>JAESFM010000002.1_pt1 | contig 286951 bp, 272 predicted proteins | sample 9266171 | NCBI WGS metagenome assembly JAESFM01 (sample SAMN14505069, study PRJNA617099) | algae metagenome | isolation source: Hassallia sp. WJT32-NPBG1 and co-occurring heterotrophs from well developed... | place: USA: Mojave Desert, Joshua Tree National Park, California | collected 2006-06-22 | reverse complement strand
TTTGCCCGTCGGCTGAAGACCCTGCGCGGCCTCACCCCTTACAAAGCCATCTGCAAAAGCTGGACGGAAGAGCCGTTTAGATGCATCCAGAACCCGCACCACAAAATCCCGGGACCAAACAGCTAGCTGCCGCAAGGGAACTGCGTTCGGCGGCTCGAGCGTTTTTAGAACCGCCGCGTGGCGCTCCGGTGAGTAGGCCAAGTCATCCCTCCGCCCCACCCCTCTGAGAATGAAAGATCATCTCACGGCGCCGGACAACTTCCCTGACAGGGGGGGCGTGCAAGTGGTGGTCCGTAAGGCATTCCCGCTTTTGGCCGCCCGGCCCCGAGCTTCGATCCAACGCCGAGGCCCGGTCACGGCAATTCAACCGGGCCACGGCGCCTCCGGGTCAGCCCGTGCCGATGATCCGCGCCGCCGCGATGATCTGCCGCATCCGCTCGCTCTCGACCGCGCCCGCCTCGACCGCGGCGATGGCCTTCGCCTCCGCGGCCCGTACCGCGTCCAGCGCCTCCGCCACCGCCTCCGCCTGATCGAGCGGCACGACGACCACGCCATCCCCATCGCCGATGACGATGTCGCCGCTCCGCACCGCCAGCCCGCCGCAGACGATGGGCGTACCCACCACGCCCGGCCCGTTCGCCGCCGGCGATGTCGGCACCACCCCGGCGGCGAAGACCGGCAGCCCCGTCGCCACGATCCCCGCCTTGTCCCGCGCCGCGCCCTCGGTGACGAAGGCCGCGACCCGCTTGTTCTGCATCATCCCGGCGACGATGTCCCCGATCGCCGCCGCGCCGAGATAGGCGTCGTTCGCCACCACGATCACGTCGCCCGCCTGCGCCTCGCCCAGCGCGCCATAGACGCCGACGATATCGGCCGGATAGGCGAAGGCGGTCAGCGCCGGCCCGGCGAAGGCCGCATTGTCCGGGTCGAGCGGCTTGACCGCCCAATGCATCGCCCCGCGCCCCGCCATCGCATCCACCAGATGCGAGGTCTGCGCCCCGCGGAACCGCTCCAGCAGGGCAGGGGAGGGGCGCCGGTGCCCCCGGTGGATGGTCAGCAGCGGCGGATTGTCGAGCATGGATGGCCCTCCTCAGCGTGGAGCGCCATCATTCCTCATAGATCATCTTCCGCGTCATCCCCCCATCGGTGAGGAACTCCGCCCCGGTGACGAATCCGCTCTCCGGTCCGATCAGCCAAGCGACCAGCGCCGCGACATCCTCCGGCCGCCCGACCCGCCCGGCCGGATGCTGCGCATGGTCCCCTGGCTGCAGCGCATCCCCCTTGGTGTCGATCCAGCCCGGGCTCACGCAGTTCACCCGCACCTCCGGCCCGAGGCTGACGGCGAGCGCATGCGTCAGCGCCACCAAGCCCCCCTTGGAGGCGCTGTAGCTCTCCGTATCTGCCTCCGACTGATGCGCCCGCGTCGAGGCGATGGTGACGATCGCCCCGCGCGCCGCGCGCAGCATCCCCTCCGCCGCCCGCGCCAGCAGGAAGGCGCTGGTGAGGTTGGTCCCGATCACGCCATTCCATTCGCCGAGGCTGAGCGCCCCGATCGGCTTCCGGATCATGAAGCCCGCATTGCAGACGAGGGCGTCGAGCCGCCCCTCCGCCCCGGCGACTCCCCCGACCAGCCGCCCGACCGCAGCCTCATCCGCCACATCCGCCTCGACGAACCGCCCCGGCATGCCCTCCGCCGGGGCGCGATCCGCGACCACCACCCGCCAGCCGTCGCGCTCGAGCCTCTGGGTCACCGCGCGCCCGATCCCCCGGGCCCCGCCCGTCACCAGCGCCACGCGCGTCCCGTCCATCGCCATCCTCCTGCCGCGGCCCCTATCCTCCTGCCAAAGACGAGGAGGGAGGACCCATCCATGGCCGCACCGCTGCTCTTCACGCCGCTGACCATCCGCGGCGTGACGCTGAAGAATCGCATCGTGGTCGCGCCGATGCATCAATATGCCGCCAACCGGGGCTATGCGACGGACTGGCACCTGATGAATGCCGGCCGCTACGCCGCCGGCGGCGCCGGTCTCGTCATCATGGAAAGCACCAAGGTGGAGCGGCGCGGCTGCGGCACCCATGGCGATCTCGGCCTCTGGGAGGACGGGCAGATCCCCGGGCTCGCCCGTTGCGCTGCCTTCATCAAGGCGCAGGATGCGGTGCCCGGCCTGCAGCTCGGCCATTCCGGCCGTAAGGCCCGGCGCTTCCGCCCCTGGGAGGGCGGCGGCCCGCTGCCGCCCGAGGCCGCCGAGGATGACTGGGAGCTCGTCGCCCCCAGCGCGCTGGCCAGCCCGGAGAGCGACCCGCTGCCCCGCGCCCTGACCCGCGCCGAGGTGCAGGCGCTGGTCCAGCGCTGGGCCGAGGCCGCCCGCCGCGCCGATGCCGCCGGCGTCGAGGTGCTGGAGATCCATGGCGCGCATGGCTACCTGATCCACCAGTTCCTCTCCCCCTTCAGCAACCTCCGCAATGACGAGTATGGCGGCAGCGAGGGGGGCCGCATGCGCTTCTGCCTGGAGGTGGTGGAGGCGGTGCGCGCCGTCTGGCCGGCAGAGAAGCCGCTCTTCCTCCGCCTCTCGGTCGAGGACGACGCGGGCTGGGACCTGGCGCAATCCTCCCGCCTCGCGGCGCTGGCGCGGCCGCTCGGCGTCGATGTGGTGGACTGCTCCTCGGGCGGCATGCGCGGCGCGCCGGTCGTCGGCACCGGCCCGATCACCTATGGCTACCAGGTGCCCTACGCCGCCCATCTGCGGCGCGAGGCCGGCATCGCCACCATGGCTGTCGGCCTCATCGTTCATGCCGACCAGGCGGAGGGCATCCTCCAGCGCGGCGAGGCCGACCTGATCGCCCTTGCCCGGGAGCTCCTCTACAACCCCCACTGGCCGATGGATGCCGCGCAGAAGCTCGGCGCCGACCCCCGCTTCGCCCTGGTCCCACCTGCCCAGTCCTACTGGCTGGAGAAGCGCGCCCGCCAGGTGAAGGAGCTGGTGCCGAGCACCTGGCGCGAGGGGCTGGGCGAGGGCTGACGCGGCCCGGGGCTCGCGCATCCGGCGCGGACAGGGCCTATACTTCCTGCATGGCCCCCCGCCGCTCGCCCGACGACCCACCCGCCGACCTCTTCGGCGACAGCGCCCCGCCCCCGCCCCGGGCGGAGGCCCCTGCCGGCCCCCGCCCGCTCGCCGACCGCCTGCGCCCGGCCGAGCTCGAGGAGGTGGTCGGCCAGGACCACCTGGTCGGCCCCGCCGGGGCGCTGACTGGCATGCTCGCCCGTGGGGCGCTCGCCTCGCTGATCCTCTGGGGCCCGCCCGGCGTCGGCAAGACGACCATCGCCCGGCTGCTCGCCGAGCGCGCCGGCCTCGTCTTCAGCCAGCTCTCGGCCGTCTTCTCCGGCGTCGCCGACCTCAAGCGCGCCTTCGAGGAGGCCCGCCAGCGCCGAAGGGCCGGGCAGGGGACGCTGCTCTTCGTCGACGAGATCCACCGCTTCAACCGCGCCCAGCAGGACGGCTTCCTGCCGGTGGTGGAGGACGGCACCGTCACCCTGGTCGGCGCGACGACAGAGAACCCAAGCTTCGCCCTCAACGGCGCGCTGCTCTCGCGCTGCCAGGTCCTGGTGCTGAAGCGCCTGGACGAGGCCGCCCTCGATCTGCTGCTGACCCGCGCCGAGGCGGAGGCCGCCCATGCCCTGCCGCTCGACCTGCAGGCCCGCGCCAGCCTCAAGGCCATGGCCGATGGCGATGGGCGCTACCTCCTGAACCTCGCCGAGCAGCTCCTCGCCCTGCCGCCCGGCCAGCCCCCGCTCGATGCCGCGGCACTCGGTGAGCTGCTCGCCCGCCGCGCCGCCCTCTACGACAAGGACCGCGAGGAGCACTACAACCTCATCTCAGCGCTGCATAAGTCGCTGCGCGGCTCCGACCCCGATGCGGCGCTCTACTGGCTCGCCCGCATGATCCAGGGCGGCGAGGACCCGCGCTACATCGCCCGCCGGCTGACGCGCTTCGCCGCCGAGGATGTCGGCCTCGCCGACCCCCGCGCCCTGCCCCTCGCCATCGCCGCCTGGGAGACCTATGAGCGCCTCGGCTCGCCGGAGGGCGAGCTGGCCCTGGCCCAGCTCGTGCTGCATCTCGGCACCGCGCCTAAGTCGAATGCCGCCTACGTCGCCTGGGGCGAGGCGCAGCGCGCCGCGCGCGAGACCGGCAGCCTGATGCCGCCGCCGCACATCCTCAACGCGCCGACGACGCTGATGAAGAGCCTCGGTTATGGCCAGGGCTATGCCTACGACCACGATGAGGCCGATGCCTTCTCCGGCCAGGATTACTTCCCCGCGGGGATGCCTCGCCGGCGCTTCTACCGCCCCAATGACCGCGGCGCCGAGGCCGCCATCGCCGAGCGGCTGGAGCGCTGGTCCGCGCTCCGCGCCGAGAGGAAAGGCGGCTGACTAGCGCTGCGCCACCCGCTGGTCGCGGTCCGGCACCTGCACCGGCGTCACCACGACCGGCGCCGTGCCCTGCTCGCGCATGCCGAGGTCCTGCGCGGTCTTCGGGCTCAGGTCGATCACCCGGTTCTTGGAATAGGGACCACGATCCTCGACCTTCACCTCGGCCGTCCGGCCGTTCTCCAGGTTGGTCACCCGAGCCGCGGTGCCAAGCGGCAGCGTCCGGTGCGCCGCGCTGTTCGATTGCACGTCGAAGCGCCGGCCATTCGCCATGCGCCGCCCGTTGAAGCGCTGGGCGTAAAAGCTCGCCGTCCCCCGTTGCGGGCGGAGCTTCGTCGAGGCATTGTGTTGCGGGGCTCGCGCCTGCTCGGCGGCCTGAGCGGAGAGGACATGATCCGGGGTGCCGACACCCAGGACCATGAGGGTCGCGCCGGCGACCATCGCTGCTATCCGTGTCATGCCCATCGTTACGCCCGGCCGGCGGGAAAGTTCAACCCACCCAGGCTCGCGCTCCAGGCTCCGCTGGGCTACGGAAACCGCATGACCATAGAGACCCGGATCGTGGCCGATGCGGAGGCGGATACCCGCCTCGACCGCTGGTTTCGACGCCACTTCCCCCAGCTCACCCAGGGCGCGCTGCAGAAGATGCTGCGCACCGGCCAGGTCCGCATCGACGGCCGCCGCGCCGAGGCCAGTACCCGCCTCGCCTCCGGCCAGGAGGTGCGCATCCCGCCCCTGCCGGACGGCCCGCCGCCGGAGCGCGACCAGCAGCCCGTCTCCGAGGACGATGCGGCGATGCTGCAGCGCCTCGTCCTTCACATGGACGCCAGCCTCATCGTCCTCGACAAGCCGCATGGATTGCCGGTGCAGGGCGGCCCCGGCATCACCCGCCACCTGGACGGCATGCTGGATGCGCTGCGCTTCGGCTTCGAGGAGCGCCCGCGCCTGGTCCATCGCCTCGACCGCGACACCTCCGGGCTGCTGCTGCTCGCCCGCACGCCCCTGGCCGCCGCCTTCCTCGCCAAGGAATTCCGCGGTCGCGGCGTCGAGAAGACATATTGGGCCGTCGTCACCCCGCCGCCGCAGATCGAGGAGGGGCGCATCGATATCCCGCTCGCCAAGCTCGGCGGCCCGCGCGGCGAGCGCATGCAGGCGGTCGAGGACCCGAGCGAGGGCGCCCGCGCCGTCACCGACTTCCGCACCCTCGATTCCGTCCGCAGCCGCGCCGCCTGGCTGGAGCTGAAGCCCCTCACCGGCCGCACCCACCAGCTCCGCGTCCATTGCGCGGAGGGGCTCGGCGCCCCCATCCTGGGCGACGGGAAATATGGCGGCGGCGCCGCCCATCTCGATGGGCTGCCAAACGAGCTCCATCTCCATGCCCGCGCCCTCCGCCTGCCGCACCCGGAGGGCGGCCTGCTGGAAGCCTTCTCCGCCCTGCCGCCCCATATGAAGGAGACCTTCGGCTTCTTCGGCTTCGAGTCCCAGAAGACGCCGAAGCCGCGCCGCCTCGCCGCCGCCCGGCGCTGATCCGGGCCGGAGCACCCTGATGCCCATGACCCGCCGCCGCCGCTGGCTCCTGATCGCCCTCGCAGCCCTGGTCCTGTTGCCCGCCGCCGGCCTTGCCGCGTTGCTGCTGACCTTCGACCCGAACAGCCAGAAGCCTCGCATCCAGGCGGCGGTGGAGGCGGCGACCGGCCGCAGCCTCACCCTCGGCGATATCGGCGTGAAGCTCGCCCTCGCGCCGACCCTGACGGTGGAGGGCATCGCCTTCGCCAACGCCCCCGGCGGCAGCCGCCCGCAGATGGCGACCATCCGCCGGGCGGAGGTGGAGCTTGCCCTGCTCCCGCTGCTGTCCCGCCGGGTGGAGGTGCATCGCCTCGTCCTGCAATCCCCCGACATCTTGCTGGAGACGGATGCCGAGGGCCGCCCGAACTGGGCCTTCGCCCCGGCCTCCGCCCCTTCCGGCGCCCCTTCCGGCGGCCCCGCCACCGCGCCGCCCCAGGCCGCCCCCACGCGCGAGGCCGGCCAGCGCCTCACCCTCGCCATCGACCGGGTGGAGCTGACCGATGGCCAGGTCACCTGGCGCGACGGCCGCACCGGCGCCAGCCGCAGCCTCGCCATCCCCCGGCTCGAGACCCGCGCCGACATGGCCGGCGCCCTGCGGCTGGAGGGGCAGCTCGCCCTCAACGGCATCCCCATGGCGCTCACCGGCGAGACCGGCCCGCTCGACCGCCTGACCGACCCCGCGGCGACCACGCCCTGGCCCCTCCGCCTCGCGCTCGAGGCCGCCGGCGCCCGCCTCGCAGCCCATGGCGCCATCGCCCAGCCCCGGCAGTTCCGCGGCTGGCAGATGGCGGTCGAGGCCCAGGTGCCGGAGCTCCAGGCGCTCGCCCCGCTGCTGCCCGACGCCCCACTGCCGCCGCTCCGCGACCTCGCCCTCACCGCGAGCCTCGCCGAGAACGCGATCAGCGACCTCCGCCTCACCCTCGGCGTCTCGGTGCTGGATGCGGTGCTGCCCGGCCTCCGCCTGGCGAGCCTCACCGCCACCCTCCCGCGCTCGGACCAGCCCCTCACGCTGGATGCCGAGGCGGCGCTGAACGGCGTCCCCCTGCGCCTCGCCGGCACCCTCGGGGCCCCGGGCTTGCTGCTGCCGGGCGCCGCGCCGCAGCCCTTCCCGGTCGATCTCCGCCTCACGGCCGCCAGCGCCACCGGCACCGCGCAGGGCAGGATCGCCGATCTCCGCCGCCTCGCCGGGGTCGACCTCGCCCTCTCGCTGCGCGCCCCCGACCTCGCCCCGCTCGCGCCCCTGGCCGGCGCGCCGCTGCCGCCGGTGCGTGACCTCGCCCTCGACACGCGGTTCGCCGAGCGCACCCCGGGCTTCGCCGGCGGCGCCTTCCTGCGCGGGCTGCGGATCACCTCCTCGGCAGGCGATGCGGCGGGCGACCTGACCTATGTCATCGGCCAGCGCCAGGGCCTCGAAGGCAGGCTGATCTCCACCCGCCTCGACCTCGACGCGCTCCGCCCGCCCGCGGCCGCCCCCGCTGCCGCCGCGCCTGCCGCGCCGCCGCCAGCGCCCGACCGCCGCGTCATCCCCGATGTGAAGCTGCCGCTCGAGGCGCTGCGCATTATCGACGGCGACCTCCGCTGGCAGGTCGGCAGCCTCCACGCCCTGGGCGTCACCCTCCAGCAGGTCCAGGCGCATCTGCTGATCCAGGACGGCCGCGCCCGGATCGACCCCTTCGCCGCGCAGCTGCCGGGCGGCCCCGTCACCCTCCGCGCCGCCGCCGACCTCACCACCACCCCGCCCACCGTGCAGCTCGCCGCGCAATCCCCGGGCCTCGACCTCGCCCCGCTGCTGGCGGCGCTCGGCCAGGCCCCGCCGCAGTCTCCCCCCCTGGCGACCGGCACGCTCGGCCTCGACGCCGACCTGCGCGGCCAGGGCACCGACCTCCGCGCCGTCGCCGGCAGCACGCATGGCCATCTCGGCCTCTCCGTAGTGCGCGGCACCCTCTCCGGCAGCCTGATCGAGAAGCTCCCCGCCGAGCTCCGCCGCCTGCTCCCCGCCGGCACGGCCGGGCGCGACATCGCCCTCCGCTGCCTCGCCCTCCGCTTCCAGGCGGAGGACGGCATGGCGCAGTCCCGCGCCTTGCTGCTCGACACCGCCCTCGGCCGGCTGGGCGGTGAGGGCGGCGCCAACCTCAAGACCGAGGCGCTCGCCTTCCGCCTCCTCCCCGATCTCCGCCTCGGCGGGATCGAGCTGCGGGCGCCGGTCAACATCGCCGGCACCATGGGCGCGCCGCGCATCGGCGTCTCGCCGGAGGCCGCCATCGCCGGCGGGCTCGGCGCCTTCCTCTCGCTGCAGAACTCGCCGGACCGCAGCCTCCAGGCGCTTGCCGGCGCGCTCGGCGGCGGCGGCCCTGGCTTGCCGGACTGCGAGGCGCAGCTCGCCATCGCCCGCGGCGGCCAGCCCGGCCCGGCCCCGGCCGCCGCCCCGCCCCCTCCCGCTCAAACCCCCGCTCCAGCCCAGGCGTTGCCCGCCCCGGCGCAGGAGTTGCTGCGCGGCCTCTTCGGCCGAGGACGATGACATGAAGCGTTTCTGGGACAGTGCCGCCACCACCCCCCAGCCCGGCGGCTTCGGCGTGAGCCTCGACGGACGCCCGGTGCGCCTGCCCGGCGGCGCCCCGCTGGTGGTCGACCGCGCCCCGCTCGCCGAGGCCATCGCCGAGGAATGGGCCTCGGCCGGCGGCGGCGCCCGCGGCGGCGAGATGAGCATGAACGACATGCCGCTCACCCGCCTGGTCGGCACCGCGCAGGAGCGCATCGCCCCCGACCCCGCGGCGATGATCGAAGGCCTCGCCCGCTACGCCGAGAGCGACCTGCTCTGCTACCGCGCCGAGGATCTGCAGCTCGCCGCCCGCCAGGCCGCCGAATGGCAGCCCCTGCTCGACTGGGCCGCCCTCCACCACGACGCCCCGCTCCGCGTCACCGCCGGCATCATGCCGGTCCGCCAGGAGCCCGCCTCGGTCGCCGCCCTCCGCGCCGCCATCGCCGGCCGCACCCCGGTGGAGCTTGCCGCCCTCGGCGTGCTGGTCCCCGCCTTCGGCAGCCTGGTGCTCGGCCTCGCCGTGGTCGAGGGCCGGCTGGACGCGGCGGAGGCGCACCGCCTCGCCATCCTCGACGAGACCTTCCAGGAGGAGTTCTGGGGCCTCGACCGCGAGGCCGCCGAGCGCCGCACCCGCATCGCCGGCGAGATCGCCATCGTCGCCCGCCTGCTCGCCCTGGCGGGGCCCGCGTGAACGCCCGCCACCTCCGCATCGAGGGCCGCGTCCAGGGCGTGGGCTACCGCGCCTGGATGGTCCGCGAGGCCCGCCGCCTCGGCCTCGCCGGCTGGGTCCGCAACCGCGCGGATGGCAGCGTGGAGGCGATCATCGCTGGCCCGGAACCGGCCGTGCAGGCCCTGCTCACCGCCTGCCGACGCGGCCCCATCGCCGCCCGGGTCGACCGAATCCTCGAGGATTTCACCGACCTGCCGGAGGGCGAGGGCTTCGATCAGCACTGAGGGCCGCTGGCATCCGCTGCATGCCGGCGACCCTGGCCCCGCGCGAGCCCCGGGATCCAGCGACTGCGCCAGGCCGCCTCAGCGCCCCCGCCCCTCGGCGATGAGCCGCGCCATCGCCCCGATCGCCAGCTCGCAGCCCCGCGCCCCGAGCCCGCCGAGCACCGCCGTCGCCGCCCGTCCGGCCAGGCCCCGGCCGCCCCGGTCGAAGCCAGGCGGATGGAGCTCGATCACCGGCCCGTCGAAGAGCAGCAGCGCATCCAGCACCGCGACGGAACGGCCGGTCAGCGCCGCCGCCTGCAGCAGCAGCCCATCCGCCACGCCGCGCGCCTCCTGGATCCAGTCGACCAGCCGCCCCTCATCCCCGGTCCGGCGGACATCGAGCCCGAGCCCCGCCCGCGCCGCCGCCAGCGCGCAGCGCTCGCCCATCGCCACGGCATCCTGCGGATCGGCATCCGGCCCCAGGAGTAAGAACACGGTCGGCATCCCGCGATGCTTCCATAACCTCCCCGCCGATGCCAGCATTCCGTGACCGAGACGGTTGCCCGGACGCTCCGTGCTGGGATCGCGCAACACGCTTGAATGTTTGTTTCCTCGGGCCTTTCTCTCGCCCTGCACGACGCAGGACAGGATCGCCCATGCCCAGCCTCTTCCTCGCTCAGGCCCGCATCGTCGACGGCACCGCGCCCGAGCCGACCGATCCCCAGGGCGTCGTGATCGAGGACGGCCGCATCCGTGAGGTCTCGGCCTCGGCCCGCGCCCCCGCCGGCGCCGAGACCATCGACCTCGCCGGCCGGATCCTGATGCCGGGGCTGATCGACGCCCATGTCCATGTCGTCGCCGTCGATGCCAGCCTCGCCCGCTGCGCCGCCATGCCGGACAGCCTGGTCATGGCCCGCTCCATCCGGCTGATGGGCGAGATGCTGCGGCGCGGCTTCACCACGCTGCGCGATGTCGGCGGCGCCGATCACGGCCAGGTCGCCGCCATCGAGGAGGGCACGGTGCTCGCCCCGCGCCTCGTCATCGCCGGCAAGGCGCTGAGCCAGACCGGCGGGCATTGCGACTTCCGTGGCCGCTACGATGCCCGGCCGACCGATTACGAGCGTCGCCTCGGCGCCCTCGGCCGGCTTTGCGACGGCGTCCCCGCCATCCGCCAGGCGGCGCGGGAGGAGATCAAGGCCGGCGCCCGCTTCATCAAGATCATGGCGAATGGCGGCGTCGCCTCGCCGACCGACCCGATCCACTTCCTCGGCTTCTCCCGCGAGGAGCTGCTGGCCGTCGTCGAGGAGGCGGAGAATGCCGGCACCTATGTCTCCGCCCATCTCTACACGGATGCGGCGATCCGCCGCGCCGTCGAATGCGGCGTCCGCTCCCTCGAGCACTGCAACCTGATCGGGCCGGAGACCGCCCGCCTCGCCGCCGCCCGCGGCGCCATCGCCGTCCCGACCCTCGTCACCTACGACAAGCTCTCGGAGGAGGGCGAGGCGCTCGGCATCGGTGCCGAGGCCGTCGCCAAGGTCGACGATGTCCGCCTCGCCGGCATGGACTCGCTCCGCATCATGCAGGAGGCCGGCCTGCCCATGGCCTATGGCACGGACCTGCTCGGCCCCATGCAGCGCCACCAGTCGGAAGAATTCGTCATCCGCGGCCGCGTCCTCCCGGCCCAGGCGGTCATCGCCTCCGCCACCCATGTCGCCGCGAAGCTGCTGTGCATGGAGGGCGAGATCGGCTGCGTCGCCCCCGGCGCCCATGCCGACCTGATCGCGGTGGACGGCAACCCGCTGCAGGACCTCCGCCTGCTGACCGGCCAGGGCCGCCACATGCCGCTCATCATGAGGGCCGGCGAGGTGATAAAACACGCCTGATGCCCCCTTTCGCCGCCCTCGCCGCCGAGCTTCGCCCGCTGCCGCCGCTGCGGGCGGCGATCGCCGCCGCCACCCGCCGCGCCGAGCCGGACTGCCTCGCCCCGCTGATCGAGGCCGCCCGCCTGCCCCCCGAGGCCGCCGCCCGCGCCGAGGCGCTGGCCCGCCGCCTCGTCCTCGCCCTCCGCGGCAAGACGCGCGGCGCCGGCGTCGAGGGGCTGATCCAGGAATACAGCCTCTCCAGCGCCGAGGGCGTGGCGCTCATGTGCCTTGCCGAGGCCCTGCTCCGCATCCCCGACCCGGAGACGCGCGACGCCCTGATCCGCGACAAGCTCGCGGGCGGCGACTGGCGCGCCCATCTCGGCCAGAGCCCCTCGCTCTTCGTCAACGCCGCGACCTGGGGGCTGATGGTCACCGGGCGACTGACGGCGGTGCCGCAGGAAAGCGGCCTCGCCTCGGCCCTCACCCGCTTGCTCGCCCGCGGAGGCGAGCCGGTGATCCGGCATGGCATCGACATGGCGATGCGCCTCATGGGCGAGCATTTCGTCGCCGGCGAGACCATCACCGAGGCCCTCGCCCGTGCCCGCAAGCCCGAGGCCCGCGGCTTCCGCCACTCCTTCGACATGCTCGGCGAGGCCGCCGCCACCGCCGCGGACGCCGCCCGCTACCTCCGCGACTACGAGGGCGCGATCGCCGCCATCGGCGCCGCCTCCGCCGGCCGCGGCGTGATCGAGGGCCCGGGCATCTCCATCAAGCTCTCCGCCCTCCACCCGCGCTACAGCCGCGCGCAGCGCGCCCGCGTCATGACCGAGCTCCTGCCGCGCCTCGCGCGGCTCGCCCATCTTGCCCGCGCCCACGACATCGGCCTCAACATCGACGCCGAGGAGGCCGACCGCCTCGACCTCTCCCTCGACCTGCTCGAAGCCCTCTGCACCGACCCTGCGCTGGCGGGCTGGGATGGCATCGGCTTCGTCGTCCAGGCCTACCAGCGGCGCGCCCCCTTCGTGCTGGACTGGGTGATCGACCTCGCCCGCCGCACCGGCCACCGGCTGATGCTCCGCCTGGTGAAGGGCGCCTACTGGGACAGCGAGATCAAGCGGGCGCAGCAGGACGGGCTCGAGGACTTCCCCGTCTTCACCCGCAAGCGCCACACGGATGTCTCCTACCTCGCCTGCGCCCGCCGCCTGCTCGCGGCGCGCGACGCCGTCTTCCCACAATTCGCCACGCACAACGCGCAGACCCTCGCCGCCATCATGACCATGGCGGGCGAGGACTTCCGCCCCGGCGACTACGAGTTCCAGTGCCTGCACGGCATGGGCGAGCCGCTCTACGACGAGGTCGTCGGCCCCACGAAGCTGAACCGCCCCTGCCGCATCTACGCCCCCGTCGGCACGCATGAGACGCTGCTCGCCTATCTCGTCCGCCGCCTGCTCGAGAACGGCGCCAACTCCTCCTTCGTCCACCGCATCGCCGACCCCGAGGTGCCGGTCGAGGCCCTGGCCGCCGATCCCGTCGCCGAGGTCGCCGCGGACCCGACGCCGCACCCCGCCATCGCCCGCCCGCGCGACCTCTTCGCCCCGGCCCGGCTGAACTCGGCCGGCATCGACCTCGCCGACGAGCCGAGCCTGGCCGCCCTCGCCGGCCGCCTCGCCGATGGCCTCGCCCCGCTCCGGGCCGGCCCCGCGGACGGCACGCCGCGCGAGATCCGCAACCCCGCCGACCCGGGCGACCTGGTCGGCCTCGCCTTCACCCCCGGCCCCGCCGCCATCGAGGCCGCCCTCGCCGCCGCCGCCGCCTCGGCCTGGCCCGCCACCCCCGCCGCCGGGCGCGCCGCCTGCCTCGACCGCGCCGCCGCGCTGATGGAAGCCCGCCTGCCCGCCCTCCTCGCCGCCATCATCCGCGAGGCCGGCAAGTCCCTTCCCAATGCCATCGGCGAGGTCCGCGAGGCCGTCGACTTCCTCCGCTACTACGCCGCCGAGGCCCGCGGCACGCTGGGGGAGGGGGCCCGCCCGCTCGGCCCCGTCGCCTGCATCAGCCCCTGGAATTTCCCGCTCGCCATCTTCACCGGCCAGGTCGCCGCCGCGCTCGCCGCCGGCAACCCCGTCCTCGCCAAGCCGGCCGAGGAGACGCCGCTGACCGCCGCCCTCGCCACCGCCGTGCTGCACGAGGCCGGCATCCCGCAGGATGCGCTCCATCTCCTCCCCGGCGCCGGCGAGACGGGCGCCGCCCTCATCGCCGATCCGCGCATCGCGGGCGTCGTCTTCACCGGCTCGACGGAGGTCGCCCGCCACATCCAGCGCGCCCTCGCCGCGCGCACCACGACTCGCCCCATCCCCCTGATCGCCGAGACCGGCGGGCAGAATGCGCTGGTCGTCGACAGCTCCGCCCTCGCCGAGCAGGTCGTCGCCGATGTTATCGCCTCCGCCTTCGACAGCGCCGGCCAGCGCTGCTCCGCCCTGCGCATCCTCTGCCTGCAGGAGGACATCGCCGATCGCGTGCAGGCCATGCTGGAGGGCGCCCTCGCCGAGCTCTCGGTCGGCAACCCCGACCGCCTCTCGACCGATATCGGCCCCGTCATCAGCGCCGAGGCCGCCACCCGCATCGCCGCCCATGTCGAGGCGATGCGCGCCCGCGGCCGCCGCATCCACCAGCCGCCCCTGCCGTCGCTCGAGGGTCACTTCATCCCGCCCACCATCATCGGGATCGACAGCCTGGACGAGGTGACGGAGGAGGTCTTCGGCCCCGTCCTCCATCTCCTCCGCATCCCGCGCGATGCCCTGGCCCGCACCGTCGATGCGATGAATGCCACCGGCTACGGCCTCACCTTCGGCATCCATTCCCGCGTCGACGAGACGATCGAGCGCCTCGCCGCCCGCAGCGCCGCCGGCAACCTCTATGTGAACCGCAACCTGATCGGCGCCGTGGTCGGCGTGCAGCCCTTCGGCGGCCATGGCCTGTCGGGGACGGGCCCCAAGGCCGGCGGCCCCCTCTACCTCCGCCGGCTCCTGGCCGAAGCCCCGGCCGAGCCCGCCCTGCCCACGCAACCCCCGCCGCCCGAGGCGCTTGTCTGGCAGGCCTGGCTCCGCGCCGAGGGCCATGCCGAGGCCGCCGCCGCCTGCGAGCGCCAGTCCCGCGGGACCCGTCTTGGCCTCTCGATCGAGCTGCCCGGCCCGGTCGGCGAGGCCAACCGCTACAGCCTCGCGCCGAGGGGCCGCATCCTCTGTACCGCAACGACGGAGGAGGCGCTCTTCCTCCAGATCGGCGCCGCGCTGGCCACCGGCAACGAGGCCCTGCTGTCGCCCGGCATGCCCGCGCCGCCGCATCCCCGAGTCCGCCCGGCGACCGACCTCGCAGCCTGCGACGCCATCCTCTGCGACGCCGACCCTGGCCCGGTCAGCCGCCTGGCCGCAGGCTGGCCAGGCCCCATCCGCCCCGTGCTGATGCCCGGGCCCGCGGGCTACCCGCTCGAATTCCTGCTCTCCGAGCGCTGCACCAGCACGAACACCGCCGCCGCCGGCGGCAATGCGAGCCTGATGACGCTTGGCTAGGGCCTAGACGTGCTGTCCGCCGTTGATGTGGATCTCCGCCCCGTTCACGTAGGAGGACGCATCCGAGCAGAGGAAGTAGATCGCCTTCGCCACCTCCGCCGGCTTGCCGAGCCGCCGCATCGGGATCTGCTCCTCGACGATCTTCTCCGTCCCCGGCGACAGGATTGAGGTGTCGATCTCCCCCGGTGAGATGGCGTTCACCCGGATGCCGAGCGGCCCAAAGTCGTGCGCCATCTCCCGCGTCAGTGACATCAGCGCCGCCTTCGAGGTCGCATAGGCCGCGCCGGCGAAGGGATGCACCTTGCTGCCGGCGATGGAGGTCACGTTGACCACCGCCCCCTTGGTCTGCTGCAGCTCCTCCACCAGCCCGCGCGCCAGCATGATCGAGGAGAAGAAATTGACCTGGAGGACCCATTTCCAGTCGTCGATCGCCGTGTTGATCGTGCCGAGCCGCGCCCCGCCCGGCCCCTTCGGCGAGATACCGGCATTGTTGACCAGCGCATCCAGCCGCCCGCCATCCGGGACCAGACGCTCGCGGATCTCCTCGATCGCCCGCACCGTGTCGTTCGCATCCGAGAGATCGGCTTGGATGTGGTCCTCCGGCCCCATCTCCCAGGGGCACTCCTCGGGGAAGGGCTGGCGCGAGACGGTGACGACGCGCCACCCGGCGGCCGAGAACACCTTGACGGTCGCATGGCCGATCCCGCGGGAGGCGCCGGTCAGCAGCAGCACGCGCCGCGCTTGGTTGGGCGTGTGGCGGACCACGGGGGTTGGCGTCGGCATCGGGCGTACTCTCTCTGCGGGTCCGAGCGGGCAGGCTACGCCGCCCGGCCCGCTTCGGCCAGCAGCGGTTGCCGCGCCGCGGCGAACTCCTCCACCGCCGCCACGTAGCGCGCGCACTCCGCCTCGCCGACCGGCAGGCTGAGCGCCGCCATGCCCCGCCGCGCCAGGTAGACCCCCGCCTCGAGCATGTCGAAGAAGAACAATTCGCGCAGCCTCTCCTCCGCCGCGCTCGCCTGGTAGGGCCGGTCCACCACGCCCCCGCGGAAATGCACGTTGAGCATGGAGCCGAGCCCGGTGAACTGCATTGGCACCCCCGCCCGGAGGCAGACGGCATTCAGCGCCTCCCGCAGCGCCTCGCCCCGCGCATGGAGCGCCTCCGCCGCCGCCCCATCGAAGATCTCCCCGAGCGCGACGCAGCCGGCCGCCATCGACCAGACATTGTTGTTGAAGGTCCCGGCATGCGGCAGCGCCCCCGGCCGGTGCGCGTCGAACACCGCCATGATCTCGGCCCGGCCGCCGAAGGCGCCGAAGCTCATCCCGCCCGCCATGTACTTCCCGAGCGTCGTCATGTCCGGGGTGATGTCGAAGCGCTCCTGCAGCCCACCCCGCGCGTGCCGACTGGTCATCACCTCGTCGAAGATCAGCACCGCCCCCGTCCGCCGCGTCGCCTCCCTGAGCGCTTCGAGGAAGGCGGGCGAGGCCGGGATGCAGCCGCCCGAGCCCAGCATCGGTTCCACCAGCACCGCGGCGAGCGCCTCGCCCTCGGCGAGCACGTCCCGCATCGCCGCCTCGGGGTCGTTGTAGTCGGTGAAGGCCAGCGGGATCGGCACGTTCACCGGATTCCGCTCGCTGCCGAAGGTCAGGACGCCGCCGTGGTAGCCGCCGCGCATCACCATCGTCTTCACCCGGCCGGTGAAGCCCCGCGCCGCGGCCAGCGCCATCAGGTTCGCCTCGGTCCCGCTATTGGTGAAGCGCACCATCTCGATCGAGGGGAAGCGCCCGACGACCAGCGAGGCCAGCCGCCCCTCCGCCTCGCCGACCGAGGCGAGGTTGATCCCGCCATCGAGCGCCGCCTTCACCGCATCGATGATCCGCCGCTCGGAATGGCCGAACAGCCCCGCCGAATACTCGCCGAGCAGGTCGAGATACTCGCGCCCATCCGCGTCCCAGAGCCGGCAGCCCTCGCCGCGGACCATGGCGGTGGGGAAGGGGGTGTAGAACAGCACCGTCCGCGTGTTGCCGCCTGGCATCACCGCCCGCGCCCGCTCATGGATCGCCGCGCTCGCTGGCCTGGCCGCGGCATAGGCCGCCTTCGCCTCGGCCAGCGCCGCATCGAGGTCGCTGTTCCGAAGGGGGGTTTGATCGAGCGGACTCATGGATGCATCCTCCCGGCAGGGTAGGGGAGGCTCGCCCGCTCCCAGCCGGGCGTCAATCGAGGAGCGGGACCATGAACCACCATGTCGCGGCGATCCTGCCCTGCACCGACCTCGACGCCGCCGAGGCCTTCTTCGCCCGCCTCGGCTTCACCCGCGTCTCGCGCGGGCTCGAGGACTACCGGATCCTCGCCGATGGCAGGGGTGGCACCGTCCATCTCAGCCGGGCCGCCGAGGGCTGGCTGGTGCCCGGCCGCAACCCCTTCGGCCTCTACCTCTACCGCGAGGATGTGGATGCCGCCGCCGCCGCCCTCGCCGGCGAGGTGATCGGTGGTGGCCCGGGCGACAAGCCCTGGGGCATGTATGAGTTCGCCGTGAACGGCCCGGACGGCACCCTCATCCGCATCGGCTGGCCGACGCGGCCGCGGTGACGCCTGCGCCGTGTCCCGTCCGGTGAGGCCGCAGCGCCAAGGTTGTGCGGCGCCCCGCCCTGTTCAACCCTGTCTCGTCGGAAGCCTTGGCGCCTTCACGCGCTGCATTGTATCCATGCATCGTGCGCGCAATCATCACCCTGGCCTGCCTCGGCAGCCTGACCCTCGCCGCTCCGGCCCTTGCCACCCGCCCGCCCGGCGGCCCGGCAGGCCCGATGGTGGTCGCCCAGGCTGCGCCCAACCCGGCGCTGCTCCGCCTGGCCGACCGCCTCCGCCGGCTGGAGGAGGACGGGCTCGACCGCCGCGCCTATGCCATTCCCGCCGATGCCGAGGCCGAGCGCGACCCTGCCGCCTGGCAGGCTGCCCTGCTCCGCGCCTCCATCGCCGCCCTTTCGGACCTGCTCCACGGCCGCGTCCATGAGCTGCCGAATCGACCCGACCTCCGCCGCGACACCGCCGCGACCCCGCTCGGCCCCTGGCTCACCGAGCTGCAGGCGACCTCCGACCCCGCCGCGCTGATCGACCGCGCCGCCCTCCTGTCGCCCGAGGCCGCCACGCTGAAGCGGGCGCTTGCCGCCGCGCGCGCCCGCGTCGCCGCCGGCGGCTTTCCCCCCGTGCCGCCCACCAACGGCGCGGATGCGCTGGAGCCCGGCGCCGCGGACCCGCTCCGCGTCCCCGCCCTCCGTGCCCGCCTGATCCTGACCGACGCGGCGCTGGCCGCCGCCCCCGGCTCGGGCGAGACCTATGACGAGCCCCTGGTCGCCGCCGCCCGCCGCTTCCAGGCCGCCGAGGGGCTGGAGGCCGATGGCCGCATCGGCCGCCTCACCTTCGCCGCGCTCAACCGCCCGGCCGAGGCAACCCTCCGCCAGCTCCGCGTCGCCCTCGACATGCGGCGCGGCGCCGCGCCCGCCCCGGCCGAGCGGCATATCGAGGTCAACATCCCCTTCCAGCAATTCACCATGGCCGAGGGCGGCCGCACCCTGCTGGAGATGGCGGTGATCGTCGGCAAGCCCGCCCGCGCCACGCCGATGCTCCAGGTCCGGCTCAATGCCGTGCAGTTCAACCCGCAATGGGGCGTGCCCGAGCGCAACGCGCGGGAAGACCTGCTGCCCCGCTTCCGCCGCGACCCGCGCGCGATGATGGAGAAGGGCTTCCGCGTCTACAGTTATGTCGAGGGCCAGCGGGTGGAGGTCGACCCGACCACCATCAACTGGGCATCGATCAATCCGCAACGTTTTCCCTATGTCATCCGGCAGGACGCCGGCGATATCAACGCCCTCGGCCGCATCAAATTCATCATGCCGAATACCGAGGACATCTACATGCACGACACGCCCGAGCGGCACCTCTTCCGCCGCCCCGACCGGGCCTTCTCCTCGGGCTGCATCCGCCTCGAGAAGCCGATGGAGCTGCTGGACGCCCTGCTGCAGGCCGCCCCCGGCTGGGACCGCGCCCGGGCCGACCGGGTGCTGGCCAGCCGCGTCACCACCGGCCTCGCCCTGCCGCGCAGCATCCCGGTCCGCCTGCACTACACGACGGTGCGGGTGGAGCGCGGCCAGGTCCACCTCCGCCCCGACATCTACGGGCTGGACGAGGCCTATGCCCGCGCCCTCGATGCCGGGCGCACCAGGGTCGCCAGCGCCGGGCCCCGGTGATGGCCTGCCCCTGCTGCACCCGCCGCGGCGTCCTCCGCGGCGCGCTCGGCCTCGGCCTCGCCTGCACCGGAGTCCCCGTGGCCCCGGCCCAGGTGCTCGGCGGCGCCCCCCGCAGCCTCGCCATCCAGCGCATCCAGACCGGCGAGAGCTTCGAGGGCGCCTATTGGCGCGACGGCCGCTACGACCGCGAGGCGCTGCAGCAGCTCGACTGGCTCCTCCGCGACCCCACCATGGAGGAGGCGACGCCGATGGACCCGCGCCTCTTCGACGTGCTCGCCGTCATCGCCCGACGCATGGAGGCGACCGAGGGCTACCAGGTCATCAGCGGCTACCGCGCGCCGGAAACCAATGCCGCCCGCGCGCGCGAATCCCGCCGGGTTTCCCGCGCCAGCCTGCACATGTCGGGCATGGCGGCCGATGTCCGCCTGGTCGGCCGCGAGAGCCTCGGCATGGCTCGCCTGGCCGCCGAGATGCAGCTCGGCGGCGTCGGCCTCTACCGCCGCGACGGCTTCGTCCATATCGACTGCGGCCCGATCCGGCGCTGGTAGCCGCGGCGGCCGGACCCGGCCCGGCCACCTCCGCCCTCACGGCGCCGCCAGCACCCCCGCGCAGGCCTGCGGCATCTGCGGCGCCGGCCCCGGCGGGCGCGGCGCCGGCCGCCTCGCCTCCGGCGTCAGCCACCAGGCGAGCGACGCATCGCACCCGTCCCCCGGCGGCGGCGGCGTTTGCTCGCGGCACTCCGGCTGGCCGGGCGGGCAGCGCAGCCGCACATGCATGTGGCTGTCATGCCCCCGCCAGGGCCGCACGCGCTGCAGCCAGGGCGCCCCCGCCTCGGTCCGGCACAGCTCCCGCTTGATCGCATGGTTGACCAGCACCCGGTCCACCCCCGGCTGCTCCGCCGCCAGCCGGATCAGCGCCCCATGCCGCGGCCGCCACAGGCGGGGATCGACCCCGCTCTCATCCGGCAGCACGAGCGAGGGCACGTCGATGGCCTCCCGCGCCGCCGCCGGCACCGCGGGCTTCGGCGAGAGCTCCAGCCAGATATCGACATCGAGCCCCGACTGGTGGCTCGCATGGCCATAGGGCATCGGCCCGCCTCGCGGCTGCCCCATGTCGCCGATCCAGAGCGCCGGAAAGCCCTGGCCCTGGGCCTCCGCCGTCAACCGCTCGACGAAGCGCACCAGCGCCGGATGTCCCCAGTGGCGGTTGCGCGAGACGCGCACGGCCTGCCAGCCCGGCCCTTCCGCCGGCAGCGCCACGGCGCCGGCGATGCAGCCGAGCCCCGTCCCGCCGACGACCCGCGCCGGCCCCGGCGCCGGCGTCTTCGCCGCCGCCCAGGCCGCCGGCTGGTCGATCCTCTCCGCGGCCGCCGGCGCCAGCGCCGCCAGCAGCATCGCCACCCCCCAACGCCAGCCCCGCATCGCCCCGGCCCCCACACCCCGCGGCACCATACCGCAGGGACGCGCCCCGCGGCGCTGCCGCGGGACGCCTGCCGAGGCCTATCGCCCCGGGCGCCCCCTCGGGGCCCCCGCGACTCTCAGCGGCGGCGTCGGGACATCAGAACCGCCGCTCGAAGACGGTGATGGTGTCGCCCGGCTGCACGACGCTGTCCCGCTTCGCGCGGTACTCCATCGCCCTGCCATCCGGCCCGATGCGCGTGACGGAGACATAGTCCTGGATGGCGCGGTAGTTGAACCCGCCGGCCACCGCGACCGCCGTGAGCACCGTCATACCCGGCTGGTACGGGAACTGCCCGCCCCTCTCGACCATGCCGAGCACGAAGACGGGGCGGTAGGTGATCACCTGCACCGCGGCCGAAGGGTCGCGGAACAGGTTCTTGTCGCGCATCTCCTTCTCGACGGAGCGTTCGATCTCGGCGGTGGTGAGCCCCGCCGCGCGCACCGTGCCGATCAGCGGCAGCGCGATCGCCCCCGTGTCGCCCACGCGGAAATCGCCGGTAAGGCGCGGGTCGTTGAAGACGGTGACGCGCAGCTGGTCCTCCGGTCCGATGCGGTAGGCGGAGAGCGACGTCTCCGGCAGCGGCGGCAGGTTCGCGCCCGGCGAGGCGCAGGCGGCCACCGTGCCAAGCAGCATCAGGGAGAACGCGCGGCGAGATTGCATCGTCTGGCTTTCCTTTTCGTATACCCGGTCTGTCATCGACCGGGTCAGGGATGCATGCGAACATGGCCGTCATGCGGCAATGTCCGCATCAGGCGACTTGTCTCTGCCAGACATCGCGCGATTGGCACATTCGCGTTTCCTTGCGTTAATGGTTCATCACGCTGATGTTTGCGCGATGCGGCCTTGTTCGCTCGCCCGTTGATTGACCCCCCTCTCCACCAACGCGTATTGCCCAAGCCTCCGCAGCCATTGCCGCGAAGGGAAGACACACCCCCTATGCTCGACAGACCGGTAGAATCGCGGCCTCCCTCAAATGAGCGGAAGCCGCAGCTCCGCACGCCGGCGCCCGTCGCCACGCCGATCGAGCCGGAAGGCCTGACCGTCACCGCGCTGCTCGCAGCCTTGCGACGCCGGCGCTTCGTGCTCGTCCTCTGCGCCCTGCTCTTCCCGATCGCCGCCTACATCGCCGCCAAGGAGCTGACGCCGCGCTACACGGCGACGTCGACGGTGATGTTCGAGCCGACCGACTACCAGGCCACCGAGCTGCAGAGCATCCTGCGCGACGAGACGACGACCGATGCCGTGCTCGCCAGCCAGGTGGACGTCATCCGCAGCCTCTCCGTCGCCCGGCGCATCGTGCGGCAGTTCGACCTCACCAACCGCGAGGAATTCTCCTGGTGGGTGGCCGAGGCGAAGCGACCCGAGCAGTGGCTCTACCGCATCCAGGACGGCCTCGCCCGCCGCATCGCGAGCCTCTCGCCCGACCTCGCCGACCTGATCGCGCCCGAGGCGCCGGTGCCGAGGCCGAATCCGGAGCGCGCCGAGATCTCGGCCGCCGAGCGGCTGCGCGACAAGATCCTCGTCACCGTCGTGCGCAACTCGCGTGTGCTGACGATCGCCGTCACAACCGAGGAGGCGCAGCTCTCCACCGACATCGCCAACATGGCGTCGGACCTCTATATCTCCGACCAGCTCGAGGCGAAGTTCAACGCCGTGCGCCGCGCCAATGAGTGGCTCGACGGCCGCGTTGCCCAGCTCCGCCGCGAGCTGCAGACCACCGAGAACCGCATCGCCGACCTGCGCAGCCGCTCCGGCCTCACGCGCGGCGTGAATGCCGGCCTCGGCACCGAGCAGGTCAGCAAGATCAACAGCGACCTGATCGATGCCCGCAACCAGCTCGCCACCGCCGAGGCCCGCCTCGCGGCCGCCCGGCGCGGCGGCGGCGCCGACCTCACCGCGCTCGGCGCCTCCAACCTCACCGGCTCCCGCGCCGCCCGCGACGATGCGCGGCGCGAGGTGGAGCGCCTGCAGGCAACCCTCGGCTCCAACCATCCGGACGTGCGCGCCGCCCGCTCCCGCCTCGCGGAAGCCGAGCGGAACGTCTCCGGCGAGACCGGCCGCGTCGTTCAGGCGCTGGATGCGGAGGCGCGCGCCGCCCGCGCCCGCGTCTCCAGCCTCGAGGAGGCGCTGAGGACGCAGGAAAGCCTGCTGAACCAGAGCTCCGGCGCCGAGATCCAGCTCGCCGCGCTCGAGCGCGACGCCGACGCCTCCCGCAGCCTGCTGCGCGCTGTGCTCGAGCGCTCGCAGCAGACCGTCGCCCAGACCGCCATCGAGAAGCCGGACGCGCGCGTGCTGTCGCCCGCCACCGTCCCCGGCCGGCCGAGCTTCCCGAAAGTCCCGCTCTTCGTCGCGGCCGCCACGATCCTCGGCATCCTCTTCGGCCTGCTGGTGATCTGGTTCCTCGAGCAGGCGGACAGCACCATCCGCTCCGGCGACGAGGTCCGCTCGGCCCTCGGCCTGCCCTGCCTGGCGCTGGTGCCGATGCTGAAGCGCGGCCTGCTCGGCCGCCACAAGGTGGAGGACTACGTCGTCCGCAAGCCGCTGAGCCCCTTCTCGGAGAGCATGCGGACCCTCCGCGCCGCGCTCTGGCTGGGCTCGGAGCCGCCGCGCGTCGTCGTCATCACCGCCGCCCGCCCGGGCGAGGGCAAGACCACCACCTCGGTGGCGCTCGCCCGCTCGGCCGCGATGAACGGCGAGCGCGTGCTGCTGATCGACTGCGACGTGCGCCAGCCCGCCCTCGGCCGGGTCTTCCGCTGCGAGGGCGCGCCGGGCGTCACCGACCTCCTGCTCGGCCAGGCGTTGCTCGAGCGGATCATCCGCCGCGACCACCTCTCCAGCCTGGACTACATCCCGGCCGGCGCGGCCGAGATCCACTCCCTCGGCCTCTTCATGTCGGAGGCGATGGCCGGGCTGCTGGACCGGGTGCGGCGCGACTACGACCTCATCATCCTCGACGCGCCGCCGGCGCTGGCGATGGCCGATGCCCGCGTCGTGGCCCGCCTCGCCGATGCCACATTGCTCTGCGTAAGGTGGCGCGATACACCGCGCTCGGTCGTGCGCAACTCCCTCGGCCTCCTCGAGGAAGCGCATGCCCGGGTCATCGGCGCCGCGCTGACGCAGGTGGATGCCAAGGTGCATGGCCGTTCCGGCTATGCGGATGCCGAGGTCTACCACCCCCGTTATGGCGGCTATTTCCGGGAGTAGCCCCTCGATGGGTCGGTATCTGGTGACGGGCGGCGCCGGCTATGTCGGCAGCCATGTGGTCAAGGCCCTGGTGGACCGTGGGGACGAGGTCGTCGTCATCGACGACCTCCGCCAGGGCCACCGCGCCGCGGTGCCGCCCACGGTCGAGCTCGTCTCCATCGACCTCGCCGACCGCCACCGCGTCGGCGAGGTCTTCGCCGGCTGGAAGTTCGACGCCGTCCTCCACTTCGCCGCACTCTCCCTGGTCGGCGAGTCGATGCGGGACCCGCTGCGCTACTGCATCGACAACCTCTCCAACAGCCTGATCGTCGCCGATGCGGCGGTGAAGTCCGGCTGCCTCCGCTTCGTCCTTTCCTCGACGGCGGCGCTCTTCGGCTTCCCGAAGCGGATCCCGATCGACGAGGAGGCCGAGGTCGCCCCCGTCTCCGCCTATGGCGAGAGCAAGCTGATGGTCGAGCGCGGCCTCGAATGGGCCGACAAGGTCCATGGCCTTCGCTCCGCCGCGCTGCGCTACTTCAACGCCGCCGGCGCCGACCCCTCGGGCGCGATCGGCGAGGACCACGAGCCGGAGACCCATCTGATCCCGCTCGCCATCGGCGCCGCCATGGGCACCCGCCCGCCGCTGACCGTCTTCGGCACCGACTACCCGACGCCGGACGGCACCTGCGTCCGCGACTACGTCCATGTCATGGATCTCGCCGACGCCCATATCCGCGTCCTCGCCCGGCTCGACCAGGGGAGCTGCCGTTTCAATGTCGGCAACGGCACCGGCTATTCGGTGAAGCAGGTGATGGAGTCGGTCGAGCGCATCAGCGGCAAGGCCGTGCCCCATACCCTCGGCCCGCGCCGCCCGGGCGACCCGGCCGTGCTCGTCGCCTCCTCCGCCCGGCTGCGCGAGGAAACCGGCTGGAGCCCCCGCTTCGGCGCGCTGGACGACATTGTCCGTACCGCCTGGGCCTGGCACTCGGCCCATCCCAAGGGCTTCGGCGACCGCGGCTGAGGGGCTGGACGTCCGCGGCCTGGGCGGACATGGGTTATCCGACCCATTTCGAGCTGCGTCCGCCGCCTCGCTGCCCTCTTTGACCTCTCAAGTCGTGACGTCCCGGCCGTAAGCCGAGCCTTGCCAGGCCTCTACCTGCCTGGTCCCTTGAGGGTTCGAGACAGCCCGTCACGGCTGGGCCAGTCCGCATCCCGGTGCCTCCTCCGCGGGAGCCCGGGGCGTGAGGCGGCCATTGGGGCCGCGCAGCCGTGGCGCGGGGATCAATCCGTCAGCCGGTCCACTACCGCCACCCGCCGCAGCACCAGCAGCTTCAGCAGCACCGGCAGCGCGACGCCCGCCGTCATCGCCGCCACCGCGTGAAGCGGGAACCAGGCCTCGGTCCAGCCGAAGCCGAGCTTCATCAGCACCGCCTTGGTTCCGCCGATCGCCAGCGTGTTGAACAGGTAGATCGCCATCGAGAAGCTGCCCAGCACCACCGGCCACTGCCAGCGCGCGATGGGCGGCAGCCGCATCGCCCCGTGCAGCGCCGGGATGCAGAGCAGCCCGCAGAGCACCATCGCCCACCGCTCGCCGACCCAGCCCAGCGTCGCCAGCGCCAGCCCGCCGGCGAAGGCCAGCCACCACAGCACCTGCCACCGCTCGAAGCCCGGCAGCAGCACCCCCTCCCGCTCCGCCACCCAGAGCCCGGCGGCGAAGAACAGGAAATGCGAGGCGAAGCGGTCGAGATAGGCCACCGCCGGCATATCGACGAACTGCAGCAGCACGCCGAGCACCAGCAGCCCCGTCGCGCCGACGCCGAGGCGTCGCAGCCCCATCGCCACCAGCGTGCAGAGGAAGAGCACCAGCAGGTACCAGACCGAGGTCGCCGGGCTCCGCGCCGTCGTCCAAAACAGGTCGCGCAGGCCGCCCGCCAGCCCCTCCGGCGGATTGTCCACCGGCACCAGCTGCACCGCGACGAGCTTCGCCAGCAGGATCGCCAGCCCGATGGCGAAGAAGGGCACCAGCAGCCGCTCCGCACGCTGCCGCACCACCCGGCCCGGCGGCTTCGCCAGCAGGCCGGAGAGCACCACCACCGTCCCGCTCAGATAGAGGAAGAACGGCATGTGGAAGCGATAGACGAGGTAGCGGATCGGCTCGTACCAGCCGACGCCCGGCGGCACCTCCCGCGCGACGATATGCCCGAAGACGACGAGCAGGATCGCGATGCCCCGCGCCCGGTCGAGATCCAGCCGCCGCTCCGGCCGCACCGAGACCGGCGCCGCCGCCGTCTGATCCGGCATCCGCCTTAGCCTGCCCGCGCCGGCCGCCAGCCATAGGCATCGGCCGAGGAGGATTGCCGCCGCTTGTGCCGCACCGCCTGCGCCTCCGCCCGCCCACGGGCCAGGATCGCGCCGATGACGCAGAACAGCATGACCGAGGTGCTGGCGATCAGCGTGTTGTCGAAGGCGCTGTGCAGCAGGAAGCCGATCAGCGCCGCCCGCAGCACTAGCCGCTCGCGCGCGTCGAGGCTTCGAGACCCCCACCACATCCAGGCGATGATCGCGAGGAAGATTGCCGCACAGCCGATGATCCCGCCATCGATCGAGAGCCGCAGGTACTCGTTATGCGCCGCCGTGGTGCCGAGCAGCTTGATCAGCGGGTCATCCGGGTTGACCAGCAGCTTGCCCGCCCCGAGCCCGTAGCCGAAGAGCGGCCGGTCCGCGATGGCGTCGAGGAAGTAGGGCCACATCAGATCGCGGCCGGAGGTGTCGGTGCCCTGGCTGATGAAGCGCTGCATGGCGAAGGCGATCACCGGGCTCAGCAGCAGCAGCCCCGGCACGCCGCCGCCCATTACCAGGTCCACCTTGCGCCGCAGCGGGAAGATGTGCCGGTTCGAGAAGAAGAAGACGATGCCGACGAAGATCACCACCGTCGCCAGCGGCATCCGCGCCTGGGTCGCCAGCAGCACCGCGAGGTTGAGCCCGGCAAGGATCAGCCAGACGGGGCGGAAGCCCCGCATGTACTCGAGGGTGGCCGCGAAGATCGCCGTTTCGCAGAAGCCCGCGAGGAAGGGCGCGCTGTGCATCCCCTGGAAGCGGCCCAGCGTGTCGATCGCCGGATAGAGCCCCGCCAGATGGGTGAAGAGGCTGGTGAAGGCGCTGATCAGCGGCACGACGGTCGCCCCGCGGATGATCCAGGTCCAGATCCTCTTCGGCGCCAGGCAGAAGCCGAGCACGAAGGGCGCGGTGGAGCCGATGAAGCTGCGGATCATGTCGCCCGTCGAGCCGATCCGCCCCATCGGCAGCACGACGATGCTGATCGCGGCGATGGCCGTATAGGCGAGGAAGGGCCAGTTGATCGCGCTGGTCGGCCCGTAGCGCAGCAGCAGCACCCCGGCGAGGGCGAAGGGCACCACCTTCACCACCGCCGAGCCGAGCGCGGCCGCCGCATTGCCGCCCGCGCCCGCCAGCATGCCGCCATCGAGCTGGATGTCGACGCCGAGGCCGTAGATCGCCACCAGCCCCGCCACGATCGCCAGCGGGAACTGGTAGACCGCGAGCCCGAGAAGCACCGCCACCATCGCCGGCAGCATCAGCAGCAACAGCCCCGGCGCCAGCAGCGCGAAGAGCAGCATCAGCGACGCGCCGAAGAGCGCGATCAGGACCTGAGCGAGGGGAGAGGTAAGGCTCGGCATGCAAACGGTTCTGTCACGCAGCCCCGGCGCGCACCAATCAGCCTTCCGTCAACCGCGCGCGCCACCCGAAAGCGTGACCGCGCCGGGGGATGCATCCGGGCCACAGGTTGTGGCAGCGATGCGGGCGACGAACGACGAGGCGAGGATCGATGCAGGGCCCACCCCACCAAGCCGCCCCACGGGACGCAGCGCTCACGCGGCTGCGCTTCTTCCTGATCGGCTGGGTGATCCTCTACCATCTCGACCTGCCGCTGCGGGTCAGCCTCGGCCTGCCGGCGCTGGCGCCGGTGCTGCAGCATGGCTATCTCGGCGTCGACGGCTTCTTCCTGCTCTCGGGCTTCGCGCTCTGGCTCGGCTACGGCACCCGCCCGCCCTGGGGCCGGGCCGGGATCATGGATTTCCTCCGCCGCCGCTTCGCCAAGATCTGGCCGCTGCACGCGCTGGCGCTGGTGGCGCTGGCGCTGCTGGTCGGCCTCGCCATGGCCGCCGGCCTCACCATCCGCGAGCCGGACCGTTTCGGCCTGCCCGAGTTCCTGCTGCAGCTCTTCCTGGTGAATGCCTGGGAGACGACGTCGCGCCATGCCTGGAACTACCCGTCCTGGGCGCTCTCGGTGGAATGGGCCGGCTACCTCGCCTTCCCGCTCGTGCTCGCCGCCCTGATCCGGCTGCCGCGCCTGCTGCTGCCCGCCGTGCCGCTGCTGGGCTTTGCCGGCATCGTCGCCCTCGGCGCGCGGGACCCGGATGTCGGGCTGAACTACACGCTCCATCTCGGCCTGCTGCGCTTCGCCCTGGAATTCGCCATCGGCCTTGCCCTGGGGCGGCTGACGACCGAGGGGATGCTGCCGCGCGCCCTGCTCTGGCCCGTGCTGCTGGCGCTGCCGCTCGGCCTTGTCCTGGAGTGGGATGCGCTGACCGTCCTCGGCCTCGCCGCCCTGATCCCGCTGCTGCGCCGCCCCAACCCTGCGCCGGCGCCCGTACGGCAGGACCTCCTGCTCCGCCTCGGCGAGGCCTCCTTCGGCGTCTATCTCTGCTGGGTCTTCATCGAGGCCGGCCTGGTGCTGGTGCTGCGCGGCATCGACCCCGGGCTTGCCGGCCGCGCCGGGCTGATGCTGGCCGGCTTCCTGGCGAGCCTGGTCGCCGGCTGGCTTGCCTGGCGCTTCGTGGAGGTGCCGGCCAACCGCTGGCTCCTCCGCCGCCGCTCCTCCAACGAGGCGACGCCGGCGAGGGCGGTTTCGGGCAAGGCCTGAGGCCGCCAGCCCGCCCCGCGCGGCGCGCTGCCGCGGAGGGCCGTGCGCGGCGCTCAGCGCGCCGACAGCAGCCCGGGCGGGATGAGGTCCGGCTTCGGCATCGGCTCGTCGCCATTCTGCATCCGCCAGTGGCTGCCATGGCTGTAGGACCACAGCGTCGCCGGCAGGCCGAGCTGCCTCAGCTCCGGCAGCACCCGGGCGAGGTCGGCGGCCCAGGCGGCGCGGTTCGTCTCATGGCCGAAGGCGCCGCCGAGCTCGCTGACGATGACGGGGATGCGGTTGCGGTCCCGCCAGGCCGCCACGGCCTGGAACCGCCCCGGCGACTGCGTGCCCTGGTAGTCATGCGCCTCGGCGATGGTGTTCGGGTCGGCCGGCAGCGGGCACCCCACCAGCGAGCGGGCGCTGTTCCACTCATGCCCTCCCCACATCAGCGTGTGCCGCGGCGCGGCCCGGCGCATATCGGCCAGCATCCGGTCCCGCACCGGCATCCAGCTCGCATTGTCGTCGAAGACCGGCTCGTTCAGCGGCGCCAGCACCACCATGGACGGGTCCGTCCGCTCAGCGAAGAACTGCGCCCGCGCCCGCATTCCCTCCCAGTCCCGCTCGGACCAGGGCTTCTTCTGGTAGTAGAAGTCGGCCATGCCGAGGAAGATCGGCAGCCCGGCCTCCACCGCATCCTTCACCGCGTTCAGGTAAAGGGCCGGGATGTCCATGCTGGAGCCGGTCTGCGCGATCTCCGGCAGGAAGATCCGCGCATGGTCGAAGCCGGCCGCGCGGAAGCCGCGCCACCAGCCGATGCCGAGGCGGCGCGGCTGGTTGTCCTTGGTGATGGCGTACCAGCGCTCGAGATTGGCGCCGAGCTTGAGCATGGCGAGCCGCCGCCGGATCGGCGAGGGCTCTTGCGCGGCAGCCGGCGCCGCGAGGGCGCCGGTGACCGGCAGGGCAAGGAGGCCCCTGCGGGTCGGCATCGGCTCAGCCGAAGCGGAAGGCGGCCGGGGCGGCACCCTCGGGCGGGCTGGCCGGCTGCTGCTCCTTCATCCGCGCCTCCACCTGCTTCAGCAGCCCGGTGAGGCTGGTGACCAGCGAGGGAAGCTGCACCAGCGGCACCACCAGCTGGCCGCAAGGCACCGGCTTCCCCTCCGCCCCGGTTTGCGCCAGCGTCAGCCGGGCGACGCCGTAGGTCACGCTGGCGTCGAGGATGCCGTCGGCGAAGATGGTCGTGCGAGTATCGCTCATGGCGGGTCCTATTGCTCGCGGAAGGCGCGGTGGAAGCTGTCGCGGATCGGCTGGGTGACGTAGCGGAAGAAGGTCCGCTCGCCGATCTTGATATGGGCTTCCACCGGCATCCCGGGGGTGAGGAAGACGTTCGGCAACTCGGCGAGCTGCTTCGGGTCGATCAGAATGCGTGCCGGGTAGTATTGCTGGCGCGTCTGCTCGTTGGTGGTCACGTCCGCGGCGACCCAGGTCACCTCTCCGTGCAGATAGGGTACCAGCCGCTGCTTGAAGGCGGGCAGCCGCACCTCGGCCTGCAGGCCGGGATAGACCACGTCGATGTCGTTCGGCTGGACATTCACCTCCGCGATCAGGCGGTCATGCTGGGGCACCAGGTCCATCACCGAATCGCCCGGCTTCACGACCGCGCCGAGGGTGAAGAGGCGCAGGTTGACGACCGTGCCGTCCTCGGGGGCTGTGATGTCCCGCCGCGTCATGATGTCGGACGCGGCGCGGAGCTTCTCCTCCGCCTCGGCCAGCTTGCCGCGGACCTCGCGCAGCTCCTGCCCGTTGTCCTGCATCCGCTGGTCGACGGCCTGGATGATCTGTTGCTGCGATTCGGCGATGGCGGCGGTGGCGCGATCGATCTGGCCGGTCAGGTCCTGGATGCTGCCCTCCAGCCCGGCGAAGCTGCGCTGGAGCGCGAGGAGCTGCGGCAGCCGCTGCAGGCCCTGGGTGACCAGGGTGCGCGTCATCTCCTCCTCCTGCTTGATCAGCGCGAGCTGGCGGCGGGTGGAGGCGAGCTGGCCGCGGGCGCCGGCGATCACCGCCTGCTGCTGGTCGATGCGGGCCTGGAAGACCTGCACCTGGCTGTTGAGACTTGCCATCCGCGCCTCGAACAGGGCGCGCTGGCCGGTGACGCTGTCGAGCGCGCGGGCGTTGCTGGCGTTCAGCAGCTCGGGCGGGAAGCTGACCTCCCGGGCGCGCGCGATCTCGGCGCGGAGCCGTGCATCCTGCGCCATCAGCGCCCAGCGCTGGGCGCGCTGCGTCTCGAGCGTGGCATCGGCCTGGATGTCGTCGAGGCGGACGAGCACCTGGCCCTTCTCCACCTTGTCGCCGTCGCGCACCAGGATCTCGCGGACGATGCCGCCCTCGAGATGCTGGATGGTCCGCCGCGTGCCCTCGACCTTGACGACGCCGGCGGCGATGGAGGCCTCGGCCAGCGGGGCCATGACCGCCCAGGCCGCGCCGCCCACGACGAAGAGCAGGAAGACGACCATGCCGAAGATCATCGTCCCGCGGGTGCGCGGCGCCGGGGCGTCGAGCAGCGGGTCGAAGGGAAAGGGCGGCAACTGGCCGCCGCCGCCGAGGTCGGTGCGGATCGGCGCCAGCGCCCGCGCGCCGGTGAGGGCGGGGAGCTTGCTGTCCTGGGTGGTGACGCTCATCGGGCGGCGTTCCCTTCGAGGCGGGCAACGGGGGCGTTCTGGATCTCGGCCGGCCGCGGCGGGGTCATCAGCCGCTTCAGCACCTCGGCGCGCGGGCCGAACATCTCCATCGCGCCGTCCTTCAGCAGCAGCACCTTGTCGACGCCCTGCACCAGGGTCGGGCGGTGGGAGACGAGGATGACGGTGGTGTCCTGCGCCTTCAGCCGCTCCAGCGCCTGGGTGAGCGCCGCCTCGCTGTCGCCGTCGAGGTTGCTGTTCGGCTCGTCGAGCACGACCAGCTTCGGCCGGCCGAACATGGCCCGCGCCAGGCCGATCAGCTGCCGCTGGCCGCCCGAGAGGTACTGGCCGCTGTCGCCGATCTCGGTCTCGTAGCCGTTCGGCAGGCGGAGGATCATGTCATGGCAGCCGGCGAGCTTCGCCGCCTCGTAGACCTGCTCCGGCTCGGCCTCGGCCATGCGGGCGATGTTGCGGAAGACGGTGCCGTCGAACAGCTCGACGCCCTGCGGCAGGTAGCCGACATGGCGGCCGAAATCCTCCCGCATCCACTGGTAGACATCGGCGCCGTCGAGCCGGACGGTGCCGGCGGAGGGCGGTAGCGTGCCGATCAGGAGGCGGATCAGCGTCGTCTTGCCGGCCGCCGAGGGGCCGATGACGGCCAGGCTCTCGCCCGGCGCGAGGCTGAAATTCACCCCCTTGATCATGGCGACGCCCTGGCCCGGGAAGGCGTAGGAGACGCGCTCGACCGAGACCTTGCCCACCGGCTCCGGCAGCGGCAACCCGGGCGGGCGCAGCCGCGGCATGGCGAGGAAGCTCTGCAGCCGGCGGAAGCTCTGCCGGGCGGAGACGAGCTGCTTCCACCCGCCGATCATCTGCTCCACCGGCGCCAGCGCCCGGCCCATGATGATCGAGCCGGCGATGGAGGCGCCCGAGGTCAGCTCCTGCTGGAGCACCAGATAGGCGCCGGCGCCGAGGATGCCGATCTGCACGGTGAGGCGGCAGAACTTGGTCATGGAGACGAGGAAGGAGGCGCGGTCGGCGGCGCGCTGCTGCGGCACCGTCATCGCCGCGACCGATTCGCGCCAGCGGCCGATGACCGAGGGCAGCATGCCCATGCTGTCGATCACCTCGGCATTGCGCGAAATGGCATCCGCCCGGCGCTGCGAGGCCATGCCGGCGGTGTTCGCCTCCTTCAGCAGGGCGGAGGTGGCGACCTCGCTGGCCAGCGTCAGGCCGAACAGCACCACCGCACCGCCGAGGGCGATGAAGCCCATCACCGGGTGGAGGAGGAAGATGACGCCGATATAGATCGGCACCCAGGGCACGTCATAGAGCGACAGCGCCCCGGGCGAGCCGAGGTAGCCGCGGCAGACCGCGAGGTCGCGCAGCGCCTCCATCCGGTAGGGCCGGCCGCGCAGCGTGCTCTCGAGCGCCCGGACGAAGCCCTCCGGCGCCACCCGGTGCTCCACCCAGCTGCCGATGCGCTGCATCACCTTGCTGCGCACGCCCTCGAGGATGGCCAGCACCGCGGTCGCCAGGATGGCGATCAGCGAGAGATAGAGCAGGGTGTCCAGCGCCCGGCTCGACAGGACGCGGTCGAAGACCTGCATCATGTAGATGGAGGTTGTGAGCTGCAGCAGGTTCACGACCCCGCTGAAGACGCCGACGAGGATGAACTGGGACCGGCAGGCCTGGAGCGCCCGGCGCAGCGGGGTATCCGCCGTCGCCTCGGCCCCGGGGTAAAGGGTGCGGGAGTGGGACATGCGTCAGCCTGCCAGGAGGCCGGCGAGGCCGGCCAGGGTTTCGGGGTGCAGCGCGAGCCATGCGCCGGCGGCGCCGATGATGGCGAGCGCCACCAGGTTGGCGGCGACTAGGCGCAGGAAGCCGGGCGGGTGGTGGAGGCGGCCGATCTGCTCGGCCACGGCCTCCTGGCGGAGGCGCTCGATATTGTTGTGCAGATAGCGCAATGCGTGGTCGCAGAGCGCGGCCTCGGCCTCCCGGTGGCAGCGGGCGATGGTCTCGGGGCTTGCTTCCTCCCCCCGCTCGGCGGCGAGGGCGAAGGCGACGAGGCCGGTCAGGCGGTCTTCCGTGCGGAAGGTGGCTGGGTCCATGGGGGGCGTCACGGCCGGAAGGGGGGGCGGGGCTGGGTTCGGCCTGAGGGTTTCGACATTGGCCATACTGGGCTCCATCCTGGGCCGGCCATGGGGATGCCATGATACGCTCAAACGAGCGAATCGGCGCTAAAGTCCCGCAAGGCTTGCACGCTGTTGTCCCGGGCCGGGGGCGCTGGGACAGGGGCGCCTGGGTTGGCGCTGGCTGAATACGCACTCCCCTTTCCGTGAAATGCAACCCTAAACCCGAGAAGTTTCCGCAGGGTAACCGGTAGCGGAATTTTCGTTCCGTATCGATCAGGGTATCCGGACATCCGCGGCGGGCATGCCACACCTCGCCGGCAAGTGGCGTATCGGCCGCTTTGGTATGACAGGATGTGATCGTTGCATGCACACTCTGGCGGCGACCCGTGCTACGGAGGCCGGGGGCTCATAATGACGGGGTAATAGTGGTGAAAAGCTTTCGAAGCTGGGGGGTACTAGGCCTGATTGCGGCTGCCCTGCCGCTGGGTGAGGCCCATGCCCAGCTCGGTGACTCGCCCGAGGTCCAGCGGGGCATCACCGTGGTGAACCGGCAGCGGCCGGATTACGATCCGCTCGGCGTCCGCCTCGGCGGCTTCCGCCTGAACGGCGCGGTCGAGGCCGGGCCGGGCTGGGACAGCAACGTCTTCGGCCGCAACAGGAACGTCGTCTCGGACGGCTTCGCCGAGGAGCGGGGCAATCTGAACCTCCGCAGCGACTGGACGACCCATGCGGTCGGCGTCTCGGCCAATTCGGCCAACCGGCAGTATTTCAGCCAGCGCCGCCTCGACTGGAACGACTGGGATGTCGGCGGCTTCGGACGCTACGACTTCTCCGCGGATACCAGCCTCCAGGGCCAGTACCGCCACTACCGCGCCCATCTCGACGTCTTCAATTTCGACGTGCAGGCCACCGGCATCGTCCAGCCTGTCCCCTATGACTCCGACGAGGTTTCGGTCACCGGTAACACGCGGTTCAATCGGCTCGGACTCATTGCGCAGGGCGTCTACCGGACCTTCAAATTCGAGGACGCGGTGATCCGCAACACCCTCACACCGGTGTCGCAAAACAGCTTCAACACCGCGATCGGCGCACTCGGCGCCAGCTACTCGCTCGCGCCGGGCCGCAACGTCACCGCCGTCGTCCGGGTGCAGGACATCAAGTATACCGAGGGCATCGCCAGCTTCCGCGACAGCATCACCTGGGAGGCGCTGGGCGGCTTCGACTACGACTTCGATGGCGTCTGGCAGGCGCGCGTCGCCCTCGGCTGGCGGCAGCGCGAGTATAGCGGGCCTCAGAAACCCCTGCAGGGGCCGGCCATCGAGGTGGGCGTCACCTATGCGCCGACCCAGCTCACCACCGCCCGCTTCCGCCTGACGCGGACGATCGAGGAGTCCATCCGGCAGGATGCGGTCAGCTACCAGCGGACCCAGGTCGGCCTGACGGTCGACCATGAGTACCTGCGGAACGTGTTGCTGCAGGCCGACCTGCTCTACGACCGTCGCGAATACGAAAGCCCGAACCAGACCGTGGGCGACGGCGTGCTGGCGCTGTCGGCGCGGTACCTGCTGAACCGGAACGCCTCCGTGGTCGCCAGCTATGCCTATCGGCGGCGGTTCGAGGCAACCGGCGGGTTCCGGGAGTTCGACCGCAACCTGCTTCAGCTCCGGCTCCGCCTTGCCATCTGAGGTCCCGACCCGGCGGCTGCTCGGACTCGATTTCGCCGACCTTCCCCTGCCGGGCGTGCTCGCCCTGCTGGCGGAGCGGCCGGCGGAGGCCCCCTTCGGCTATGTCGTGACGCCGAATGCCGACCACCTGGTGCGGCTGGCGCGCGACCCGGCGCTGCGGCCACTCTATGACGGGGCGATGCTGCGGCTGCTGGACAGCCGGGTGGTGGCGCGCCTCGCCGGGGTGATGGGGCTGGCGGCCCCGGCGGTCGTGCCGGGCAGCGATCTTACTGCCGCGCTGATCCAGGCGATGCCGCCGGACGAGAGGGTCACGGTGCTTGGCCTGGCGCCGGCGGCGCTCGAGCGGCTGGCGGCCCGCACCGGCCTTCGACGGATCGCGCATCACAACCCGCCGATGGGCTTCGACCGGGACCCCGCCGCCCTCGAGGCGGCGGTGCGCTTCATCGAGGAGAATCCAGCACGCATCACCTTCCTCGCCGTCGGATCGCCGCGGCAGGAGCGCGTGGCGCAGGCCGTGACGGCGCGCGGCAGGGGGCGGGGGGTCGGCCTTTGCATCGGGGCGAGCCTGCTCTTCCTCACGGGTGAGGAGCGCCGGGCGCCGGTCACGGTGCAGCGGGCGGGGATGGAATGGGCCTGGCGGCTGGTGCAGGACCCGAAGCGCCTGGCCCGGCGCTACCTGGTCGACAGCCCCGCCATCATCGCCCTGCTGCGGCAGGAGGCGAAACGCTCCCGCTGAGGGCGGTCAACCCCGCCGGCTGATGATCCGCGCCACCAGCATCAGCACCGCCCCCGCTAGGATCACCCCATAGGTGCGGGGATCCGCCCGCAGCGCATCCAGTGCGGCCTCCGGGATCCAGAGAAGCGCGTCCCAGCCGAAGAGATGCGCCAGCACGCCGACCAGCACCAGCAGCGTGCCGAGGCTCCAGAGCAGCCGTGCCATGCCCGCCTACCCGGCCCGGAAGGCGATGGCGTTGCGGAGCGCGTGCACGATCAGCTCCATCCGGCGCTCGAAGCCGGCAGCGGCCTGCGGGCGCCCGGCCTCCTCGGCGCCGACCACGCCGCGGAGGACGGAGGCTTCAAGCTGCTTCGCCATCTCGTCCATGGCGGCGAGGGCGGCCTCGGCGCCGCCGCCCTGAATGGTCGCGCGCAGGACGGCGATCTCGCCGAAGGCTGCGGCGAGCGCAGTCTCTAGGGCGATGATCTCGCCGCGCAGTTCGTCGGTCTTGTCCTCGGGCATCCGGCGAAGGTGGGGTCGGCGGCGGCCGGCCTCAACCGGGCCTGGCACTGGGGAGCGCTGCCAGCACCTCCGCCCGCACCCGCCGCCCGAGCCCGCCGCGATGGGCGGCGTCGTTGCGGGCGAGGTAGTCGCGGGCGGCGGGCGTCAGGCGGTAGAGCGCCTCCGTCCCCGGCGCCGGGCGGAAGCGGCGCCAGAGGCCGAGGGCCGCCGGCCCCGCCTTCAGCCCCTGCGCGAGGACGCCGTTGCGCGCGCCCTTCACCTGGTAGGCCAGGTAGCGCGGCAGCAGCGAGGCCGGGGCGAGCCCGTATTTGAGGCCGATATAGAGCCGGTTGCGGACGAAGTGGAACCAGCGGGTGCCGGACCAGGCGAAGCGGTGCTCGCCGCTCACCTTGTGGCGCACGGCGATGTCGCCGCGGTAGCGGATGCGCTGGCCGGCATTGATGGCGCGCAGCGCGAAGTCGAACTCCTCCCAGCAGAAGAAGAGCGCATCGTCATAGCCGCCGGTCCGCTCGAAATCCTGGCGGCGGATGGCATGGCCGGCGCCGACGAAGGTGGCGACGTCGAAGCTCTCCGCCGCGCGCGGCAGCAGGCCGGGCGGGTAGCCCCAGGAGGAGAGGTCCTCCGCCCCAGTGTCGAAGACGAGGATGCGGCAGGCGATGGCGGCGATGTCCGGCTCCGCATCCAGGGCACGGAAGGCGCGGGCCAGGGTATCGGCGTCCTGGAACTCGGCATCGTTGTCGAGGGCGAAGACCATCCGGCCGCGGCCCAGCGCCGTTGCCCGGTTGCGCCCGCCGGCGACGCCCCAGTTGCGGTCGAGCCGCACCAGGGTCGCATCCGGCGCACCCTCGACGGCAGCGGCAAGGCGGGCGAGGTTCTCCGGCTTGCTGCCCTGGTCGGCGATCCAGACATGCTTCGAGAGCCCGGCCTGGGCGCGGGCGGAGGCGATGGCGGCGACCGTCTCCTCGGCCCGGTCCATCGCCAGGATGATGACGTCGGCATCCACCCCGCCCGCCGGCCCGCTTGCGCCGGCGATGTGCTCGGGGGAGGGGTAGGGGCCGATCGTCATGGCCGCTCCTCGAACTCCGGCGCGGGCAGCGAGAGATAGGCGATGCGCTTCGCCTCCTGCCGGCCGCGCGTTACCGTGTCGAGGATGAGGCCGCAGACGAAGCTGAGGAAGGAGAGCAGGACGAGGCCGGTCGCTAGCACCGCCGTCGGCAGGCGGGGGACGAGGCCGGTGGCGAGGAAGGTCTGCAGCAGCGGCACGGCCAGCACCAGGGCGAGGAACAGGAGCGCGCCACCGGCCACCGAGAAGAACATCAGCGGCCGCTCCCGCTGCACCAGGGTGACGATGGTCCGCAGGATGCGGAAGCCGTCGCTATAGGTTTTCAGCTTGCTGGTGGAGCCGGCCGGGCGCTCCTTATAGTTGCTCGGCACCTCGCCGACGGGGAGCTTCAGCTCGAGGGCGTGGACGGTGAACTCCGTCTCCGTCTCGAAGCCCGCGGCGAGCGCGGGGAAGCTTTTGACGAAGCGGCGGGAGAAGACCCGGTAGCCGGAGAGCATGTCGGAGATGCGGTCGCCGAAGACCCAGCGCACCATCCCCGTCAGCACCGCATTGCCGAGCTGGTGGCCGGGGCGGTAGGCGGCGGCGGCGACCGCCTCGGGCGTGCGGCGCACGCCGGTCACCATGTCAAGGCGATTGGCGAGGAGGAGGCGCAGCATCTCCGGCGCGGCGGCGGCGTCGTAGGTGTCGTCGCCATCGACCAGCACATAGGCGTCGGCCTCGATATCGGCGAACATCCGCCGCACGACATGGCCCTTGCCCTGGAGGGACTCGTTGCGCACCACGGCGCCGGCGGCCCGCGCCGCGGCGACGGTGCCGTCCTTCGAGTTGTTGTCGTAGACGTAGATGGTGGCGTCCGGCAGGGCGTCGCGGAAGGCGGCGACCACGCGGGGGATCGCCACCTCCTCGTTGTAGCAGGGGATGAGCACCGCGACGCGCGGGGCGTGGCGGTAGCCCGGCAGCAGCTTCGCTCCGGGCGAAAGATGGGTGTCGGGCAAGGTGCTCTCCGGCATGGTGAGGGCTTCCTTCCTCGGCTGCTGGCCAGGAAGGTCATTCTACACGAGGAATGTGGCGGCGGAATGACTCCGCCGGTCAGAAGGCGTTCCGCATCCGGGCAACGGCGAGCAGGGTGCGCACCAGGATGGTGAAGTCGAGCCAGGGCGACCAGGTATCGATGTATTCGAGGTCGCTCTCGACGCGGCGGAGCAGCTTCTCCTCCGTCTCGGTCGGGCCGCGCCAGCCGCGCACCTGGGCGAGGCCGGTGAGCCCGGGCTTCACTCGGTGCCGCGCGGCATAGCGGGCGGCGACCTCCTCGAAGGGCCGGCCGCCGGCGCGGGTGCCCGGGGCATGCGGCCGCGGGCCGATGAAGGACATCTCGCCGCGGAGGATGTTGAAGAGCTGCGGCAGCTCGTCGAGCGAGGTGCGGCGGAGGATGGCGCCGACCCGCGTCACCCGCTTGTCGCCGAGCGAGACCTGGCGGGCGACGGTGTAGTCGGCCGCCTCATGGTACATCGTGCGGAACTTCAGCACGTAGAAGGGCTGGTTGTTGAAGCCGGTGCGGCGCTGGCGGAACAGCACCGGGCCTGGGCTGTCGAGCCGCACCGCCAGCGCGATCAGCGCCATCGGCACCGCGGCGACGGCAAGCGCCAGCACGGCGAGGATGTAGTCCTCCACCAGCTTGACCACGGCGCCCCAGCCGCTGATCGGCCGGTCAGCGAGGCGGAGCAGGCGCAGCCGCTCGCCCTCCGGCGCGGTGCCGAGGCTGCGATAGGCCATCAGGTCCGGCGCGAGGCGGACATCGACCGGGTAATCGGCGAAATGCTTGAGCAGACCCTGCAGCCGCGCCTCCGCCGCCCAGGGGAGGGCGAGGATGACTTGGTCGACCTCGCCGCGGCGGATCATGGCGTCCAGCGCCTCGAGCGAGCCGAGATAGGGCAGGCCGTTGCGCAAGCCCCCGATCTGGTGGGCGCGGCGGTCATCGACCAGGCCGACCAGCTCCAGGCTGCGGTCCGGCCGGCCGCCGAGGGCGGCGACCAGGCGCGCGGCCTGCGGCCCGTCGCCCACCACCACGGCGCGCTGCCGCGTGCGCTCGGCCGCGGCGCGAAGGGCGACGGCGGCGGCCATCCGCCCGGCGAGCAGCGGCGGCATGGCGATGCCGAGCCAGAGCAGCGCCAGGCCGGGCGGGAAATTGCCGCGGGCGCCGAGCGCCTGCGCCGCAAGCCCCATGCCGCCGATGCCGAGCACCAGCCCGGCCATCGCGCCGAGCCCGGCCCGCTTGCCGCCGAAGAGCGCGGCATGGCTGTAGCCGCCGGCAGCGGCGATCAGGCAGGGCACCAGCAGGGCGACGAAGCCGATCAGCCGCAGCGCCGGTCCCTCGGTCGACCCGAGCGGCAGCGCCTGCACGGCGAGGCCGCTGGCGGCGAGGCAGACGCCATCCAGCATCACCACGGCCAGCGCCAGCAGCGCCGGCGGCAGCGGCGAGCCGATCGCCCAGCGGTCGCGGCGCGCGCCGCCGATGCCGACCCAGCCGGCCTCGGCCACCGCGGTCAGCAGCCGGCGTTCGCCGGCCCGGTGCTCAGGGGGCATCACGTCCTGCATGCTGACCGCCCAGGGCTAGGGTTGAGGCTCTTGATTGCGATGGGCATGGCTCCCGCTGGCCTTCACGCTCTGGAGGGACGGGGGTCGGCCCCGGCGGCGCCGAAGACGAAGCGCCGGGACATGAGGAAATTGGCGGCCATCCCAGCCAACGAGCCGGCCGCAACGCCGATCACCGGTTGCGCCGCGACCAGTGGGACCCCGGCGACCAGCGCGGCATAGGTGCCATAGTTGCAGACGAAGCCGAGAAGGTTGACGAGCAGGAAGAGCATCCACTGCCGCCCGAGCCCGCCTGCCGATCGCGCCGCGCGAAATGTCCAGACCCTGTTCAATGCGAAGGTTGTGGTCGCCGCCGCGAGATAGGACAATACGCGCCCGATCCAGGGGCCGGTGCCGAGCGCGATGCCCGCCGTCAGCACGCCAGCATCGACGAGAAAGCCCGCCACGCCGACGATGCCGAAGCGCAGGAACTCACCCAGCAGCCGGCCACCCCTGCGGGAGGGGAGCGGCGGGTGGGAGAGGTCGGGATCGGTGAGGGCAGACGTCATCCAAGGCATCCTGTCTGCGGCAAGGCTTACGCGTCCTGGCCCGGTCGGACAAACCACGGCGCAGTGACAACCGCTCGCCCAGGGCGCGAAACCGCCGCTTCCGCTGTCACGTTCCACGGCGCAGGCGCAAGGGCGAGCCGCGGGGCGACGTCCCGGCTCGCCGGGGGAGTCGTCTGGCATGAGCCGATGCTGGAAACCGCAGGACCGATGACCGAGGATTTCGCCGAAGATGTCGCCGCCATCGGCCGCATCCCGATCATTCCGACGATTCTCGAAACCGTCTGCCGCCTCAGCGGGATGCGCTTCGCCGCCGTCGCGCGCGTCACCGAGGATCGCTGCATCGCCTGCGCCATCCGCGACGCCATCGCCTTCGGCCTCGCCCAGGGCGGCGAGCTGCCGGTCGAATCGACACTGTACCACGAGGTACGCATGGCGACCACGCCGATCGTGATCGACGACATCGCCTGCGACGAGGTCTATCGCGGGCATCACACGCCGGCGACCTACGGCTTCCGCAGTTACATTTCCGTGCCCATCCGGCGGGTGGACGGCAGTTTCTTCGGCACGCTCTGCGCCATCGACCCGGAGCCGCGGCGGCTGAGGACGCCCGAGATCATCAGCCTGTTCGAGATGTTCGCAGACCTCATCGGTCAGCATCTCGGCGCGCTGGAGCGGATGGCGGCGAGCGAGGCGACGCTGCTCGACACGCAGCGGGTGGCGGCGCTGCGCGAACAGTTCATTGCGGTACTGGGGTATGACCTGCGCAACCCGCTGGCCGCAATCGACGGTGGAATGCGGCTGCTGCGCAAGACGCCCCTGAACGACCAGGCGCTGCAACTCGTCGACATGGCGCAGGCGAGCGCCGGGCGGATGGGCGGGCTCATCGACAACCTGATGGATTTCGCCCGTTTCCGCCTCGGCGGCCGCCTGCTGCTCGAGCGCGAGCCGGTAATGATCGAAGATCTACTGGAGCAAATCATCCTGGAGTTGCAGATCAGCCGACCGGACCGTGCGATCGAGACTGCCCTCCACCTCAATGCGCCAGTGCCCTGCGACCGGCGGCGGATGGCGCAACTGGTCTCCAATCTGCTCGGCAATGCGCTGGCCCATGGCGCGGCGGACCGGCCGGTGCGGGTCTCCGCCTGGACCAGAGGCGGGTGGTTCGAGCTCTCCGTCACCAATGGCGGCGCGCCGATCCCGCCCGGGGTGCTGCCTGGCCTGTTCCAGCCCTTCGCCCGCGGGGCGCATGGGCCGAGCCGGGAGGGCCTGGGACTCGGCCTCTACATTGCCCAGCAGATCGCCGAGGCGCATGGCGGGCTTATCGAGGCCGCCTCCACGCCGGCGGAGACGCGCTTCACCCTGCGGATGCCGATGCCCAGGCCGGACGCTTCATTCTGACGCTTCACGGGGGCAGGAAAATCGCTACTGTCCGGTCCGTTTCGCTGTCGGGGAGAAATGAGCTCATGCATCGTCGAAACCTGCTGGCCGGCGCTGCGCTGGCCAGTGCTTCCGTGGCCGGTGCCGCTCTCCGCTTTCCGGCGCCCGCCCTGGCCCAGCCGGCGGGCAACCGGGTGCTGCGCTTCATCCCGCAATCCGACGTCGCGGTGGTCGACCCCATCGTGACCACCGCCTATGTGACGCGGCACCACGCCTTCCTCATCTACGACACGCTCTATGGCGTGGATGCCGAGTTCAAGCCGCAGCCGCAGATGGCCGAGGGGCACAAGGTGGAGGATGGCGGGCGGCGCGTGACCATCACGCTGCGCCAGGGCCTCGCCTTCCATGACGGCGAGCCGGTGCGGGCCCGCGACTGCGTCGCCTCGATCAAGCGCTGGGCCCAGCGGGACGCGCTCGGCCAGGCGCTGATGGCGGCGACCGACGAGCTCGTCGCCGATGACGACCGCAGCTTCACCTTCCGGCTGAAGCGGCCCTTCGCGCTGCTCTTCGACGCGCTGGCCAAGCCCTCGACGCCGGTGCCCTTCATCATGCCGGAGCGCATCGCCGCACAGGATGCGAACACGCCGATCCGCGAGAACATCGGCTCCGGCCCGTTCCGCTTCAAGGCGGACGAGCGGGTACCGGGCAGCCTGCTCGTCTATGAGCGCAACCCGAGCTACGTCCCGCGCGAGGCCGGCACCCCGGCCTGGACCTCCGGGCCGAAGCGGGTGAATTTCGACCGCGTCGAGTGGCGCGTCGTGCCCGATGCCTCGACCGCCGCGGCCGCGCTCGGCAACAACGAGGTCGACTGGTGGGAGCAGCCGACCGCCGACCTGCTGCCGCTGCTCCGGCGCAACCGCAACCTGGTCGTCGAGAATTACGACCCGACTGGGCTGATGGCGTTGCTGCGTTTCAACTCCCTGCACCCGCCCTTCAACAATCCCGATATCCGCCGCGCCCTGCTCGGCGGCGTCGAGCAGTCCGACTACATGAGCGCCGTCATCGGCACCGACCCCTCCAACTGGCGCGACGGCGTCGGCTTCTTCCCGCCGGGGACGCCCATGGCGAGCACCGTCGGGATCGAGGCGCTGAAGGCGCCGCGCGACTACGACAAGGTGAAGCGCGACCTCGCCGCCGCCGGCTACAAGGGCGAGAAGATCGTGGTGATCGCCGCCTCCGACTTCCCCTCGCTCAACGCGTTGGCCCAGGTCGGGCGCGACATGCTGGTGAAGTCGGGGATGAACGTCGACTACGTCTCGACCGACTGGGGCAGCGTCGTGCAGCGCCGGGCCAGCCGCGAGCCGGCCGATAAGGGCGGCTGGAGCGTCTTCTTCACCTTCTTCACCGGGCTCGACTTCTTCTCGCCGGCGACGCATCTCGGGCTGCGCGGCAACGGGACGAGCGCCTGGTTCGGCTGGCCGACCATGCCGAAGATGGAGGAGCTGCGCGGCGCCTGGCTCGATGCCCAGGACCTCGGCGCGCAGCAGAAGCTGGCCGCCGAGATCCAGGAGGAGGCGTTCCGCCAGGCGCCCTACCTGCCGCTCGGCCAGTATTTCCAGCCCTGGTCCTATCGCCGCGGGGTAACCGGGGTGCTGGGGGGCATGCCGCTGTTCTGGAACGTCCAGAAAAGCTGATCCGTCCCGCTTGCGGAGCGGAGGCGATCCGCGCTTCACTTCCCGGAATGGCCGGCGGGACCGGCCTCCGGGGAGACCACGATGTTCCGACGCACTGTGCTGGGTGCCGCCGCCGCGGCACCCCTCGCCCGTTTTGCGATCGCGCAGCCGGCCAACAGCCGGGTCCTGCGCTTCATCCCGCAATCGGACATCGGCACGCTCGACCCCATCACCACCACCGCTTATGTCACCCGCAACCACGGGCTGATGGTCTGGGACACGCTCTATGGGCTCGATGCGGAGCTGAAGCCGCAGCCGCAGATGGTCGAGGGCCATCGGGTCGAGGATGACGGCCGGCGCTGGACGCTGACCCTCCGCCCTGGCCTCCGCTTCCATGATGGCGAGCCGGTGCGGGCTCGGGATTGCGTCGCCTCAATCAAGCGCTGGCAGCAGCGCGACCCGCTGGGCCAGGAACTCGCCGCCCGCACCGACGAGCTGGTGGCGACCGACGACCGCACCCTCGTCTTCCGGCTGAAGAAGCCCTTCCCCCTGCTGCCGGACGCGCTCGGCAAGATCGGCTCGCCGGTGCCCTTCATCATGCCGGAGCGGCTGGCGAATACCGACCCCTTCCGCGCCGTGACCGAGTTCATCGGCAGCGGGCCCTTCCGCTTCAAGGCGGATGAGCGGGTGCAGGGCAGCCGCTTCGTCTACGAGCGCTTCGACGGCTATGTGCCGCGCGAGGGCACGCCGGCCTGGACCTCGGGGCCGAAGCGCGCCTTCTTCGACCGCGTCGAATGGCGGGTGACGCCGGACAGCGCGACAGCCTCCGCCGCGCTGCAATCGGGCGAGGCCGACTGGTGGGAGAACCCGCCGAACGACCTGCTGCCGCCGCTCCGCCGCGACCGCAACATCGCGACCGAGGTGCCGGACCCGACCGGGCTGCTCGGCTTCGGGCGGTTCAACCACCTGCATCCGCCCTTCAACAACCCGAAGCTTCGCCGCGCCCTGCTCGGCGCCATCAACCAGGCCGACTTCATGACCGCCGCCTGGGGCAGCGAGCGGGGGGCCTGGGCCGACAAGATGGGCTTCTTCCCCAAGGGCACGCCCTTCGCCAGCGATGCCGGCATCGAGGCGCTGACCAGCCCGCGCGACCTCGCCAAGGTGAAGCAGGAGGTCGCGGCGAGCGGCTACAAGGGCGAGCCGGTGGTGCTGCTCGGCGCGACGGACTTCCCCATCATCAACGCGCTGTGCCTGGTCGGGGCCGACCTCTTCAAGCAGGTCGGGCTGAATGTCGATTATGTCGCCTCGGACTGGGGCACGGTCGTGCAGCGGCGCAACAGCCGGGAGCCACCGGAGCGGGGCGGCTGGAGCATCTTCTTCACCTACTGGGCGGGTTTCGACACGCTGAACCCGGGCGTGAACCAGACCATCCGCGGCAACGGCACCAATGGCTGGTTCGGCTGGGCGAGCTCGGACCGGCTGGAGGCGAAGCGGGCGGAGTGGTTCGACGCGCCGGACCTCGCCGCGCAGCAGCAGGCCGCGCGGGAGCAGCAGGCGATCGCCTTCGAGGAGGTGCCGACCCTGCCGCTCGGCCAAAGCTTCACCACCACCGCCTATCGGCGGAGTCTCACCGATCTGTCGAAAGGGCCGCCCATATTCTGGTCGGTGAAGCGGGCCTGAGCGATGCATCGCCGTACCCTCCTCGCCGGCGCCACGACGCTGCCGGCCGCCGCTCTCGCCCAGCCCGCCAATGCGCGCGTGCTGAAATTCGTCCCCCAGGCCAACCTCACCAGCCTCGACCCGATCTGGACCACGGCCAATGTCACCCGCAACCATGCTTGGCTCGTCTACGACGTGCTCTACGGCATGGATGCGCGGTTCCAGCCGCAGCCGCAAATGGCGGCGGGGCATGTGATGGAGGACCAGGGGCGGGTCTGGACCTTCACGCTCCGCGACGGGCTTCGCTTCCATGATGGCGAGCCGGTGCGGGCGGGCGATTGCGTCGCCAGCCTCCGGCGCTGGATGAAGCGCAACTCCAACGGCCAGAAGATGGAGCCGCTGGTCGACGAGCTGGTGGCGCTGGACGACAAGCGGCTGCGCTTCCGGCTGAAGCGGCCCTTCCCGCGGCTGCTGGAGTCGATCTCCAACCCCTCCAACCCGGCCGCCTTCATCATGCCGGAGCGGATCGCGCGGACCGACCCCTTCCAGCAGATCCGCGAGACGGTGGGCAGCGGGCCCTTCCGCTTCCTCCCCAGCGAGTACAATTCGGGCAGCTTCGTCGCCTATGAGCGCAACCCGAACTACCAGCCCGTCGGCTCCGGCGCGGTGAGCCTGACGGCGGGGCCGAAGGTCGCGCATTTCGACCGCATCGAGTGGCACATCATCACCGATGCGGCGACGGCGGCCGCGGCGCTGCAGGCCGGCGAGATCGACTGGTACGAGCAGCCACCGCCGGAGATCCAGCAGCTCTTCCGCCGCAACCGGCAGATCGTGGTGGAGCCGATCGACACCCTGCCGAACCCGGCCATCCTCCGCTTCAACCACCTGCACCCGCCCTTCAACGACAAGCGGATGCGGCAGGCGCTGCTGCCGGCGGTGGACCAGACGGACTACATGACGGCGATCGTCGGGCCGGACCCGGCGGGGTTCTCCAGCATGGGCGTCTTCACCCCCGGCACGCCGCTCGCCAATGATGCGGGGATGGGGGCGCTGCTCGGGCCGCGCAGCATCGACCGCTCGAAGGCGCTGCTGAAGGAGGCGGGCTACACCAACCAGCCGATCCGCCTGATCGGCCCGACCGACATCCTGGCGCCGGCGGCGATGACGCAGGTGGCGGCGGACATGTTCCGCAGGCTGGAGGTGAACCTCGACTTCGCCCTCACGGACTGGGGCACCGTGGTGCAGCGCCGCGCCAGCCGCGAGCCGGTGGACAAGGGCGGCTGGAGCGTCTTCCTCACCGCCTTCTCCTCCTTCGAGTTCGCCGACCCTTCGAGCAACTTCCCGCTGCGCGGCCATGGCGCGGGCGCCTGGTTCGGCTGGCCGACCGTCCCGCGGCTCGAGGAGCTGCGGGATGCCTGGTTCGATGCCCCGAATCTCGAGGCGCAGCAGAGGCTCGCACGGGAGATCCAGCTCACGGCGCTGGACGAGCTGCCCTACATCCCGGTCGGGGCCTATCTCTCGATGACCTCGCTGCGGCGGAACCTCTCCGGCCGCGTGCCTGGTTTTGCACTGTTCTGGAACCTGAAGCGGAGTTAGCCCATGGATCGCCGCAGCCTGCTCAAGGGCGCCGCGCTCGCGGCGCTGCCCGCCCCGGCCTTCTCTCAGGGGGCAGGGCGCGTGCTGCGGGTGATCCCGCAGGCCAACCTCACCAGCCTGGACCCGGTCTGGACCACGGCGGTCGTCACCCGCAACCACGGCTTCCTCGTCTATGACCAGATCTGCGCCCAGGATGCCAAGGGCGAGATCCGGCCGCAGATGGCGGAGGGTTGGGTGACGGAGCCGGATGGGCTGGCCGTCACCTTCACCCTGCGGACGGGGCTGAAATTCCACGACGGCGAGCGGGTGCTGGCGAAGGATTGCGTCGCCAGTATCAATCGCTGGGCGCGGCGCGACCCCTTCATGCAGGTGCTGCAGCCAAGCGTCGCCGCGGTGGAGGTGGTGGACGACCGGCGCTTCCGCTTCCGCCTCAGGAAGCCGGTGCCGCTGTTGACCATGGCGCTGGGGCAGACACAGTTTCCCTGCTTCGTCATGCCGGAGCGGATCGCCTCGACGGATGCCTTCCAGCAGGTGCGGGAGGCGGTGGGGAGCGGTCCCTTCCGCTTCCTGGCCGACGAGTGGAACCCGGGGCAGCGCGCGGTCTGGGCGAGGTTCGACGGCTACGAGCCGCGGCCGGAGCCGGTGGACGGGCTGGCCGGCGGGCGGGTGCCGCGACTCGACCGGGTGGAATGGACCATCATCAGCGACCCGGCGACGGCGGCCTCCGCCATGAGCACGGGCGAGCAGGATTACTGGGAATACCCGCTGCACGACCTGCTGCCGCTGCTGAAGCGGAACCGGCAGGTCGTCGTGGAGCAGCGGCTGCTCGACGGCTTCTACGGCGTCTGCCGCTTCAACTGCCTGCAGCCACCCTTCGACAACCCTGCCATCCGCCGCGCCGTCGCCATGGCGGTCGACCAGCGGGACTACCTGCGCGCCGTCGCCGGCAACGAGGCGGGCGGCTGGGAGACCTGCGAGGGTGTCTTCACCTGCGGCACGCCGCTCGCCAACGAGGCGGGCAGCGAGGTGCTGAAGACCCGCAGCCTCGATCGCGCCAAGGCGGCGCTCGCCGAGGCGGGGTACAAGGGCGAGAAGGTCGTGCTGATCGCGCCCGGCGACTACCCGCAGATCAACGCCCTCTCGATGGTGACGGCCGACCTGCTGCGGCGGCTCGGGATGAATCTCGAACTCGTCTCGACCGACTGGGGCACGCTGGTGCAGCGGCGGACCAGCAAGGAGCCGGTGGAGAAGGGGGGCTGGAGCATCATCCACACCACCTCCGCCGGGCAGTCGCTCTCGCTGCCGGTCTATCACCTCTTCCTGCGCGCCAACGGGCCGCAGGCCTGGTTCGGCTGGCCCGATGACCCGGAGATCGAGCGGCTGCGCCAGGCCTGGGTGGATGCGCCCGACCCGGCGGAGGGGCGGCGCATCGCCGAGGCGCTGAACCGGCGGGCGATGGAGGTGATGGCCTATATCCCGCTCGGCTTCTACTGGCAGCCCTCGGCCTGGCGGCGGAACGTCACCGGGGCCTTCAAGGCGCCGGCCACGGTCTTCTGGAACATGTCCAAGACGTGACCCCGTTGCGCCGGCCCTGGGGCTGAGGCAAGGACAGCGGACCGGACCGGGAGACACGCCGCATGCATCGTCGTACCCTGCTGAAGGGCACCGGCCTCGCCATGGCCGCGCCTTTGGCCGCACCGGCCCTGGCCCAGGGCAATGCGCGGACGCTGCGCTTCGTGCCGCAGGGCAACCTCGCCAATATCGACCCGGTCTGGACGACGACGACGCTGGCCCGCAATCACGGGCTGATGGTCTACGACACGCTCTTCGGCCTGGGTAAGGACTTCCAGCCGAAGCCGCAGATGGCGGCGGGGCACGAGGTTTCGGCCGATCGGCTGGTCCATGCCGTCACGCTGCGGCCCGACCTCCGCTTCCATGACGGGCAGCCGGTGCTGGCCCGCGACTGCATCGCCTCCATCGCCCGCTGGTCGAAGCGGGACGTGCTGGGCCAGCGCCTCGCCGCCCTGCTCGAGGAAATGCGGGTCAAGGCCGATGACCGCTTCGAGATCGTGCTGAAGAAGCCCTGGCCCGGCCTGACCTGGGCGCTGGGCAAGCCCTCGGCCAATATCTGCGCCATCATGCCGGAGCGGGTGGCGCAGACCGATCCCTTCACCCAGATCACCGATTATGTCGGCAGCGGGCCCTTCCGCTTCCGCGCCGCACAATGGGTGCCGGGCAGCATCGCGGCCTATGAGCGCTTCCCCGGCTATGTGCCGCGGGACGAACCGGCGGATTTCCTCGCCGGCGGCAAGGCCGTCTATTTCGACCGCGTCGAGTGGCAGGTGATGCCGGACCCGGCGACGGCGGCGGCGGCCCTGCAGAACAACGAGGTCGACTGGTGGGAGACGCCGCTCGCCGACCTGCTGCCGGTGCTGCGCGGCAACCGCGACATCGCCATCGAGGTGGTGAACACCGCGGGCGCGCTCGGCATGATCCGCTTCAACCACCTGCATCCGCCCTTCGACAAGCCGGAGATCCGGCGGGCGCTGCTGCCGGCGGTCGACCAGGTCTCCTTCATGCAGGCGGCGCTCGGCGAGGACCGGGCGCTGTGGCAGGTGCCGGCGGGGGCCTTCACCCCGGGGACGCCGCTTGCCACCGATCTGGGGATGGAGGCGGTGGCCGGGCCGCGCGACCCGGAGGCGGCGAAGCGGGCCCTGGCCGCGGCCGGCTACAAGGGAGAGCCGGTGGTCATCCTCTCGCCGACCGACTTCCCGACCATCAACGCCCTCTCCGAGGTGGCGGCCGATGCGCTGCGGCGGGCCGGGATGAAGGTCGACCTCCAGAGCATGGACTGGGGCACGCTGGTGCAGCGCCGGGCGAAGCGGGAGGCGCCGGCCCAGGGCGGCTGGAACGTCTTCTGCACCACCTGGGAGGGGCTGGACGTCTCCGTCCCCGGCAGCCACCAGCCGATCCGCGGCAATGGCACCGAGGGCTGGATCGGCTGGTCCGCCAGCCCGCGGCGGGAGGCGCTGCGCGAGGCCTGGTTCGACGCGCCGGACCTGCCGGCGGAGCGGAAGATCGCGGAGCAGCTGCAGGCCCTGGTCTGGGAGGAGGCGCCCTTCATCCCGCTCGGCCTGCTGCGGCCGCCCCAGGCCTATCGCCGGAGCCTGACCAACATCGTCACCGGCGGGCCGCCGCTCTTCTGGAATGTCAGGCGCGGCTAGAGCGCGATCTCCGACTGGCACGGGTCGTGCAAGCAGCGGTGACAGCGCTCTTGGCGGCGTAAGTACGCTGGCGCAATGCCCAAGGCTAAGGCAGGCTGATGGTTATCCGGGCGGGAACGGACCGCTCGGCTGGGAGCTGGGGGACGACAAAGGATGGATCGCAGGAGTTTCCTGAAGGGAACGGCCGCTGCCGGCCTGGTGGGTGCCTCAAGCGGGCTGGCGGGCCCGGCCCTGTCGCAGGGGGCGGCGGCGCGGACGCTGCGCTTCGTGCCGCAGGCGAACCTCGCCAATTTCGACCCGATCTGGGGCACGCAATACGTGGTCCGCAATGCCGCGGCCATGGTCTGGGACACGCTTTACGGCTTCGATGACACGCTGACGCCGAAGCGGCAGATGGTCGAGGCGGAGCAGGTCTCGGCCGATGGGCTGACCTGGGAATTCCGCCTGCGCCCTGGCCTCAAATTCCACGACGGCACGCCGGTCCTGGCCCGCGATGCGGTGGCGAGCCTCACCCGCTGGTCGGCCCGCGACCCGATGGGGCTGATGGTCAAGGCGCTGCAGAACGAGCTGGTCGCCGTCGATGACCGGACCTTCCGCTGGGTGCTGAAGAAGCCCTACCCGAAGCTGCTGATGGCGCTCGGCAAGAACAGCACGCCGATGGCCTTCATCATGCCGGAGCGGCTGGCGAAGACCGACCCCTTCCAGCAGGTGAGCGAGTTCGTCGGCAGCGGGCCGATGCGCTTCAAGCGCGATGAATGGAACCCGGGCGCCCGGGCGGTCTTCGAGAGGTTCGCCGACTACGTGCCGCGGGACGAGCCGAACTCCTGGCTCGCCGGCGGCAAGCGCATGGGCGTCGACCGGATCGAGTGGCTCATTATGCCCGACCCGGCCACCGCCTCCGCCGCCCTGCAGAACGGCGAGGTCGACTGGTGGGAGAACCCGATCACCGACCTGGTGCCGCAGCTCCGCCGCAACCGCAGCATCCGTGTCGACATCGCCGACCCGCTCGGCAATATCGGCACCTTCCGCATGAACCACACGACGACGCCCTTCAATGACGTGAAGGCGCGGCGCGCGGTGCTGATGGCGATGAGCCAGGAAGACTACATGCGGGCCCTGGTCGGCGACGACAACAACCTCTGGAAGTCGCTGCCGGGCTACTTCACCCCCGGCACGCCGCTCTACAGCGAGGAGGGCGGCGAGATCCTGAAGGGACCGCGCAACCTCGACGCGGCGAAGCGGCTGCTGGCCGAGAGCGGCTACAACGGCTCGCCCGTCACCTGCGTCGTCGCCCAGGACCAGCCGATCACCAAGGCACAAGGCGACGTCACCGCCGACCTGCTGAAGCGGATCGGCTTCAACGTCGATTTCGTGGCGACCGACTGGGGCACCACGGGCCAGCGCCGCGCGATGAAGAACCCGGTGGGGCAGGGCGGCTGGAGCATGTTCCACAGCTGGCACGCCGGCGCGGACTGCATCAACCCGGCGGTCTACAACGCCATCCGCGCCAACGGGGACGGCGCGTGGTTCGGCTGGCCCAACATTCCGGCGGTCGAGACCGAGGTGGCGAACTGGTTCGATGCGCCCGACCTCGCCGCCGAGAAGGCCGTCATCAACCGGCTGAACAAGGCGGCGCTCGACAACGTCGTCTTTGCACCGACCGGCTTCTTCCTCGGCTACCAGGCCTGGCGGGCGAATGTCTCGGGCATCGTGAAAGGGCCGCTGCCCTTCTTCTGGGGCGTCTCGAAGTCTTGACTGTGACGGATAAGATCGGGAGCCTTGCGCAGCCGCTCTGCGGTTGCGTGGGGCTCCCCAAAGCGTAAGGAGGCGCCATGTTCGCCTATGCCGTTCGGCGCGTCCTGGCCACCATCCCGGTGATGGCCATCGTGGCGCTCTTCGTCTTCAGCCTGCTCTACATCGCACCCGGCGACCCCGCCGCCGTCATCGCCGGCGACCAGGCCACGCCGCAGGATGTCGAGCGCATCCGCGCCTCGCTCGGCCTCGACCGGCCCTTCCTCATCCGGTTCGGGGAATGGGTCTGGAACATCCTCAACGGCGACATGGGCGTCTCGATCTTCACCAACCTGCCGGTCACGACGATGATCCAGCAGCGGATCGAGCCCACGGTCTCGCTGATGATCCTCACCCTCTGCCTCGCCGTCAGCATTGCCGTGCCGATGGGGGTCGTCGCCGCCTGGAAGCAGGGAAGCTGGATCGACCGCGCGGTGATGGGCTTCGCCGTGCTCGGCTTTTCCGTCCCGGTCTTCGTGGTCGGCTATGTGCTGGCCTATATCTTCGCCCTTGAGCTCGACTGGTTGCCGGTGCAGGGCTACACCGCCTTCCGCGAGGGCTTCTTCCCCTGGCTGGAGAACCTGATCCTGCCCGCCATCGCCCTTGGCGGCGTCTATATCGCGCTGATCGCCCGCATCACCCGGGCGACCATGCTCGAGGTGCTGCAGCAGGACTACATCCGCACCGCGCGGGCCAAGGGGGCGGGGCAGCGCAACATCCTGTTCCTGCACGCGCTGAAGAATGCCGCCGTGCCGATCGTCACCGTCATCGGCATCGGCATCGCGCTGCTGATCGGCGGCGCGGTGGTGACGGAGAGCGTCTTCGCCATCCCCGGCCTCGGCCGCCTCACCGTGGATGCGATCCTGCGGCGCGACTATCCGGTGATTCAGGGCGTCGTCCTGCTGTTCAGCTTCGTCTACGTGCTGGTCAACCTGGTGATCGACCTGGCCTATACCCTCTTCGACCCGAGGATCCGTTACTGATGTCCTCCGCCGTCCTCTCCCCCGCCCCGCCGCGGGAGGTCGCCGCCGCCCAGCCGATGGGCGATATCCTGCCGCCGGTGAAGCCGAGGCAGGGCCTCGTCGGCTTCGTCCGGCGCAACCCGACCATGGCGATCGGCGGCTTCCTGCTGCTGCTGATGATCGGCGTCGCCGTCTTCGCCCCGCTGCTCTGGACGGTCGACCCGACCGCGCTGGCGCCGGCACGGCGGACGCGCGAGCCCTCGGCCATGTACTGGTTCGGCACCGACATGCTGGGGCGGGACGTCTATTCCCGCGTGCTCTATGGCGCGCGGATCTCGCTGATCGTCGGCTTCTCGGTCGCCTTCTTCGCCTCGGTGATCGGGCTGACGATCGGCCTCGTCTCCGGCTATGTGCGCTGGGCGGACAGCATCATCATGCGGATCATGGACGGGATGATGTCGATCCCCTCCATCCTGCTCGCCATCGCGCTGATGGCGCTGACGCGGGGCAGCGTGCAGAACGTCATCCTCGCCATCACCATCGCCGAGATCCCGCGCGTCTCGCGCCTGGTGCGCGGGGTGGTGCTCTCGCTGCGCGAGCAGCCCTATGTCGATGCCGCGGTCGCGGCGGGGACGCGGACGCCGCGCATCATCCTCCGCCACATCCTGCCGAACACGCTCGCGCCCATCACCGTGCAGGCCACCTATGTCTGCGGCGCGGCGATGATCACGGAGGCGATCCTCTCCTTCATCGGCGCGGGCACGCCGCCGATCATCCCCTCCTGGGGGAACATCATGGCGGAGGGGCGGGCGCTCTGGCAGGTGAAGCCCTATATCGTCTTCTTCCCCGCCGTCTTCCTCTCCATCACCGTTCTCGCGGTCAACCTGCTGGGCGATGGCTTGCGCGACGCGCTCGACCCGCGCATGGCAAAGAGGGTCTGAGCCATGGCCGAGCCGCTCCTCGTCGTCGAGAACCTGCAGACGCATTTCCGCACGCCGGATGGCATCAACCGCGCGGTGGATGGCGTCAGCTTCCATGTCAATGCCGGGGAGACGGTGGCGATCGTCGGCGAATCGGGCTGCGGGAAATCCGTGACCTCGATGTCGATCCTCCGCCTCATCCCGGAGCCGCCAGGGAAGATCGCCGGTTCGATCCGCTTCCAGGGGCGGGACCTGCTGACGCTCTCCGAGCCCGAGATGCGCGACATCCGCGGCAACGAGATCAGCATGATCTTCCAGGAGCCGATGACCTCGCTGAACCCGGTGCTGAATATCGGCCGGCAGATCGGCGAGACGCTCCGCCTGCACCAGGGCCTCTCCTCGCGGGACGCCGAGGCCAAGGCGGTCGAGATGCTGAAGCTGGTCGGCATCCCGGAGCCGGTGCGACGGGTGCGGGAGTATCCGCACCAGCTCTCGGGCGGGATGCGGCAGCGGGTGATGATCGCCATCGCGCTCGCCTGCAACCCGAAGCTGCTGATCGCCGACGAGCCGACCACGGCGCTCGACGTCACCATCCAGGCACAGATCCTCGAGCTGATGCGGGGCCTCAAGAGTACCGTCGGCGCCGCGATCGTGCTGATCACCCATGACCTCGGCGTGGTCGCCGAGGTCGCGGAGCGGGTGGTCGTCATGTATGCCGGCAAGAAGGTGGAGGAGGCGCCGGTCGTCGAGCTCTTCAACACCCCGCGGCATCCCTATACCCAGGGGCTGCTCGGCTCCATGCCGAAGCTCGGCTCCTCGCTGACGGGTACGGAGACGCGGCTGGCCGAGATCCCCGGCTTGGTGCCGAGCCTCAAGCAGAAGATCCCCGGCTGCGTCTTCGCCTCGCGCTGCCCGCATGCGACGGATCTCTGCGTGAAGGTCGCGCCGGCGCTCGAGGAGAAGGCGCCGGGCCATGTCGCCGCCTGCCATTACGCGCTCAAGGAAGGGGCGATCGCCGCATGAGCACCCCGCTTCTCGATGTCCAGGACCTGAAGAAGCACTTCCCGATCAAGGGCGGGTTCTTCGGCGGCGTCACCGGCAAGGTCTATGCGGTGGATGGCATCTCCTTCCACATCGCCAAGGGCGAGACCCTCTCCCTGGTGGGCGAGAGCGGCTGCGGCAAGTCGACGGTGGGCAAGGCGATCCTGCAGCTCTTCCCCGTCACCGCCGGACAGGTGGTGCTGGATGGCACGCGGATCGACGACATGTCGGCGAGCAGGCTGCGGCCGTTGCGCCGGCGCATGCAAGTGGTGTTCCAGGACCCCTTCTCCTCGCTCAACCCGCGCATGCGGGTGCGCGACATCCTGGCCGAGCCGATCCGCAATTTCGACCTGGCGCGGAACAGCCGGGAGCTGGAGGAGAAGGTCGGCAAGCTGATGGACACGGTGCGGCTGCCGCGGGACGCGGTGAACCGCTGGCCGCACGAGTTCAGCGGCGGGCAGCGGCAGCGCATCGGCATCGCGCGCGCGCTGGCCGCCGAGCCGGACCTGATCATCTGCGACGAGGCGGTCTCGGCCCTCGACGTCTCGGTGAAGGCGCAGATCGTCAACCTGCTGCAGGACCTTCAGGCCGATCTGGGCCTCGCCATGCTCTTCATCAGCCATGACCTGGCGATCGTCGAGCACATGACGCACCGGGTGGCGGTCATGTATCTCGGCAAGATCGTCGAGGTGGCACCGAAGCGCAGCCTCTTCGCCGCGCCGAAGCACCCCTATACCGAGGCGCTGCTCTCCGCCGTGCCGGTCCCGATGCCGGGCAAGGCGCGAGAGCGGGTCATCCTCAAGGGCGACGTGCCGAGCCCGATCAACCCGCCGTCGGGCTGCCGCTTCCACACCCGCTGCCCCTATGCCTTCGACCGCTGCCGGACGGAGGAGCCGCCGCTGCGCCCGGTGCCGACCGCGCTGGAAGTGGGACACCTCGCGGCCTGCCACCTGCACGACCTGTCGGCGGACCGGAACCCGCTGGCGGTGGCCAAGGGCCAAGCGCTGCTCGCGGTCTAGGCCATGGCCGAGCCGGTCCTGCTCGAGGTGCGGGAGCGGCGCAGCCGCTTCGGCCGGGTGGTGAAGTGGAGCTTCTGGGGCTTCCAGCTGCTGATGCTGCTCGGCAGCCTCGGCACCTGCGCGGCCGTCACGCCCTTCCTGACCGGGCCGGACCCGGAGGTGGCGATGGGCGCGGGCCTCTTCGGCGCCATGGCCATCGGCACGCTCTGGACGCTCTGGCCGGTCGGCACGCTGCTGCTCGGCCTGCTGGTCCTCCTGACCCGGGGGCGGAAACGGCTGATTCCGGCGCCGGAGCCGGGCGGGAGCCCCTGAGCCGCGCTCGGTCCTTGACGGAAGCCGGGTGCGAGGCGACCTTTCCACCCATGGGCGTCCCTTCATTGCGCGGGGCGCCGGGTTCCAATGGATCGGGGGAGGCGCGGCATGCCGCAAGTAACGCTGACCGTGAATGGCAAGACCAGCACGGTCGAGGTCGAGGGCCGCACGCTCCTGGTGGAGCTGCTGCGGGAGAAATTGCGGCTCACCGGCACGCATGTCGGCTGCGACACCAGCCAGTGCGGCGCCTGCGTCGTCCATGTGGATGGCGAGAGCGTGAAGGCCTGCACCATTCTGGCGCTCCAGGCCAATGGCAGCCAGGTCACGACCATCGAGGGGCTGGCCAAGCCCGACGGCACGCTGCACCCGATGCAGGAGGCCTTCCGTGAGTACCACGCCCTGCAATGCGGCTTCTGCACGCCGGGGATGGTGATGTCGGCCATCGATCTGGTGCAGAAGCATCCCGACGGCCTCTCCGAGAAGGAGATCCGCGAGGGGCTCGAGGGCAATCTCTGCCGCTGCACGGGCTACCACAACATCGTCAAGGCGATCGCCGCGGCGCAGGACGTGATGCACGGCCGCGCCCAGACGCTGGCGCCGGCCGCCGAGTAAGCGGGTACCCCCGAGGGCGCGCGGTATCCCCCGCGCGCCGCATCATAAGAGACCCTGCCGCACAAGGCGGGGCGCGCAGCACCCAGGGAGGCGTTGCAGATGAATGTCGTGACCCCGTTCGAAGGCATCGGCGCCAGCGTCAGGCGCAAGGAAGACCTGCGCTTCCTCTCCGGCCGCGGCCAGTACACCGATGACATCAACCGCCCCGGCCAGACCTACGCGGCCATCCTGCGCAGCCCGCATGCCCATGCGCGGATCGTCTCGATCGACACGGCGGCGGCGGCGGCCATGCCGGGGGTGGTGGCGGTCTTCACCGGGGTGGACATGCCGGACCTAGGGGGCATCCCCTGCGGCTGGCAGATCCACAACAAGGACGGCACGCCGATGGCGGAGCCGATGCACCCGGTGCTCGCGGTCGGCAAGGCGCGCTTCGTCGGCGACGCCATCGCTGCGGTGATCGCCGAGACCCGCTCCCAGGCCAAGGATGCCGCGGAGGCGATCGAGGTCGAGTACGAGGTGCTGCCGGCGGCGGCCACCATGGAGGCGGCGCTCGCCCCGGGTGCGTCGCTGGTGCATGACGATGTGGCCGGGAATGTCTGCTACGACTGGCATATCGGCGACAAGGCGGTCAACGAGGCGGCCTTCGCCAAGGCGGCCAAGGTCGTCGAGTTCGAGCTGGTGAACAACCGGCTGGTGCCGAATGCGATGGAGCCCCGCGCCGCCATCGGCGACTACGACCCGACGACGGAGGACTACACCCTCTACACCACCAGCCAGAACCCGCATGTGATCCGGCTGCTGATGGGCGCCTTCGTCCTCCATCTGCCGGAGCACAAGCTGCGGGTCGTGGCCCCGGATGTGGGCGGCGGGTTCGGCAGCAAGATCTTCCACTATGCCGAGGAGGCGATCGTCACCTGGGCCGCGGGCCGCGTGAAGCGCCCGGTGAAGTGGACGGCCGAGCGCACCGAGAGCTTCATGACCGACGCGCATGGGCGGGACCACGTCACCAAGGCGCGGCTTGCGATGGATGCGGACGGCAAGTTCCTCGCGTTGCATGTCCAGACGCTCGCCAATATGGGCGCCTATCTCTCGACATTTGCAACGAGCGTGCCGACCTATCTCTACGCGACGCTGCTGGCCGGCGTGTACACCACGCCGACCGTCTATGCGGAGGTGAAGGCGGTCTTCACCAATACCGTGCCCGTCGATGCCTATCGCGGCGCCGGGCGGCCGGAGGCGACCTTCCTGCTCGAGCGGCTGGTCGACGTGGCGGCGGCCGAGACGGGGATGGACCGGATCGAGATCCGCCGGCGCAACTTCATCCCGAACGACGCCTTCCCCTACCAGACGCCGGTCGCCCTGCAATACGACAGCGGCGACTACACCGCGACGCTCGACCAAGCGCTGAAGACGGCCGACTGGGCCGGCTTCGAGGCACGGCGGGCGGAGGCGAAGGCGCGCGGCCGGCTGCGCGGCATCGGCATCTCCACCTATATCGAGGCCTGCGGCATCGCGCCCTCCGCCGTGGTGGGCTCGCTCGGGGCGCGGGCGGGGCTCTACGAGGTCGGCACCATCCGCGTCCATCCGACGGGCAGCGTCACCGTGCTGACCGGCACGCACAGCCATGGCCAGGGGCATGAGACGACGCTCGCCCAGCTGGTGACGGACCGGCTCGGCGTGCCGCTGGCCCAGGTCGACATCGTGCATGGCGACACGGCGAAGATCCCCTTCGGCATGGGCACCTATGGCAGCCGCAGCCTCGCGGTCGGCGGCTCGGCCATGGTGAAGGCGATGGACAAGATCGTCGCCAAGGCCCGGCGGATCGCGGCCCACCTGATGGAGGCCTCGGTCGAGGACGTGGAGTTCGACCGCGGCACCTTCCGCGTGGCGGGGACGGACAAGACCAAGTCCTGGGGCGAGATCGCGCTCACCGCCTACGTCCCGCATAACTACCCGATCGAGGAGCTGGAGCCGGGCCTCGACGAGACCGCCTTCTACGACCCGAAGAACTTCACCTATCCCGGCGGCTGCCATATCTGCGAGGTGGAGATCGAGCCGGAGACGGGCATCACCACCGTGGTCAACTTCACCGCCGTCGACGATGTGGGGCGCGTCATCAACCCGATGATCGTCGAGGGCCAGGTGCAGGGCGGCGTGGCGCAGGGCATCGGCCAGGCGCTGCTCGAATCCTGCGTCTATGACAGCGAGGGCCAGCTCGTCTCGGCGAGCTTCATGGACTACCAGATGCCGCGGGCGAACGACCTGCCGCCCGTCAGCGTCGCCACCCACACTACCCTCTGCACCCACAACCCGCTCGGGGTGAAGGGCTGCGGCGAGGTGGGAGCGATCGGCTCGCCGCCGGCCGTCATCAATGCCGTCGTGGATGCGCTGAAGGATTACGGCGTCCGGCATATCGAGATGCCGGCGACGGCGGCGAAAGTCTGGGGCATCATCAACGCAAGCCGGCCGGCCATGGCCGCGGAATGATCAGGGAATCGCGCGATGTATGACTTCGAGTACCACAAGCCCGGCTCGCTGGCGGATGCGGTGAAGCTGCTCTCGGCCGACCCCGATGCGAAGCCGATCTCGGGCGGCCAGACCCTGCTGCCGGCGCTGAAGCACCGGCTGAACAAGCCCACCTCCGTCATCGACCTCTCCGGCATCGCCGAGCTGAAGGGGATCAAGCGGGAAGGCGACAAGCTCGTCATCGGCGCGCTCGCCAAGCATGTCGAGGTGGCGACCAGCCCCGAGGTGAAGGCGGCCATCCCGGCGCTGGCGCAGATGGCCTCCACCATCGGCGACACGCAGGTGCGCAACCGCGGGACGATCGGCGGCAGCGTCGCCAACAACGACCCGGCGGCGGACTACCCCTCGGCGGTGCTCGGGCTGAACGCGACCATCGTCACCGACAAGCGGCGCATCGCAGCGGATGACTTCTTCCAGGGCATGTTCACCACGGCGCTGGAGCCGGGCGAGCTGCTGGTGGCGATCGAGTTCCCGATCCCCGAGAAGGCCGGCTATGCCAAGATGCGCAACCCCGCCAGCCGCTACGTGATGGCGGGCGCCTTCGTCGCCAAGACCGGCGGCGGGGTGCGCGTCGCCATCAACGGCGCCGGCCCGGGCGTATTCCGCCAGGCGGAGATGGAGCAGGCGCTGGCGGTTAACTGGTCGCCCGACGCGGTCGTCGGGGTGAAGCAGCCGGCCGACGGCCTCAACAGCGACATCCACGGCAGCGCCGAATACCGCGCCCACTTGGTGACGGTCATGGCCAAGCGCGCCATCGCCGCCGCCGGCTGAACTTGCAGAAAGAGATGAGGGGTCCGGGGAGAATACCTTCTCCCCGGCCTTTTCTTTGTCAGGCGGTCACCGGCAGCCGGAGGCAATGCCCCTGCTGCGCCAGCACCGGCCGCCAGCCCTCGATCAGCCGCTGATAGGCGCGCCCGACCGGCCGGATCTTCCGGTCGAGGTCATAGAGCCCGCGCGGGTTCACCGTGCCGTTCGGCTCGCGGAGCGCGGTGTTCCAGTCGATCTGGTCGGTCAGCGAGTACCAGGTGAAGCCGAGGATGGGCACGCCGTCGCGGCGGAGGCGCATCAGGCCGGACCACTGCTTCCACAGCCAGCGCTCGCTCTCGTCGCCGCGCGGGCCCTCGTCCATGTTGGTCTCGGTATGCATGATCGGCAGGCCGTAGCGGGCATGGTAGTCGCGCGTCACGGTGTCGTAGCCGAAGACCTCGCCGGCCCAGCGGCTTTGGCCACTGGCGCCGATGATGTGCTCGTTCGTCGCGTACCAGTCGTTGCCCATGATGCAGTGGCGCTTCAGCGCCGGGGCCGAGCGCTGGAAGAAGTGGTACTCCTCCCGCGTCATCCCGTTATCGAGCAGGTACTCGTACATCGAGGAGCAGACCCGGTGGCCGTAGTTGAGGTCGAGCGTCAGGAAGCGCTCGGCATTGCGGTGGTCGGCGTGGATCAGCGAATCCGGGCATTCGGCATGGAACTGCTCGGTCGACTCCGACTGGATGAAGATCGCATCCGGCCGCACGCGGACGATCGCCTGCATCGCCATGACATTGGCGCGGACGATGTTCTTGATGGCGGTGACGTAGCTGCGGTCATCCGTCCGCTGCTCGTTCCACCAGCCATACTTCGCCGAGAAGACGGCGGTGATGAACATCTCGTTCACCGGGGTGTAGAGCTGCACCCAGGGGAAGCGGCGGGCGAAGGCCTCGGCATAGGCGGCGAAGAGCTCCGGGAATTCCGGGTTCTGGAAGTCGCCGATCCAGTCGGGCACGCCGAAATGGCAGAGGTCGACCACGGGCAGGATGCCGAGGCGGCGAACCTCGGCGAAGGTCTCGTCGGCGAAGGCCCAGTCATGCAGGCCCGGGCCGCGGAGGGTGGTGTGAAGCTGCGGGCCGTAGCGCAGCACGCCGCAGCCGATCTCCTTCACCAGGGCGAGGTCCTCGCGCCAGCGGCCGTAATGGCCGCACTCGGCCATCTGGTCGCGACGGACGCGGCCATTCTGGATCGTGGGGGCGCTGTTCTCGATGCCGGTGGCGAAGAGGAAGCCCTGTTCAGCCAGGGTATGGAGGCCGAGAGCGGCAGGCGTGGCAGGGCGTGTAGTCAGGGCGTCCAGCATGGCGGGTCCCACGAAAGCGTGATCCGATGAGTATTCAGTATTCCGTGAGCCACTGCACATGAACTGCGCGTAATCTTTGCTCTGCAAGCGCGAGCGCTGCATCCTTGCCACATGCAGATCGACGACCCGGCGGTGATCGCCGAAGCCCGCGCCCTCTTCGACCGCTACGAGGCGGCGATCGCGGCCAACGACGCCGCCACGCTGGATGCCTGCTTCTGGGCGGATCCGCGCACGGTGCGCTTCGGCATCACCGAAATCCTGTATGGGATCGAGGCGATCCGGGCCTTCCGGGCGAGCGTCGCCCGCTATGCCCCGCGGGCGACCCGGCGGGTGCACATCACCAGCTTCGGACAGGACTTCGCCTGCACCCATCTGGAGTACCAGCGCCAGGACAGCGGGCTGATCGGGCGGGAGACCAAGATCATGGCCCGGCTGCCGGAGCAGGGCTGGCGGGTCGTCTCCGCCCATGTCTCGCTGCTGGCCGGGGGCGACCCGGGGCGGGTCCAGCGATGACCCACAGCGCCGTCATCGGCGGCGGCATCCTGGGCGCCTGCACGGCGCTGGAGCTGCTGCGGGCCGGGCACCGGGTGACGATCATCGAGCCGGGGCCACCGGGCGGCGAGCAGGCGGCGAGCTACGGCAACGGCTGCTGGCTGAGCCCGATGTCCGTCATCCCGCCCGCGGTGCCGGGACTGTGGCGGAAGGTGCCCGGCTTCCTCGCCGATCCGCTCGGGCCGCTCGCCATCCGCTGGGGTTACTTCCCGAAGGTGCTGCCCTGGCTGGTCCGCTACCTCGCCTCCGGCTGGACCGAGGCGCGGGTGCTGAAGACGGCGCAGGCGCTGCGCGCGCTGCTGCAGGGCGCGCCGGCGCTGCATGCGGCGCTGGCCGGGGCGGCCGGCGTCGGCCATCTCATCGAGCGGCGCGGGCTGATGTACATCTATCCCTCCCGCGCGGAGTACGAGGCGGAGGCCATGGCCTGGCGCATCCGCCGCCAGGTCGGCATCGACTGGATCGAGCTCACGGGCGATGAGCTGCGCCAGCGCGAGCCGGAGCTCGACCGCCGCTACGGCTTTGCCGCGCTGGTCGAGGAGGGCGGGCATTGCCGCGACCCGGGCGCCTATGTCGCGGCGCTGGTGGCGCTGGCCGAGGCGGAGGGCGCCGCGCGCATCGCGTCGCGCGCCACCGGCTTCCGCGTCGAGGCGGGCCGGCTGCGGGCGGTACGGACCGAGGCGGGCGAGGTCGCCGCCGACCGCGCCGTCATCGCCGCTGGCGCCCATTCGCGGCCGCTCGCCGCCGCGGTCGGGGATGCGGTGCCGCTCGAGACGGAGCGCGGCTACCACGCGATGATCGAGGGTGCCGGGATCGGCCCGCGCACGCCGCTGATGCCCTCGGACGGCAAGATGTCCGTCACCATGACGGCGCGCGGGCTGCGCTGCGCGGGGCAGGTGGAGATCGCCGGGCTCGAGGCCGCGCCCAACTGGAAGCGCGCCGAGATCCTGCGCGACCACCTGCTGCGCAGCTTCCCCGGCCTGCCGCGCCACCTGCCAGCGGAGCGGGTGAAATTCTGGATGGGCCATCGGCCGAGCATGCCGGACGGGCTGCCCTGCATCGGCCCGGCGCGGGCGACGGCGGATGTCGTCCACGCCTTCGGCCATGGTCATGTCGGCCTGGTCGCGGCGCCGCGCTCGGCCCGGCTGGTGGCGCAAATGCTGACGGGACAAGCGACGGAGATCGATGCAAAACCCTTCGATCCACGCCGATTCGGATGATTTCGTGCTCGCTTTGTCGCAGCGGCAATGTCATCCTTCCAAGTAGCGGTTCTGCATCCTCGTGGGCCGTTCGACCTAGATACGGATCAATCAGCAAGTGCCTTCCGACAGCGACATCCAGGGCGGCGCCGGGCCCGTCGAGGCCCAGGTAAAATGGTACAACGCCCGCAAGGGGTTCGGCTTTGTGCTCGGCCCTGACGGACAGGACGTGTTCTTTCACGCCTCCGCCCTGACCGAGGCCGGGATCGAGCCGCCTGAGACCGGCGACACGCTCGTCTGCGAGATTGGCACGGATCGGCAGGGTCGGCGGCTCGTCACGCGCATCACCGAGCGTCGGCTCGGCGAGGGCGGCGGGGCGGCGGCATCCGGCGCGGCGCGGCGCCCCTTCCGGGAAGGCGGCTTCGGCGACCGGCCGCCGCGGCGTGATTTCGGTGGCGGCGGCTTCGGCGACCGGCCGCCGCGGCGTGACTTCGGCGGTGGCGGTTTCGGTGACCGGCCGCCGCGGCGTGATTTCGGCGCGGGCGGCGGCGGCTTCGGCGGCCCGCGCGCCGGGTTCGGCGATCGTCCCCCGCGGCGCGACTTCGGCGATCGCGATGCGGGCGGGCCGACCTATGCGGTGAACGGCACCGTCAAGTGGTTCGACCAGGTGCGCGGCTTCGGCTTCGTCACTCCGGATGATGGCGGGCAGGATGTCTTCCTGCATTCCTCCGTGCTGCAGCGCGCCGGCAAGGCCGATGTGCAGCAGGGCGAGAAGGTGGCGCTCGACGTGCGCGACGGCCAGCGCGGCCGCCAGGCGGTCAGCCTGAAGGAATAAGGCCCGGCGCCTTCGCGCGGACGGGTTGAAGGGGGTCCTGGCCGGGAGGCGGGGGCCCCTTTCTCGTATCGGGACGCGGTCCGCGCAGCACCGCAAGGCGGTGCCGCGGAGGAGCGTCAGGCGGGTGCTGGCCTGGGGGCCGCCGGCCGCCGCGGCAGGGCGGCCAGCATCTGGATCGTCCCGGCCACCAGCCCCATCCCGACCCCAAGCTGCCAGGCGAGGTCGTAGGAGCCGAGCCGGTCGAAGATCAGCCCTCCGCCGAAGGCGCCGAGGAAGCTGCCGACCTGGTGGCTGGTGAAGGCAAGGCCCTGCACCATCGCCTGCCAGCGCAGCCCGAACATCTCCGCCGTCATGCCGCCCACGAGCGGCGCCACGCCGAGCCAGAGGAAGCCCATGAGGGAGGCGAAGACCAGCGTGCTCTCCGGCGTCGGCGGCACGGCGAAGTACCAGGCGAGCACCAGCGAGCGCATCACGTAGATGCCACCCAGCAGCGCCGGCTTCGACCAGCGCCCGCCGGCCCAGCCGAAGAACAGGCTGCCCAGCACGTTGAATCCGCCGATCGCCGCCAGGGCCTGCGCCGCCAGCATCGGGTCCATGCCGCAGAGCTGCAGGTAGGAGGGCAGGTGGGTGGTGAGGAAGACGAGCTGCAGCCCGCAGATGAAATAGGCCCCCGACATGATGAGGAAGGGCCCGTGCCGCATGGCGAGGCCAAAGGCGGCGCCGGCCGTCGTCGCATCGTCCCGCGCCGGCGGCAGCGCCACCTTGTCGACGCGCCCCGCGGCCCAGGCGGCCGGCAGCATGGCGAGGCCGAGCAGGACGAAGCCGGCGACGCCGATCCGCCAGCCGTAGCCGGCCGAGAGCATCTGCCCGATCGGCGCGGCGATCAGCGCCCCGAGCGAGCCGGCGGCGGAGACGATGCCGAGCACGGTGCTGCGCAAGGCCGGCGAGACGGGGCGGGAGGCGACGGAGAGCGCCATGCCCGAGGCGGTGCAGGCCAGTGCCAGGCCGATCAGCACGCCCGCCCCGAGCGTCACCATGAGGGCCGATTGGGCGAGGCCCAGCAGCACCAGCCCGGCGAGGTAGGAGACGACGCCGACCATCAGCACCGGGCGGAAGCCGTGCCGCCCGGCGATCGCCCCGGCGAAGGGTTGCAAAAAGCCCCAGGCCAGGTTCTGCACCGCGACGGCGAGGGTGAACTGCGAGACGGCGATGCCGATATCCTGCACCGCCGGCTGCATGAACAGGCCGAGGCTCTGCCGCAGCCCCATGGCGAGGCTCAGCATGACCGAGGCGCCGATGAGGATGGGCGTGACGGGCCTCAGCCCGCGGAGGTCAGCCATGATCCAACTCGTCCCCTGGAATCCGGATGTCAGCAGACGCCCTGGCGGGACAGGCGTCCAACGAATAGTCTCCCTCCTGGGATGAGCCAGAGTCATGTGAGCCATGCGGGATTCGGTGGGCTGCCGCTCGCCGCGCTGCGCGCCTTCGAGGCGGCGGCGCGGCATGGCAGCTTCCAGGCCGGGGCGGCGGAGATCGGGCTGACGCCCTCGGCCGTCAGCCATCACGTGCGCGGGTTGGAGGCGACGCTCGGCGTGCCGCTCTTCCTCCGCCTGCATCGCGGCGTGGCGCTGACCCCGGCGGGGGCTGGCCTCGCGGCCGCGCTCGCGGAGGGGTTCGGCGCCATCGCCGCGGCCTATGGCGCGGCCCGGGCGCCGCGCGGGCCGCTCGCCGTCTCCGGCGCGCCGGTCTTCGCCGCGCGCTGGCTGCTGCCGGCGATGGATGCGCTGCGGCGCGAGGGGATCGAGCTGCGGGTGGAGCTCTCCAGCCGGGCGGCCGACCTCGAGAGCGGCGCCTGCGACGTCGCCATCCGCATGGGCCGGCGGCCGCCGGCGCATCTGGCCTCGGAGCGGCTGGCCTCGACCACCGCCGTGCTGCTCGCCTCGCCGGGGCGGATGGCGGGGCGCGTGGCGCTGACGCCCGAGGAGATCGCCGAGGGGCCGCTGCTCGGCATCAAGCCGCTCGCGGAGTTCTGGCCCCGGGTGCTGGCGCGGCTCGGCCTGGCGGAGGGGCCGCGGCGGGAGATCGTCTCCGACTCCATGGAGGCCGCGCTGCGCATGGCCGAGCGCGGCTTCGGCATCGGCTTCGCGCCGGAGGTGGTGGTGCAGGACCGCATCGCCGCCGGCATGCTCAGCCTCGCCCATCCGCGCCGCTTCAGCGGGAAGGGGCATTGCTACTGGTTCGTCACCCGGCCGGAGGCCGCCGCGCAGCCGGCCGTCCGCCGGCTGCGGGAATGGCTGAAGGCGGCGCTCGCCTCAGCGGGGTAGCGTCGCCAAGGCCTGCTCAAGGTCGGCGATGAGATCCGCCGGCTCCTCGAGGCCGATATGGATGCGCGCCATCGGCCCGCCGAAATCCCCCGTCCCCGCGCTGCGGGTGATGAAGCCGGTGGTCGGGATGGCGAGGCTCTCGAACCCGCCCCAGCTCGCGCCGATGCCGAAGAGGGCGAGGCTGTCGATGACGCGCATCACGTCCTCCATCGCATAGCGCGGGTGGAAGACGACGCCGAAGAGCGAGCAGGAGCCGGTGAAGTCCCGCTTCCAGATCGCATGCTGCGGGTGGCTCGGCAGGGCAGGATGCATCACCTGCCTCACCTCCGGCCGCGCCTCCAGCCAGCGGGCGACCTCGAGGCCGCTCGCCTCCTGGCGCTTCAGGCGCACCGCCATGGTGCGGACGCCGCGCAGCGCCAGCCAGACATCGTCCGGCGAGGCGTACTGGCCGAGCAGCGAGCCGGTGTTGCGCACCCGCTGCCAATCCGCCTCGTCATTCACCGTGACGCTGCCGAGCAGCACGTCGGAATGCCCGCCGACATACTTGGTCAGCGCCTGGATCGAGACATCGACGCCGTGCTGGAAGGGCATGAAGTGGTGGATGCCCCAGGTATTGTCCATCAGCACCTTGACGCCCCGCGCATGGGCGGCACGGGCGATGGCCGGGATGTCCTGCACCTCGAAGGTGTGGCTGCCGGGGCTCTCGGTGTAGAAGACGCGGGTGTTCGGGCGGATGAGCGCCGCGGCCGCTTCCTCGTCCACGGTCGGGTCGTAGTAGGTCGTCTCGATGCCCCAGTTCTTCAGCAGCCCCTCGCAGATGTTGCGCGCCGGGCCATAGGCGCTGTCCGGCATCAGGCAGTGGTCGCCGGCCTTCAGGTAGGCGAGCAGCGGCACCGCGACGGCGGCGAGGCCGGTGCCGACGACGAGGCAGCGCGTGCCGCCCTCGATCTCAGCGATGACATCCTCGAAGGCGTAATGCGTCGGGCCGCCCTGCGTCCCGTAGGTCATGTACTGCTCGAAGCGGTGCTTCGCGCCCTCGCGCCGCGCCTCGCAATTGGGGAAGAGCACGGTGGAGCCGCGATGCACCGGCGGGTTCACGAAGCCATGCACATGCGTCCCCGCCCGGCCGGCATGGCTGAGGCGGGTGGCGAAGCCCTGGGTTTTGGTCGAGGGGATGGAGTCGTCCGGCATCAGGCGTGCACCTTCGGGGTTTCGGGCCGGCCGGCCCATTCGGTCCAGGAGCCGTCATAGACGGCGGGTTCGGGGAAGCCGGCCTGTATCAGGCCGAGCGAGAGGATGCATGCGGTGACGCCCGTGCCGCAGGAGGTGACGACCGGCCGCTCCGCGGTGACGCCGGCGGCCTGGAAACGCTCGCGCAGCGCGGCCGGGTCCAGCATGGTCTGGTCGGGTTTCAGGAGCTCGGTGAAGGGGAGATTGGCCGCGCCCGGCATGTGGCCCGAGGGCAGGCCCGGCCGTGGCTCCGGCGCCGCACCGTCGAAGCGGCCCTTGGCGCGGGCATCAAGGATTAGCGCCCCGCCGCCGCCCTGGCGGACGATGCGCTTCACGTCGCCGATGCCGCGCACGAGCTCCGCTTGGAAATCTGCGGTGAACCCGGCCGGGTCGCGGGCGGGAGGTGGACCGGCTTCGGTCGGGCGGCCCTCCTTCACCCATTTCGGCAAGCCGCCGTCCAGCACCGCGGCCTGGTGATGGCCGAAGAGCCGCATCAGCCACCAGCCGCGCGCGGCGGAGGCGAGGCCCTTCTGGTCGTAAAAGACCAGGCGCGAGGCGTTCGAGACGCCGAGCAGCCCCATCAGCTTCTCGAAGCGCGCGGCGCTCGGGATCATATGCGGCAGCGTCGCATCCGGGTCGGCGACGAGGTCGATGTCGAAGTAGTCGGCGCCCGGCACATGCGCCTCGGCGAATTTGGCGCGCCCGTCGAAGGGCTCGTTGGGCAGGTATTTGGTGGTGTCGAAGACCATCAGCCCCGGCCTGCCGAGCTCGGCGGCCAGCCATTCGGTCGAGACCAGATTCTCCATGCGCCTACTCCCCCGCGAGCACGAGATAGACCCGCCTGTTCTGCTTGCCCTTGTTCTCGAGCTTGGTCACCTCGACGCGGCCGATCTCGCCGGTGCGGCGGACATGCGTGCCGCCGCAGGGCTGCAGGTCGACCGGCGCCTCCTCCGGGCCGATCCGCACCAGGCGGATGCGCCCGGCGCCGCGCGGCGGCTGCACCGAGAGGGTGCGGACGAGGGAGGGGTTGGCCTCCAGCTCCGCCTCGCTGATCCAGCGCTCGCCCACGGGATGGTCGGCAGCAACGAGCGCGTTCAGCGCCTCGGTCAGCGACTCCTTGGTCGGCGGCGCGGCGAGGTCGAAATCGAGGCGGGAGCGGTCGGCGCCGATCTGCCCGCCGGTGACGCCGGCGCCGGGGATCAGGCTGCAAAGCAGGTGCATCGCCGTGTGCATCCGCATGTGGCGGTGACGCGGGCCCCAGTCGAGGAGGGCGGTGACGGCGGCGCCGACCGGCGGCAGCGGCGCGCCCTCGGCGGGGAGGTGGAGGACGCCCTCCTCCGGCCCCTTGACCGCGCGGGCGACGGCCATCTCGCCGCCCTCCCAGCGCAGCCAGCCGGCATCGCCGGGCTGGCCGCCGGCCTGGGCGTAGAAGGGGGTGCGGTCCAGCACCACCCCCTCCGGCCCGGCGGCGAGGACCGTCGCGGCCGCTTCGGTGAGGTAGGCATCGTCGCGGTAGAGGAGTTTGGTCGGCATCAGGCCCATTCCTGGCGCAGCCGGGCGCGGTGGTGGCGCAGCCACCAGAGGCAGAGCCCGGCCGTCGCATTCTCGATGCGGTTGGTGTCCAGCAGGGCGAAGGCCTCCTCCGCCGGCAGAATCAGCACGCGGATATCCTCGCCCTCATGCACGAGCCCATGCGTGCCCGCCGTCGCGGCCTCCGGCAGGGCGACGCGGGCGGCGTAGAGGAACATCGTTTCGTCGCAGCCGCCCTGCATCAGCATGAAGCGGCCGATCCGCTCCATCCGCTCGGGGCGGAGGCCGGTCTCCTCCTCCAGCTCGCGCCGGGCGGCGACCTCCGGGTCCTCGCCCTGCTCGAGCAGGCCGGCGGCGCATTCGGTCATCACCGCGGGAAGGCCGGCGGCCAGGGCCGGCAGGCGGAACTGCTCGATCAGCGCCACCGCATCCACCACGGGGTCATAGGGCAACACGGCGACGCCGCGGCCACGGCGCCAGAGCTCCCAGGTCAGCTCGGCGGAGCGGGCGCCGTCGAAGCGCTGGTAGGTGAAGCGCACGCGCTGGACCGGGAAACGCCCGTCCCAGACGACCTCATCCGCCTGCACGTCGAGACCGGGATGCGCCGGGATGGGCGGCGCCTTGGGTGATCTGGCTTTCATGCGCCGGGGACCCTAGACTCGCCTCGAAACGCCGTCCATGGACTCCCCGATCCAAACCCTCCCCGCCGAGGCCGCCTCGGACCTCGCCGCGCGGCGCCGGCGCGCCGTGCTCGGCGTGCTGGGCGCGGCCGCCGTCTTCTCGCTGGCCGCGGCGCTGGTGAAGGGGTTGCGCGGCGAGCTGCCGCTGGCGCAGGTTGTGCTCTGCCGCAACCTCTTCGCCATCCCGGCCCTGCTGCCGCTGCTCTGGCAGGCGGGCGGGCTGGCCGCGCTCCGCACCCGGAACCCCGCGCTGCATGCGGTGCGGATGCTGACCGGCCTCGTCGGCATGGCGGGCGCCTTCTACGGCTACGCGGTGCTGCCGCTGGCGACGGTGACGGCGCTCGGCTTCACCATGCCGCTGTTCCTCACGCTGCTCTCCATCCCCCTGCTCGGCGAGCGCGTCGGGCCGCGGCGGGGGATCGCGGTGCTGGTTGGCTTCGGCGGCGTGCTGCTGATGGCGCTGCCCATGGGCGGGGCGGGCGGCGGGGCGGGGCAGGGGCACCTGGCGGGGACGCTCGCCGTGCTGGCGGGCGCGGTCTGCTGGGCGCTGTCGATGATCACCATCCGCCGCATGGGCCATGCCGGGGAGAGCAATGCGACGATCGTGCTCTGGTTCGCCCTCGGCGCGACGCTCGTCTCCGGCGCGCTCGCGCTGCCGGTCTGGGTGGCGCCCACCCCGCTGCAATGGGCGATGCTGGTGGGCACCGGCCTGCTCTCCGCCATCGCCCAGGTGATGATGACCGAGGCCTACAGGCGCGGCGAGGCGACGCTGCTCGCCCCCTTCGAATACTCCGCCATCCTCTGGACGACGCTGATGGGCGTGCTGCTCTGGGGCGAGCTGCCGGATGGCTGGGACGTCGCCGGCATCGCCGTGCTGGTCGGCAGCGGGCTCTATATCTGGCGGCGGGAGGTGGCGCTCGGCCTCAGGCGGTGAGCGCCACCTCCGGCACCGGCAGGCGGCCCTCGTTGCGGCCGAAGCGGCGGTAGTGCTCGCGGGCGGAAGAGATGCGCTCCGCCTTCACCGCGGCCTGCACATCCGGGTATTTCCGCAGGTACCAGGCCTCGTCGAACTCGAATTCCTCATGCGCCGCATCGTCCGCATCGGGCTCCGGCGCGGCGAGGCGGCCGGTCTCGGCGCGCAGGCGGAGGAGCTGAATCTGCAGCATCATCACCGCCTCCTGTGCATGGTTGCGCGCATCCTCGGCCTCGTTCCGGGCGAGGGTGAGGCAGTCATGCTCGGCCTCGAGCCGAGCGAGGGCTTCCGCGGTGGCGCGCGCCTCGGCTCGTGCCTTCCCAGTTGCGGCCTCGGCAGACTTGCGGGCGGCGAGCTGCTGGTCGCCGAGGGCCTTCGCCTCGGCGGCGCGCGCCTCGGCGGCGGCTTCCGCCTGGCGGGCGGCATCGCGCTCGGTGCGGCGGTTGGCGGCTTCGACCTCGGCCACCTCGCGGGCCGCGCGATGCTGGTCCGCGAAGGCTGTCGCCTCGGCGGTGCGGGCCTCGGCGGCGGCTTCCGCCTGGCGGACCGTGTCGCGCTCGGCGCGGAGGCTGGCGGCCTCGGCCTCGGCCGCCTCGCGGGCGCGGCGGTGCCGGTCGGCAAGCGCCGTCGCCTCGGCGGCGCGGGCCTCGGCGACGGCTTCGGCCTGGCGGGCCATGGCGCGCTCGGCGCGGAGGCTGGTGGCCTCGGCGTCCGACGCCTCACGCGCGGCGCGGTGCTGCTCGGCAAGGGCCGTCGCCTCGGCGGCGCGGGCCTCGGTCGCCTGCCGGGCCTGTTGCAGGGCGTCGCGTTCGGCGCGGATGCGGAGGGCGGCGGCGCGAAGCTCGTTGAAGCGGGCCTCGGCCGTCTTGCGCCCGGCCTCCGCCGCCTGCCGGGCGGCGAGATGCGCCTCCCACGCCGCGCGCAGGCCAGCGATCTCCGCCTCGGCGGCCTCCCGGGCGGCCAGGTGCTCCTCCCAGCCGGCGCGGAGCCGGGCTGCTTCGGCTTCCGCCGATGCGATGCGCGCCTCGGCCGCCTGCCGGGCCGCGAGATGCGCGTCCCAGCCGGTGCGCATCGCCGCGGCCTCCGCGAGCGCCTGCCCGGCCGCGGCCTCGGCTGCCTCACGGCCGGCGGCATGGGCGTCCCATTCGGCGCGGAGCCCCGCCGCCTCGGCGATCGCCGCATCGGCATGGCGCTGCAGCAGCACGCGCTCGTATTCGGCACGGCCGATCAGGGCCGAGAGCCGCTCGTATTCGGCGCGATAGTCGTCGCGCTCCGCCTCGATCTGCCGCTTGGCCGGCCTCAGGACCCGTTCGAGCATCGCCTGTGTCCCGTTCAACCGGCCTGGGTCCGGACGCCGCGCGCCATCAGGCGGAGGCTCCCGGCCATGGCCTGCAGCTGCGCCGCGGCCCGGCCAAGGCCGCGCCGGTGCAGCAGGTTCCAGCGCCCGCGGCGCTCGGCCAGGCGCCGCTCCGCCGCAGCCGCGCATTGCCGCGCCGAGGCCTCGAGCCCGGCGAGATAGCCCTGGGCGAAGTCGCGATCCCCTGCCTCCCCGTCCAGCCAGCCGCCCTGCAGCCAGGTCCCGAGGTCGTCGGCGAGCGGGGCGGGCAGGGGCGTGCCGGCCGCCTCGGCCTCCGCCAGCGCCAGGGCGATGGAGCGCAGCAGCGCCACTTCCGCCGTGGGCGCCGCCTCGGCCAGGTCATGCTGCTCGCCCAAGTCCCCGAACCCCCTCCACCGCGAAGCGCCCCACCATACCGGAGCATGCTTGCCGGAATGCTGACCACCGCGCCCCCGTTCTAACGCTGCGACTGCATCTGTCAGCGGGAAAACACCGTCTCAGGCGATATCGAAGCGCTTGGCGAACCAGTAGCGGATGGCGCCCGGCGGCATGTCGATCACCTGCCCGACCTCGACATAGCCCTGGCGGCGATAGAAGCCCGGCGCCTGGAAGGACCAGGTGTGGAGATGGGTGCCGATGCACCCGTTCTCCCGCGCCAGCGCCTCGGCCGCGGCAAGCAGGCGCGTGCCCCAGTCCTGGCCGCGGAAGGCCTCCGCGACCCAGAGCCAGTCGACATAGAGCCAGCCCCAGGCGATCTCGCATTTCGCCCCGCCCTGCACCGCGCCGGCCGCGTCGCGCGCCAGGATCCAGCGCTCGGTGCCGCCCAGCCGGCCATAGGCCGCACGGTTGTGGGCGCCGAGGCCGCGGCTCACCGCCTTGCGGTCGGCCGGCGCCGGGCGGGGCGAGACCTCGAGCGCCAGCATCAGAGGGTTTTCTGGAACCAGATGCGGGCATGGCCGGGCGGCATGCCCTCCAGCCGGCCGAACTCGGCATAGCCGTGCCGCGTCCAGAAGCCCGGCGCCTGGAAGCTGAAGGTGTCCGTATAGGCATGGGTGCAGCCGCGGGCGCGGGCGATGGCCTCCGCCCGCTCCAGCAGCTGCCCGCCGAGGCCCTGGCCGCGCTGGTCCCGCGCCATCCAGAGCCAGTCGATGAAGAGCCAGTTCCAGTAGGTGAGGCCGAGCAGCCCGCCGAGGACCTGGCCGCCTGGGTCGCGGGCGAGGACGGTCACCGGCTCCCGGTCATACGGGCCGCCCATCTCCTGGTTGTAGGCATGGAGGCCGCGCTGGATGGCGGCCACGGCCTCCATCTCCGGATAGTCGTCCTCGCTGATCTCGATCGGCGGCTGGTCGCTCGGCTGCGGGTCGCTCATCCGCCGAACCGCCCCCAGGCGGAGACCGCCACGGTCAGCAGGCCGAGCGCCAGGTTCATGGTGATGAGCTGGCGGATGCGGTCGGCCTGCACGGCGGCGCCGGCGGCATCGCCCCGGGCGCGGGCGGTGCGGAATTCCCGCCAGGGCCCGGTGACGATGGTGAGGAAGACGCCGGCCATCAGCAGCGCGGTGAGGTGCATGACATGGATATGCCAGCCCGCCCCGCGGAAGCCGCCATACCAGCCGAAGAGCAGCAGGTAGCCGGTCAGCAGCAGGATCGGCATGGCATGCCAGACGATGAGGAAGAAGCGCTTCAGCACCGCCTCATGCAGGGCGAGGCGCTGCGGCGGCTCCAGCAGCGAGAGCGCCGGACGGAGGACGAAGATGGCGAAGACCATCCCCCCGACCCAGAGCACGGCCCCGAGCACGTGGAGGGCGTAGAACAGGCTACCCAGCATTGATCATTCCTTGGAAATGGCGGCGATGGCCACGGCCAGCGCCCGCAACTCGGCCGCGGCCGGGCTCTTCGGCGCGGACTCGGTCACCGCGAGCCCGTCGAGGAAGGCAGTGGCGAACTCCACCCGGTTGCCGAGGCTGCCCTCCAGCACCGGCACGCCGCGCTCGGCCAGCGCCGCCCGGATGCTCTCCTTCAGGCGCCCCTGGGCGGGCACGCGGTTGAGCACGGCGGTGACCCGGCGATGCGCCTCGACCGCCAGCTTCATGGTCGCCTCGCTGGCCCAGAAATCGGCGGGCGAGGGCTGCATCGGCATGAGCACGAGGTCGGCGGCGCGGATCACCTGCTTCGCCTCGGTCTCGGCATGGGGCGGGGTGTCGACGATGACGAAGTCCTGGTCCCGCCGCAGCCGGTCGAGCGCCCCGGGCACCCGCCAGCCGGAGGGGCTGTCGAAGCTGAGCGGCCGGGCGCGGGCCCCCTGCTTCTGCCGCTCCTGGTGCCAGCGGACGAGGGATTGCTGCGGGTCGGTGTCCAGCAGGGCGACGCGGTGGCCCTCGGCCGCCAGCGCCGCCGCCAGGTTGGCCGCAACGGTCGACTTCCCGGCGCCTCCCTTCTGCTGCGCCACTGCCACCACGAAGGCCATCCCGCGACTCCACGCCTGAAAGCGGGCAACCTAACCCGGATCGGCGCGGAGGCCAGCATCGCCATGCCGGGGCCCCGGGTTTAACCTCGAGTGCCTGAGGGAGGATTCCATGAACCAGCTTGACCTGAAGGGCCGGGTCGCGGCCATCACCGGCGGGGCACGCGGCATCGGGCTCGCCATCGCCGAGCGGATGGCGGCGAGCGGCGGGCGCGTCGCCCTCTGGGATGTCGATCTGGCGGAGGCGGAGCGGCAGGCGGCACGCCTCGGCGGCTTCGCCGCGCGGGTGGACGTGACCGACCTTCCCGCGATCGAAGCAGCCCTCAAGGCGACCGAGGCGGCGCTCGGGCCGGTCGACATCCTCGTCGCCAATGCCGGCATCACCGGGCCGAACGCGCCAGTCGAGAGCTACCCGGTCGATGCCTGGCGGCAGGTGATCGAGATCGACCTGACCGGCGTCTTCCTCTGCTGCCGGGCGGTGGTGCCGGGGATGCGGGCCAGGAATTACGGCCGGATCGTCAACATCGCCTCCGTCGCGGGCAAGGAGGGCAACCCGAATGCCGCGGCCTACTCGGCGGCGAAGGCGGGGGTGATCGGCCTGACCAAGTCGCTCGGCAAGGAGCTGGCGACCACCGGCATCCGGGTGAATTGCGTGACGCCGGCGGCGGCGAAGACCGACATCTTCAAGCAGATGACCGAGGCGCAGATCGCCTACATGCTGAGCAAGATCCCGGCCGCACGCTTCGTCGAGGTGGAGGAGATCGCGGCGCTGGCCTGCTGGCTGGCGACCGAGGATTGCAGCTTCTCGACCGGCGCCGTCTTCGACGTCTCGGGCGGCCGGGCGACCTATTAAGCCGGGCCTAGGCCGCCTGGCGGCGGAGGATGGCAAGCCCCCGCCGGATCGCCTCCGCGATCCGCTCGGCGGGCATCGCGCCGCTGAACAGCACATGCCCCTCGAGCGCGAAGGTCGGCACGCCGGAGAGGCCGGCCTGGCGGAAGCCCGCATCCTCGGCGCGGACCTCCTCCGCGCCCTCGCCGCCGGCCAGGAAGGCGGCGGCCGCCGTGGCATCGAGCCCGGCCTCGCCGGCGAGCGCCGCCAGCACCTCGGGCTGGCCGATGTCCCGGCCTTCCTGGAAATAGGCGCGGAAGAGCGCCTCCTGCACGGCCGCCTGCAGGGCGAGGCCCTGCTCCCCGGCCCAGCGGATCAGCCGGTGCGCCGCGATGGTGTTCGGCGTGCGCCGCATCAGGTCGTGGCGGAATTCGAGCCCGGCGGCACGGCCGGCCGCGGCGACCTGGGCATCCAGCTCCCGCCCGCGCTCCTCGCTGCCGAATTTGGCGGCGCGGTAGCTGGCGCGGTCGACCCCCTCCGCCGGCATGTCCGGGTTGAGCTGGAAGGCGCGCCAATGCACCGCGAACCGCTCGCCCTCCGCGGCCAGGATGGCCAGCGCCCCCTCGAGGTTGCGCTTGCCGACCCAGCACCAGGGGCAGATGGCGTCGGAGACGACGTCGATGCGCCCGGGCTGGTTGACGGTGCTGGGCTGGTCCATGACGCTCTCCTCGGTTCACCGGCAAGTTCGGGCTCCTGCGTCCCGGGCGCAAGGCTGGACGGGCGCGCGGCCGCCCCCCATTCTCCCCGCCCCAACCGGGAGGGAGCCGCCATGAAGGCCCAGAACGTCCTCGCCACCATCGGCGGCACGCCGCATATCCGCATGACCCGGCTGTTCGGCGGGGCGGAGGTCTGGATCAAGTCGGAGCGGGCGAATCCCGGCGGCTCGATCAAGGACCGCATCGCCCTGTCCATGGTCGAGGCGGCCGAGGCCTCGGGCGCGCTGAAGCCGGGCGGCACGATCGTCGAGCCGACCTCGGGCAATACTGGCATCGGCCTCGCCATGGTGGCGGCGGTGAAGGGCTACCGGCTCATCCTCGTCATGCCCGAGAGCATGTCGGTGGAGCGGCGGCGGCTGATGCTGGCCTATGGGGCGAGCTTCGACCTGACGCCGCGCGCGGGCGGGATGAAGGCCTCCATCGCCCGGGCGCAGGAAATCGTCGCCGCGACGCCCGGCGCCTGGATGCCGCAGCAGTTCGATAATGCCGCGAACCCCGAGGTGCATGTCCGCACCACGGCGCGGGAGATCCTGGAGGACTTCCCCGAGGGCCTCGATGCGCTCATCACCGGCGTCGGCACCGGCGGGCACATCACCGGCTGCGCGCGGGTGCTGAAGGCGGAGTGGCCGGGGCTCAAGGTCTTCGCGGTGGAGCCGGCCGCCTCGCCGGTGATCTCGGGCGGCGAGCCCTCGCCGCATCCGATCCAGGGCATCGGCGCCGGCTTCGTGCCGGCCAATCTCGAGACCGGGCTGCTGGACGGCGTCATCAAGGTTCAGGCCGATGACGCGAAGGAATACGCCCGGCGCTCGGCGCGGGAGGAGGGGCTGCTGGTCGGCATGTCCTCGGGCGCGACGCTCGCCGCCATCGCCCAGAAGCTGCCCGAGCTCCCCGCCGGCGCGCGGGTGCTCGGCTTCAACTACGACACCGGCGAGCGCTACCTCTCGATCCCCGATTTCCTGCCGGAGTGACCGCCGATGGCCGACGAGACCCCGCTGCTGGTGACCCGCGAGGGGCCCGTCGTCTGCGCCACGATGAACCGGCCGGAGCGGCGCAACGCCATCAGCACCGCGATGGGCGAGGCCTGGGACCGGCTGCTGGCCGAGCTCGCCCCTGACCGCAGCGCGCGGGTGCTGGTGATCGCGGGCGCCGGCGGCCATTTCTGCGCCGGCCTTGACCTGACCGAGGTGGCGACCGACGAGACGCCGGCGCAGAAGCTGGCCCGGCAGCAGGCCCGCAACCGCCGCATCGGCGCCCGCTTCGGCGACATCGCGGCCCTGCCCCAGGTGGTGATCGCCGCCATCGAGGGCTCCTGCCATGCGGGCGGCCTCGGCTTCGCCTGCGCGGCGGACATCGCCTTCGCCGCCGGCACGGCCCGCTTCGCCGCGCCCGAGGTGCGGCGCGGCCTGGTGCCGGCGCAGATCCTTCCCTGGCTGGTCCGGCGCATGGGCCGCCCGGCGGCGACCCGGCTGGTGCTGGAGGCGGCGGTGATCGATGCGGCGGAGGCCGGGCGGATCGGCCTTCTCCACCAGGTGCTGCCGGATGCGGCGGCGCTGGCCGCGCAGGTCGAGGCGACGGTCGCCGCAGTGCTGGAAGGCGGGCCGGGGGCATTGGCCGAGACGAAGGCGCTGCTCGCCGCGCTCGGCCCCGTGGCCCCCGAGGCCTATGCCGAGGCGGGGGCCGCAGCCTTCGCCCGGACCGCCTCGAGCGAGGAGGCGCAGGAGGGAATCGCAGCCTTCAAGGCGAAGCGGAAGCCAAGCTGGGCCGGCTGACCGCTACCCAAATCATTCGCGGGCAGGCGGCTGGGCTTTTCCCGAGCCTTGGGTTGCGCGGTATCGAGAGTGCACGAATGTCCGGCTCGGCCCACCTGCCTCACCCGAGGTCGAGCTGTTCCGGCGCTTCGCCGGCAGCGGGGAGTCCATCGACGGAACCCTGCCCGGCCTGGAAGGCGGCATCGCCGTCGCCCGACCAGCATCGATCACGTTTAGCGATCACGTTTCTGGGAGATTTTTGTCGCGATATCGTGTATCCCATGCCGAGGCCTTCCGTCCGGAGGCCGCTCCCGGACCAGGACATCACGGCATGCGCGGCAAATCCCGAGGCGAGTGGCGGATCGAAACCTTCGCCCTGGCGATTGCCGTCCTATGGATGCTGGCGCTGCAACTGATTTGCGTCGTGCTGTGGGACAGCGGCTGGCTGACCCGCCAGGGGGCGCTGGTGCATTGGCTGCTCGTCGGCGTGATGCCGCCGGCGCTCGCCCTCTGGCAGCTGGAGGCGCGCCGCTCCGCGGCTTGACAAGCACATCTCGCGCAGGCGTGACGCAACCGAGGCCCGGAACTCTGCTTGTTCCGGCCGCATGCCAGATTTCATCACCCTGCCGCCGCCGCCCCGGGTTCCCGGCCTTGGGTCCATCGCGGGTGCGGCGCTTTTCCTCGATTTCGACGGGACGCTGGTGGAGATCGCCCCGCGGCCCGACGCCGTGGTGGTGCCGGCGCAACTGCCGCCCCTGTTGCACCGGCTGACCGAGGGGCTCGGCGGCGCGCTCGCCGTGGTCAGCGGCCGGGCGCTCTCGGCGCTCGATCATTTCCTGCCGGTGCCGATCCCGAAGGCGGGGGACCATGGCGCCTCGCTTCGCCCGGACCCCTTCGCCCCGCCGCTCCTGCCGGATTTCGCCCCCGTGCCGCCCGACTGGCGGGCCGCGGCCGATGCGCTGGTCGCCCGCCACCCCGGTGCGCTGGTCGAGGACAAGGCGCATGGCTTCGTCATCCACTTCCGCCTGGCGCCGGAGCTGGAGGGGGCGGCGCATGACCTCCTCGCCGGCTTCGTCGCCCGAAACCCCGAGGCCTTCGACCTGCTCGAGGCCCGCATGGCCTGGGAGCTTCGGCCGCGCGGCGCCTCGAAGGCGACGGCGGTGCATGCGCTGATGGCGCGCGCTCCCTTCACCGGCCGCATCCCGGTCTTCATCGGCGATGACGTGACCGACGAACAGGGCATGGACGCCGCCCGCAGCTATGGCGGCCAGGGCTGGCGGCTCGACGACATGTTCGGCACCCCGCAGGTGCTGCGCGAATGGCTCGCCGAGGCCGCGTCCGGACGATGAGCCGCCGCCTCGTCATCGTCGCCAACCGCGTCCCCAATCCCAAGGACCGCGGCGCCACGGCCGGCGGCCTGGCGGTTGCCCTGCAGGATGCCGTCACCCGGCGCGAGGCGATGTGGTTCGGCTGGTCCGGCCAGACCGCGGAGGCCACCGCGGCGCGGCCGACCGAGGTGGCGCAGGGCAAGCTGACCTATGCGACGCTCGACCTGGGGCGGGAGGACTACACCCGCTACTACCAGGGCTTCGCCAACGGGGTGCTCTGGCCGACGCTGCACTACCGGCTCGGCCTCGCCCGCTTCCAGCGCGAGGACTATGTCGGCTACCGAGCGGTGAATGCCGGCTTCGCCGCCGCCCTCGCCCCGCTGCTGCGGCCCGACGACCTGGTCTGGACCCATGACTTCCATCTCTTCCCCTTCGGGCGGGAGCTGCGGCGCCTCGGCTGCCCGCAGCGGCAGGGCTTCTTCCTGCATGTGCCCTTCCCGCCCTACGGCCTGTTCTGCGCCCTGCCGCGGGCGGAGGAGTTGCTGGCCGACCTCGCCGCCTACGATGTGATCGGCGTGCAGACCGAGGATGACGCCGCCAACCTCCGCGCGGCGCTGGAGGCGGTGGGGCAGGGCGAGGCCGCCGGCCGCGTCGCCGCCTTCCCCGTCGGCATCGATGCCGAGGCCTTCCGGCGCCTCGCCGAGCGTGCCCTGACCCGGGCCGATACGCGGCGCTTCGAGCAGAGCCTGGTCGGCCGGGCGCTGGTGATGGGCGTCGACCGGCTGGACTACACCAAGGGCCTGCCGCAGCGCTTCGCCGGCTATGCCCAGCTGCTGGCGCGCTTCACCGCCAATCGCGGCCGGGCGACCTACCTGCAGGTGACGCCGGTCTCGCGCGGCGACGTGGCGCAGTACCGCAGCCTCAGGCGCGAGCTCGACGAATGGGCGGGCCGCATCAACGGGCAATATGCCGAACCGGACTGGGTGCCGCTGCGCTACATGACGCGCCCGGTGCAGCGGCCGGTCCTCGCCGGCTTCATGCGCCTCGCCCGGGTCGGGCTGGTGACGCCGCTGCGGGACGGGATGAACCTCGTCGCCAAGGAGTATGTGGCCGCGCAAAACCCGGCGGATCCGGGCGTGCTGGTGCTCTCCCGCTTCGCCGGCGCGGCGCCGGCGATGCCGGGGGCGCTGCTGGTCAACCCGCTCGACCCTGACGAGATCGCCGAGAGCCTGGACGCGGCCCTCGCCATGCCGCGGGAGGAGCGGGTCGCGCGCTGGCAGGCCAACCTCCCGGCCGTCTGGGAGGCGAGCGCCAGGGCCTGGAGCCAGACCTTCCTCGCGGCACTGGAAGGCTAGAGCGGGTTCCGTGAGCTGAGTCGAAGGGAAACCGCTCCAGCATCGCCTCCTTCGGCTCCGCTGGCGGCGGCGGGCGAGGCGGACCGGCCGCTCAGCCCGCCAAGGTCTGCTGATGCTGCACCAGCAGCCAGCGCTCCCCGTCCGCGCGGTATGTCGAGGTGCAGAAGCAGCGATACGGCGCCGCGCCGTCGCGGCGGCTCTCGGCAGTGTATCCCAGCACCAGGACGCCATTTCCCGCCCGGCCGATTGCCCGGCCGGTCATGTCCACGGAGGCCCAGCGGGGCGCCTGCCGGAGGCTGTCGAGGATGTCGGCGGCGCGCATCACGCCCATGCCGGGAAACGCCATGAGGCAAGCGGGGTCCAGCAGGCCGTCGTAGACGGCGGAGCCCTCTAGCCAGAGGCGCTCCTCCAGCGCCCATGCCTCGTGCTCATCCATGCCTGCCGCCACCTCCTCGTGTCGGTCGGGTCCCGGGCTCAGCTCAGCGGCACCGCGACCTGCGTGCGATAGGGCGTCCGTTCCAGCAGCCGGTCGTACCAGGCGCGCAGCCGCGGCAGCTCCGGCCGCTCGATCGGCAGCTGGAACCAGCGATGCAGGAAGCCGCCGAGCGCGATGTCGGCGAGGCCGAAGCCGCCGGCGATGTGGTCACGCCCCTCGAGCGCCGCATCGGCGATGCGCCAGAGCCGCTCCGCCGCCGCCCGCGCCGCCTCCGCCGCGGCGAGGTCGCGCCGCTCCGCCGGCGTCCGCACCCAGGTCCAGAAGATCACCCGCATCGGCTCGTTCATCGAGGCGAGGGTCCAGTCCATCCAGCGCTCGGCGTCGGCCCGGGCCTCCGGCGCCTCCGGATAGAAGGCATTGCCCCCCGGCTGGGTGCGGCAGAGGTAGCGGAGGATCGCATGGCTCTCCCAGAGCGCGTAGCCATGCGGCATCACCAGGGTCGGCACCGTGGCGTTCGGGTTCATCGCCGCATACTCGACATCCCGCGTGCGGCCGAACTCGCCACCGGCATCGATGCGGTGGAAGGGAATGGCCAGCTCGTTGAGCAGCCAGAGCACCTTCATCACATTGACCGAATTGGCCCGGCCCCAGACGGTGATCAGCGGATGGTCCATGGCTCAGCGCATCTCGACGGCGACATGGGTGGCGAAGCCGGGGTGCCGCTCGCGCAGGCGGGCATGCCAGGCGTCCAGGCGGGGCATCGGCGCCCGCGCGATCGGCAGGGCGAGCCAGCGGTGCAGATAGGGGCCGAGGGCGATATCGGCCAGCGAGAAGCCGCCGGCGACATAGTCCCGGCCCTCGAGCTGCCGGTCGACCATCGCCCAGAGCGCCTCCGCCGCATCCCGTGCCTGCGCGGTGGCGGTATGGTCGCGCTCGGCCTCGGGGGTGCGGATATAAGTGAAGAAGACCGTCGTCATCGGCCCGTTCAGGCTGGCGAGCTGCCAGTCCATCCAGCGCTCCACATCGGCGCGGGCGCGCGGCTCGGCGGGGTGGAGCGGGCTGCCGGGGGCGTGCGCGGCGACCAGGTAGCGGAGGATCGAGTTGCTCTCCCAGAGGGAGAAGCCGCCCCCCTCCTCGATGACCGGGACCTTGGCGTTCGGGTTCATGGCGAGGTAGCCGGGCTCGGTGGTGCGGCCGAACTCGCCGCCGGCATCGATCCGCTCGTGGGGAAGGCTCAGCTCCTCGCAGAGCCAGAGCACCTTCATCACATTGCTCGAACTGGTGCGGCCCCAGAGCCTCAGCATCGGCGTGCATCCCCCATCCCGGCGGGCGACCCTATTCGGGCGGCGTCCGGCGGTCCAGTTGCGCCAGAGGCCGGGCGGCGCCACACAGGCGGCATGGTCGCCATGCTCGCCCTTGCCCTCTCCGCCGCCGCCGCGCCGCTCTTCGCCCGTGCCAGCGAGAACCTCTGGGGCATCGCCCCCTGCGAGCTCTGCACCTGGCAGCGGGCGCCCTACTGGGTGGCGGCGGCGCTTGCTCTCGCCGCGGCGGCGCTGCCGCGGGCGCGGCGGCCGCTGGCCCTGCTGGCGGTCCTCGCCGTGCTGGCCTCGGGGGCAATCGCAGGCTTCCATGTCGGGGTGGAACAGGGCTGGTGGCCCTCGCCGCTCGCCGGCTGCCAGGCGCCGCGCGCCACGGGCGGGGCGAGCATCGACGACCTGATGCGCTCCCTCGCCGCGGCCCCCTCCAAGCCCTGCGACGCGCCGACCTACCTCATCCCCGGCCTGCCGGTCTCCATGGCCGGGATGAACCTGCTCTATGCGCTTGGCCTTTCGGCCCTGGCCGCCATCTGGATGCGGAGAGGAGCACGCCGATGACGAGGAAGACCGACCGACGGATGCTGGAGGAGACCATCCGCGTGGACCATGCCGGCGAGTACGGCGCCAAGCGGATCTACCAGGGCCAGCTTGCCGTCCTGCGCGGGACGAAGTGGGAAGGGCTGATCCGCCACATGCAGGAGCAGGAGCAGGTGCATCTCGACACCTTCTCCCGCCTGATCGGGGAACGGCGGGTGCGCCCGACGGCGCTGCTGCCCGTCTGGCATGTCGCCGGCTTCGCCCTCGGGGCCGCGACGGCCATGCTCGGCCATCGCGCCGCCATGGCCTGCACCGTTGCGGTGGAGGAGGCGATCGACGAGCATTACCAGGCGCAGGAAGCGGCCCTCGGCGAGGACGAGGAGGCGCTCCGCGCCCATATCGCGCAGTTCCGGGCCGAGGAGCTGGAGCACCGCGATATCGGCATCGAGCACGAGGCGGAGCAGGCCCCCGCCTACCGGCTGCTGAGCGCCGCCATCAAGGCCGGCTGCAAGGTGGCGATCAAGGTGAGCGAGAAGATCTGATGCAGAACCTGCCCCTGCCGGAGGCCGATGCCGCCACCGCCGCGGCGGTGAAGGACTGGCTGGGGCGCTTCGCCGCCTGCGTGCGGGAGGTGGACTACGCAGCCGCCTACCCCTTCTGGCACGACAACATCGCTATCTTCGGCACCTACCAGGAGCTGGTGCGAAGCCGCCAGGCCTGGACCGAGACACAGTGGGACAATGTCTGGCCGCGGACCGAGGGCTTCGCCTTCGACCTCGGCAACACGCTGGTGCTGGCCTCGCCGGACGGGGCGATGGCGGTGGCGGTCACCCCCTGGGACAGCACCGGCTTCCACCCGGACGGCACGCCCTTCCCCCGCCCGGGACGGGCGACCATCGTGCTGGCGCGGCAGCCGGACGGGCGCTGGGTCGGCGTCCACAGCCACATGTCGCTGCAGCGCGGCGTGCCGCAGGACAGCCACGGCAAGCGCCCGGTGAAGGCGCGCTGAGCGCGGATGGGCCCGCGCATCCTCGCCGTGTCCGACCGGCCGGAACTGGCGCCTCTTGTCGCCGGATGGCTGGTGGATGCCTTCCACCGGCCGCCCTCCGGCATGACCGCCGAGGCGATGACGGCGCTCATCCTGGCGCCGCCGCAGGGGCCGGAGGAGAGCTTCATTCTGTTCGAGGACGACCGGCCGGTCGGCACGGCGAGCCTTTCGCATGACGACCTGCCCTCCCGCCCGGACCTGACCCCTTGGCTCGCCGGGGTCTTCGTCCTGCCCGAGCATCGGGGGCGCGGCCATGCTTCGGCGCTGGTGCGCCATGTGGAGGGCTTCGCCCGCGCCGCCTCGGTCGCCGAGCTCTGGCTCTATACACTGACGGCCGAGCCGCTCTATGCCCGCCTCGGCTGGCTGCGCGCCGGCCTCGAGCGGAACAACGGCCGCGAGGTCGTGCTGATGCGGCGGCGCCTGGACCCGTAGCCGGTTCGGCGCGAGCATGGCGCGACGCCCCGGAGAGCCGCCTTGCCCGAAGCCCCACCGCCCAAGACCGTCATCCCCGGCCCTGCCGATCTCTTCGCCGGCTATCTCAAGATCGGCCTCTTCGGCTTCGGCGGCGTCGCCGCCTGGGCGCGGCGCGTCATCGTCGAGGAGCGGCGCTGGCTGAGCGAGCGCGACTATGCCGAGGTGCTGGGCCTCGGCCAGGTGCTGCCGGGCCCGAATGTCGGCAATGCGGCGGTGATGATCGGGCGGCGCTTCCACGGCCTCTCGGGGGCGCTGCTGGCGACCGCGGGCCTCTATTGCGCGCCCCTGGTCATCCTCGTGTTCCTCTGCCTCTTCTATGACCGCTACGGCCAGCTCCCGGCCGTCGCGCCGGTAATGGCGGGCATCGCGGCGGGCGCGGCGGGGATGGTGATCGGCACCGCCTTCAAGATGGCCGGCAAGCTGAAGCTGCGGCCGGAGGCCGTCGCCATCCTGCTGCTGGCGGCGCTCGGCGCCGCCTGGCTCGGCTTGCCGCTGCCGGTGATCGTGCTGGTGCTCGGGCCCGTCTCCATCGCGCTCTCGCTCTGGCGGGCGGGGCTGATCGGCGGGACGGGGGCGATGCGGTGATCCTGCAGATCCTCCTCACCTTCTCTGTTCTCTCCCTCGTCGCCATCGGCGGCGCCAATGCCGTGCTGCCGGAGATGCATCGTCAGCTCGTCGAGCTGCGCGGCTGGCTGGACGATGCGACCTTTTCCCAGCTCTACGCCCTGGCCCAGGCGGCGCCGGGGCCGAACATCCTCGTCGCCAGCGTGATGGGCTGGCGCATCGGCGGCGCCGGCGGCATGGCGGCGGCAACCTTCGGCATGCTGGTGCCGGCCGCCATCCTCGCCTGGTTCATGGCGGGGCTGATGCACCGGCTGCGCGGCGCTGCCTGGCTGAAGCCGGCCCAGGGCGGGCTGGTGCCGGTCGCGATCGGGCTGATCCTCGCCGCCGGCATCACCATGGCCGAGGCCTCGCACAGCCATGGCGTGATGCCGCTGGTGGTGGCCGCGGTCTCGACCGTCTTCGTCTGGCGGACGAATTACAGCCCGCTCTGGGTGCTGGCCGGGGGCGGGATGCTGGGGGCGGCCTTACTCGGCTGACCACCCGCCGGCGCCTGCCGGCTCGCCTGGAAGCGGGGCTGGGTGGGCGACGCGCCTGGGCGGAGGTGCGCCCAGGAGGATGCAGGTCACATCCCCGCACATGTCGCAATGCCATTGGCAGACGAGGCAGGGCTGCCGCGCGATCCAGCCAAAGCCGCGCTCCGCCACGCCTTGGTTGTTTTCGAACGGGCCCCGACTCGCCAACCGGCCCATGGACAATTCATGCAGCCGAACTTCGCATCCGAGGCGCCAAGCCGGTGACTGCCGCCCAGCCTGGGACCTACGGGTTCACCGCAGCCCGAAGAAAGACAACACCGCGATGACCACGACTACGAGACCGACGATATAGATGATGTTGTTCATGCCAATGCTCCAATGACGTTCATGGAGACCGATTGTACCGGTCGCTGTGCATAAACGCGGCGAAGCGGTTCGGTTCCTCAACAGCACTGCCGGTCGCTGGAGGGCGCCCGGCATCGTCCGGTTGTTCCGCCGGACGCCAGCCCACCGCGTCTGATGCCCAAGGCCCATCATCCTCGAGCGGGCTCCTGGAAACTCATCCGCGCTCCTCCCCCGGATGCAGGGCGCCATATTGGCTCCCGCCGCCCTGGCGTTCTGGATGGTGCCGAGGTTGCTCACATGGCGCTTGTCGATGAGGTTCCGCCCATCGAGGACACGCAAGAGGTCGCGCACCACGTGCAGCCCCGCCTCGAGCACGACCTTGCAGTACTGGTTCGCCCGGAGCGTGTTGGCGTAATCCGCCGAGGCGTTTTACGGCATCCCGTCCAGCGCCGGCGAGACGAAGCCGCGCTCCTCCGGCGCCGCATAGGCCAGCACCATCCGCAGCACATGCGGCGGCAGGCCCGCGATGCGGTTGCCGCCATAGTACCGGTCGGCGCGGAAGCGGAGGCCGTTGAAGGCCTGGAGCAGTTCGCTCGGCCAAACGACAGGCCAGGGCGGGTTCCGTGAGCCAGGCCGAACGGAAGCCGCTCCGGCTCCCGCGCAGCGTGGCCCGGTCCCCCGGCCGCGGCGCCGCCGCGGGCGAGGTCGACATGGCCCGCGAATCCGACGCCCCGGTTCACCGTGTTGCCGGCATTGATGGTGCTCGCCGGGATGCTCGGGCCGGCGGTGGGCGGCCTGTCATCCCGCATCGGGGATCATTCAGCCATAGGGCGTGCCGACATAGGTTTCGGCCAGAGCCGTCGCGGCGGGGCGGGAGGTGGTGACATGCTCCAGCTCGGCGAGCTGCCGCCGCTCGTCGAACTCGCTGGCGCCCTCGAAGCGGTGCAGCATCGAGGTCATCCACCAGGAGAAGTGCTGCACGCGCCAGACGCGCCGCAGCGCCGTCGCCGTATAGGCCTCGAGCTTCGCCATGCCCTCGCCGGCGAAGAAGGCGCCGAGCGCGCGGTCGAGGTGCCAGACATCGCTGGCCGCGAGGTTGAGCCCCTTCGCCCCGGTCGGCGGCACCGCATGCGCCGCGTCGCCGGCGAGGAAGAGGCGGCCATACTGCATCGGCTCGCAGACGAAGCTGCGCATGGGCACGATGTTCCGCTGGAAGATGCGCCCCTCCTTCAGCCGGAAGCCGTCCTCGCCCTCGACGCGCGCCTGCAGCTCCGCCCAGATGCGGTCGTCGGACCAGTTGTCGACGCTGTCATTGGGGTCGCACTGGAAGTACATGCGCTGCACCTCCGGCGTGCGGCTGCTGATGAGGGCGAAGCCGCGCTCGTGCCGCGCGTAGATCAGCTCCTCCGAGGAGGGCGGCGCCTTGCAGAGGATGCCGAACCAGCCGAAGGGATAGATGCGGAGATAGTCGCGGCGCTTGTCGGCCGGGATGGCAGGGCGGCAGGCGCCGTAGGAGCCATCCGCCCCGACCACGATGTCGCAGTGCAGTTCCTGCGCCAGCCCGTCGGCATCGGTGAAGCGCAGCACCGGGCGCTCCGTCGTGACATCTGCCACCTCGGTCACCTTCGCGCCGAACAGGATCGCCCCGCCCTGGGCAAGGCGGGCGGCGATCAGGTCCTTCAGCACCTCGTGCTGCGGGTAGAGCGTGGCGACGCGGCCGGTGAGCGCCTCGAAGTCGATCCGGTGATCCTGCCCGCCGAAGCGCAGGATGGTGCCGTGATGCACCACGCCCTCTCGCCGCAGCCGGCCGTCGACGCCGAGCTCCGTCATCAGGTCGACGGTCGTCTGCTCGAGGATGCCGGCGCGGATCGTCGCCTCGATCGCCGCGCGCTCGCGCTGCTCGATGATGACGGAGGCGATGCCCCGCCGCTCCAGCATCAGCGAGAGCAGGAGCCCCGCGGGGCCGGCGCCGACGATCCCGACCTGTGTGCGCATCAAGCCTCTCCTTCCCCGCCCGTCCCTGACCCGCCGGGCTTCCGGCGGCGGGGCTTCCACGATAGACCGGGGCCATGCCGAAGCCCGCATCCGAGCCCGAGATCGCCCCGCCTCGGGAGAATGCAATCACCTCCTCCCTGGCGGATAGCCCGGCCTTCCTCGTGCGCCTGGCCCAGCTTCGGTCCTTCGACGAGTTCCACCGCAATTTCGCCGGGCTCGGGGTGACGCCGGCCGGATTCTCCGTCTTCGCGCTGATCGTGGCCAACCCCGGTATCCGCCCGGGCGCCATTGCCGAGGAGCTGCGGGTGAAGCCCTCCAATGTCGCGGTGCTGGTGAACGGGCTGGTGGCCGCCGGGCTGGTGCGGCGCGAGGCGGACCAGGCGGAGCTGCGCGCGAGCCTGCTCCACCCGACCCCGGCCGGCAGCCGCATCTGGCGCGAGATGGATCGCGCCCACCAGGAGACGGATGCCCGCTTCGCCGCCGGGCTGACGCCGGCGGAGCGCGGGCAGTTCGTGGCACTGCTGCGGAAGCTCCTGCATCGATGAGGCGCCGCCTCCCGGAGGCCCCTTGCGGCGGGCCCGGGGGAGATTATTATGCGGCTTAATAATCGACGCAAGCCCGCTTCGGGAGGCAGGGTCGCATGACCGAGGTCACCTACGAACTCCGCGACCGCACCGCCTGGATCGGGCTGGACCGCCCGCAGAAGCGCAACGCCATCGACGACGCCCTGCTCCGCGCCATCGAGGCCGCGACGCGCCGTGCCCAGGGTGAGGCGCGGGCGATGGTGCTCTTCGGCCATGGGCCCTGCTTCTGCGCCGGGCTCGACCTGGCAGAGCACCGGGCGCGCGAGCCGGCGGAGGTCTTCCACCACTCCCGCGCCTGGCATGCCGCCTTCTCGGTGATTCGCCGCGGGCCGATCCCGGCCATCGCGGCGCTGCACGGGGCCACGGTCGGCGGCGGGCTGGAGCTCGCGGCGGCCTGCCATATCCGCATCGCCGATGCCTCGGCCTTCTTCGCCCTGCCGGAGGGCAGCCGCGGCATCTATGTCGGCGGCGGCGCCTCGGTGAACGTCGCCCGGCTGCTGGGGGCGGCGCGGATGATGGACATGATGCTGACCGGCCGCGTGCTCTCCGCCGCCGAGGCGGAGCGCTTCGGCCTCGCGCAGTATCTCGTGGAGGCGGGCGAGGCGCCGGCGAAGGCGGCGGAGCTTGCCGCCCGCGTCGTGGACATGGCGCCGCTCACCGTGCTCGGCGTGCTGCAGGCCCTGCCGCGCATCCAGGACATGAGTGAGGAGGACGGGCTCTTCGTCGAGAGCATGATGGCGGCGCTCGCCCAGACCGGGCCCGAGGCGGCGGCGCGGCTCCAGGATTTCGTCGCCAAGCGCGGCGCCAAGGTGGCGGGGCCGGCATGAGCGAGGCTCCCATCCGGCGTGCCGCCATCATTGGCACGGGCGTGATCGGCGCGAGCTGGGCCACCTGCTTCCTCGCCCGCGGCCTCGACGTCACCGCCAGCGACCCGGCGCCGGGCGCCGAGGCGGCGCTGCGCGCGACCATCGCCCGGCAATGGCCGGCGATGGAGGCGATAGGCCTCGCCCCCGGCGCCTCGCCGGAGCGGCTTCGTTTCTGCGCCTCGCCGGAGCAGGCGGTGGAGGCGGCGGAATTTGTCCAGGAGAACGGGCCGGAGCGGCTGGCGCTGAAGCGCGACCTCTTCGCCGCCCTCGATGCGGCGGCGGCGCCGTCGGCCATCCTCGCCACCAGCTCCTCCACCATCACCGTCAGCGAATTCCAGGATGCCTGCGCGCACCATCCCGGGCGGGTGGTGCTCGGCCATCCCTTCAACCCGCCGCATCTGATCCCGCTGGTGGAGGTCGCCGGCGGCGGCGCGACCTCGGCCGCGGCGGTGGAGCGGGCGCTCGGCTTCTACCGGGCGATGGGCAAGCACCCGATCCACCTGCGGCGGGAGGTGCGCGGCCATGTCGCCAACCGGCTGCAGGCGGCGCTGTGGCAGGAGGCCTTCCACCTCGTCCAGGCCGGCGTCGCCAGCGTGGCGGATATCGACGCCGCCATCGCACACGGGCCGGGGCTGCGCTGGGCGCTGCTCGGACCCTTCCTCAACCTGCATCTCTCGAGTGGGCCGGGCGGCATCGGCGGCCTCTTCGAGAAGCCGCTCTGGCAGGCGACGGAGGGGATGTGGCGCGACCTCGGCCAGCTCTCGGTCGACCCGGCGCTTGGCGCCCGGGTCGCCGAAGGCGTCGCCGCGGAACTGGACGGGCGCGACGAGGCGGAGATGCTCCGCCAGCGCGACGCGCTGCTGCTCGATTTGCTGAGGCGGAAGGCCGGGGCAGGGGAGTTGCCCTAACCCCCTTGCAGCCCCACTTCGGCGGCCGCGAAGCGCTCGGGGTCCGCCAGCACCCGCGGCACCTTGTGCTGCCCGCCGAGCTTCCCCTGCGCCCGCATCCAGCCGGCGAAGGCGCCCGGCGGCAGCAGCACCAGCTCCGGCGCCGCCATCTGCCCGCCCTGGCGATGCGCGGCATAATCCTCGTTCGCCGTGATCAGCGCCGCATCCACCGCCTGGGCAAGCCGCTCCGCCAGGCCGGGCGCGGCCGCCGCCTCCGGCTCCACCAGCCAGCGATGCGTCCCCTGCGCGCCGACGAAGACCGGGCCGACCGTGTAGTCGGCGACCGTCACGCCGAGCGCCTGCGCGGCGCCGAGCAGGGCCGCCTCGATCTCCTCCCCGGTCAGATGCTCGCCGAAGGCCGAGAGGGTGTAGGAGGTGCGGCCGGTGACCAGCAGCCGCGGCGGCGCGCGCTCGACGAAGCGCACCGTGTCGCCCAGCACGTAGGACCAGAGCCCGGCGCAGGAGGTGACGATGACGGCATAGTCGGTCCCCGTCTCGATATCGGCGACCCAGTGCCGGGTCGGGCGCGGTCGGTCCAGCTCCCCCAGCGGCACGAATTCCCAGAAGACGCCGGCATCGAGGGTGAGGCGCATGCCCTCGCCATCGCCCCGGTCGGCCAGCGCGACGAAACCCTCGCTCGCCGGGTACACCTCCCGCGTCGCGCAGCCAGGCGGCAGGAAGGGCCGCAGCCGGTCGCGATAGGGCGCCCAGGCGACGCCGCCATGGACCAGCAGCTCCAGCCCCGGCAGCGGCGGAGTGCCGTGCCGCTCGGCCAGGCGCTGCAGCAGCACCAGCAGCCAGCTCGGCGTGCCGGAGAGGACGCGGATGGCCGCCGCCGGCGTCGCCTCGGCCAGTGCCGCCAGCTTGCGGTCCCAGTCGGGGAGCAGGGCGATCTCCGCCGGCGGGAAGCTCCAGGCGCGCAGCAAGGCCGGCACCTCCGCCGCGGCGATGCCGGAAAGGTCGCCCTGCCGCACGCCGGGCGCCACCCGCTCCAGCGCCGTCGAGCCGCCGAGCATGAAGGACGGCCCGCCGAAGATCGCGCTGCGCGGATGGTGGTGCAGGTGCCAGGCCAGCACGTCGAGCGCCGCCCGCCGGTTGCCGCGCATCATCGGCGCGGTGACGGGGATGTACTTCGTCGTCCCCGAGGTGGTGCCGGAGGAGAGCGCGAAATAGGGCACCCGCCCCGGCCAGGTGACGTCGACCAGGACCGGATAGGCGGATTGCCACCAGTCGCGCCAGAAATCCTCGTAGCGCCGCAGCGGCACCCGGGCCTGGTAGTCGGCGACGCTGCGGATGCCGGCGAAGCCATGCGCCTTGCCAAAGCGCGTTCCCGCCGCCCGCCGCACCAGCCGCGCCAGCAGCCGCGCCTGGCTGGCGACCGGGTCCATCCGCCGCACCCGCGCGATGCGGAGCGCCGAGGCGGCGCGCAGCAAGGGCGTCGCATCGAAGGGCGGCAAGGTTTGGCGCGGCCGATTCAGGCCGCCCCGCCCTGCGGCGCTCCGGCCATCGGACGCGCTCACGGCCGCAGCACCGTCACGCGCGGGAACTCGGCGGCGACCGTCTCCGGCCGCAGCGGCAGGCGGATGCTGCGGCCCTCCCGCCAGAGCGGGATCTGGTCGGCGAAGGCGGCGCTGCCGAGCCAGCCATCCTGCCCGCCGAACAGGGTGAACCAGTTGGAGTCAAGGTCGGCGAGGTCCGAGACATAGCGCGCCATGGAGCCGAAGCTCACCTCATGCGGGCCGCCAACCAGGCCGTGCCCGGTCTTCATCGGCGTCTCGCGCGAGCCGCCGACCGGAATCTCCTGCAGGACGAAGGCGCGGCCGACCACGGGCAGGTTTACCAGCCAATGCGCCGCCCGCAGCTGGTGGATATCGCCCCAGACCCGGTAGCGCGTGGCGAGCGGCGCCGCCTCCGTTGCGGCCTGGCGCAGCAGCGCGGCGCGGCGCGGCTCCGGCAGCCTGTCGAGGTCGCGGAGCAGGAAGGTGGTGATGAAATTCCACCCCGTCTCCGGCCCGCGCCCGCTGCTGCCCTCCGGCAGCAATCCGGGCAGCAGCCGCCCGAGCAGCAGCTCGAAGACCAGGGCGGCGCGGCTCCCGGCCGCATAGTCGCCATCCCACCCGCGCAGCGGGGCGAGGAACTCCGGCGCCCCGCCCGGCAGCGCATCGAACCGCGCCAGCAGCCCGGCCGCGAGCACCGCCGCCTTCGGGGCGAGGGTGTCGCGCTGCGAGGCGGCGAGGTCCTCCGGCGTCAGTCTCGGCCGTGCCAGCAGCAGGGCGCGCAGCCGCGCCATGCGGTCGCCGTCGCTGAAGAAATAGCCGAGCGGCGGCGGGTCCCGCGTCCAGGTCGCCGGGTTCTCGTTGGCCGAGGCGAGGACGCCCTCCGGCGGGTTCTCGAGCGCCGGCAGGTCCCCGGCATGCAGCAGGCGCGACCACGGCCCGGTCGCCGACGGATCGGCTCCATCCAGCACCGGGTCCTCGGCCGGGAAGCCGGTGCGGGCGGGCAGGATGGCCGCCGTCAGCCGCCCGATGGTCCCGGCCCGGTCGGCATAGAGGAAGTTCTGCGGCGAGACGGCGAAGCTCTCGAAGCTTGCCCGGAATTCCGCGCCGCTCCGGGCGCGCGCGGCGCGCAGCAGGCTGGTGATCTCATCCGCCGGCTCCTGCCCGGCCCAGCGCAGCGCGATGGCCTCGCCCGGCCTGCTCGGGACGACGCTCGCATCCGTCAGCACCGGCCCGAGCGGCGAGACTCGCACCCGCCGCGTCGCGCCGAACCAGAAGCGCTGGCGGATGGTCGTCTCCGCTTCGGTGAAAGCCTCCGGCGGCAGGCGGGAGACGTCGAAGAGGTCGGAGGAGGCGGCGCGCAGGTTGGTCCCGCCCCAGGCCACATCGGGGTTCCGCCCGAGGCCGATGATCGGCACCCCCGGCACCATCATCCCGACCGCATGGAAGCTGGGCGAGCGCATCCCGACCAGCAGCCAGAGATTGGGAAGCGACAGGCCGAGATGCGGGTCGGAGGCCAGCATCGCCGCCCCCGAGGCGCTGCGCGAGGGCGCGACGGCCACCGCATTGCTGCCCGCACGCGAGAGCCCGGCCAGCAGCCCCGGCAGGTTCGCCTCCCGCGGCGCGGGCGGGGTGAGGCTGGCGCCGGCCTCCAGCGTGCGCCGCCAGGCCGCGGCGAAGCCCGGCTTCCCCCGCTCGGCGAGGAGGGAGAAGTAGGAGAACCAGTTCACATCCGTCCCCGCCAGCCGGCCGATCGCCAGCAGGTCGGTGGTGGTGAAGGCCTCCCGCCGCAGGCCGAGCAGGCCGAATTCGGGCGGCCGCGGCCCCTCCAGCGCCGCCTTGTTCAGCCCGGCGAGGAAAGCCGCCATGAAGGCCCGGGTCTCCGGGGGCCAGCGCCGCTCGATCTCCGGCGCCGCCCGGTCGAAGCCGAGGATGCGGATCGCATGGTCGTAGTCCCGCGCCAGCGGCCCCGCCATCTCGGAGAGCCGCCCGCGCGCCACCATCCGCAGCAGCGCGATCTGCCCGCCGCGCAGATGCCCGTGCACCAGGCCGAGCGCATAGGCGAGGTCGGCATCCGACCCGGCCTCGATCCAGGGAACCAGATGCTCGTTCCAGCGGATGGTGACCGGCCCGGCGAGGCCGAGCCCCTCCCGCGGCAGGGCGGCCAGCCGCTGGTCGATCCCGGCCGGCCGCGGCGCCAGCGCGCCGCAGCCCGGCAGCAGGGCGAGCAGCGTGAGCGCCAGGGCCGCGCCCGGCCGTTTCCCCTTCGATCCCGCCACCCCGTTCTCCCCCAAGCATCCCGGGGGAGATTGGCCGCAGGACCGATGAGGCAAGCGGTTGAAACGAAACCGGACATTCAGCCGTGATTGGCAACCTGGCGGATGGCGTCGACCAGCCGCGCCAGCTCGATCGGCTTGGTCAGCAATTCGAGCGGGGCGGAGCCGTCATGCAGCTCGCCCTTGCCGCCATCGGGCGGATAGCCGGTCATCACCACCACCGGCAGTTCCGGCCGGCCGGCGCGCAGCCGGGCGATCAGCTCCCGCCCGTCGAGCCGCGGCATGCGGAGGTCGGTCAGCAGCACGTCGAAGCGGGCGCCGGCGCTAGCCAGTTCCAGCGCCGCCTCGCCATCCGGCGCGGCCAGGACCTCGAAGCCGGCATCGAGCAGGCCCTCCTCCAGCACCTCGGCGGCGAGTTGCTCGTCCTCGGCCATCAGCACTCGGAGCGGCGCGGCCATCATGCGGGATGTTCCTGTGCCAGCGGCAGGGCCACCTGGAACACCGCGCCGGCGTCCTGGTTCAGCCAGCCCAGCCGTCCGCCCATGCTGCGCAGGATGCCCGCGGCGATGGGGAGGCCGAGGCCGGTGCCCTCGCCCGGCTCCTTGCTGGTGACGAAGGGCTCGAGGATGCGCGGGCCGATCGCCGCCGCGACGCCGCCGCCGGTATCCTGCACGGCGAGGGTGACGCGGCCCGGATGCGGCCCCGGGCGGAGGGTGACGTGGATCTGCCCCGGCGCATCCGGCTCCTGCCGCCGGCGGCGCAGCACAGCGTCGCGCGCATTCTCCAGCAGGTGGAGCAGGGCCTGCTCGAATTGCGCGGCGCGGCCGAGCACGGGGGCCGGCTCCGGCGCATCGAGGGTCACCTCGACGCGGTCGAGCGCCCAGGAGCGCCGCGCGACCTCGACGGCGGCGGCGGCGGCCTCGGCGGCGTCGAAGGTCTCGGCCTCGCCCGGCATGTCGCGGGCGAGCTCGCGCATCCGCTCGAGCAGGGCACCGAGCCGGCGGGTCTGTCCGAGGATCACCTCGAGCGCCCGGCGCGAGGCCGAGGCGGTATCGAGCGCGGCGCGGGCGCGGTCGGCCCAGAGGCTGATGATGTTGACCGGCTGGCTCATCTCATGCGCGACGCCGGCGCACATGGCGCCGATGGTCGCCCGCCGCGCCGCCTCCACCAGGTCGGCCTGCAGGCGGCGCACCTCGGTCACGTCCCGCAGGCTGCCGAGCAGCCGGCGCGGCTGGCCGTCCAGCACCGGCAGCGGGGCCAGCACGGTATGCCAGTGCCGCGTGCCCTCGGCGCCGGCGATGGCGCTCTCCCAGTCGCGCGGCGCGCCGCTGTCGAGGCAGGCGGTGAAGGCATGGCTCAGCTCGGCGGCCGGCGCGGCCTCCAGCAGAGCGGCGAGGCCGCTGCCCTCCACCACCTCGCGCGGCCGGTCAAAGAGGCGGCAGAAGCTTGGATTCACCGTCTCGAAGATGAAGCCGCCGCGGTCCGCCCGCACCACGAAGAGCGCGTCCGACATGTGTTCGAAGAAACCGGCTAAGCGCGCCTCGCTCTGCCGCGCGCGTATCTCCGCCTCGCGCCGCTCCGCGACCTCGCGCGACAGCGCCGTATTGGCCTCGGCGAGCTCGCCGGAGGAGGGTAGGGCCAGCACACGGGGCAGCAGCGGCCAGAGCGCGATGGCGGTCAGTACCGAGACCAGCGCCGTCGCCGCCTTGACCACGCCCTGCAGCGCGTAGTCCGGGTGCCAGAGCGTCCAGACCGACATGAAATGCGTCGCGCCGCAGGCCAGGATGAACACCGCGAAGAGCTCGAAGGCCCAGGGGAAGACGAGGTCCCGCCGCCGCAGCGCGATGACGATGAGGACGACCGGGATAGACCAGTAGGCAAGGCCGGTCAGTACATCGGAGGTGACATGCAGCCAGAGCAGCTCCGGCCGCCAAAGCAGGCAGACGCCGTGCGGCGCGAGGGCATCTGTATCGAAGAATGCGGCCAGGTTGGGCATCTGGGTTGGACCATCGTTCGATACGGGGCTGCCGCGCATAGCAACATGCGCGAACTCGGGAACTGGGTACAACTTCAACGTGTAGACAAGGGCAAGACGAGGAGAAAATCGTCGATTAATCGACGCGTGATCATCCTCTGATCGTTCGGGTTGAATGCTGGAAACCATGCTATCGGTCCACGCGTCAACACATCCGGTGGACAAATATCGCGAGCGTTGCCTAGCGGCGGCGCGACGCGCGGGTGAGCGCCAGTACCGGCAGCAGGCCAGCCAGGACAATGAGCAGGGCCGAGGTGCTGGCCTCCGCCAGCCGCTCGTCGGCGGCGAGGTTGTGGACGCGGACCGCGAGGGTATCGAAGTCGAAGGGCCGGATGATGAGCGTCGCCGGCAGCTCCTTCATCGTATCGACGAACACCAGCAGCCCGGCGGTCAGCAGGCTGCCGCGCGCCAGCGGCAGTTCCACCCGCAGCACCGCCCCCGCCGGCCCGGCGCCGAGGCTGCGCGCCGCCTCCCGCAGGCTTGGCCGCAGCCGCGCCAGCCCCGCCTCCACCGCCGAGAGCGCGACGGCCAGGAAGCGCACGATATAGGCGAAGACGAGCGCCGCGATCCCGCCCGAGAGCAGCAGCCCGGTCGAGATGCCGAAGCGCGCCCGCATCCAGCCATCGAGCGCATTGTCGAAAAGGCCGAACGGCACCAGCGTGCCGACCGCGATGACCGAGCCGGGCAGCGCATAGCCGAGCCCCGCGACGCGCAGCGCCGCCCGCTGGCTGGCCCCTGGATGCAGCCGCGCCGCCCAGCCGAGCAGCGCCGCCAGCAGCACCGCGAGCAGCGCCGCCAGCGCGGCGAGGGACATGCTGTTGCGGGCGAAGGGCAGGAAGCGCTCGGGCGAGAGCGGGTCGCCGACCTGCAGCATCAGCGCCAGCAGCGTCCCCGCCGGCACCAGGAAGCCGAGCGCCACCGGCAGCGCACAGGCGAGGAAGGCCGCCGCCGCCCGCCATCCCCGCAGCGGCGCCGGCCGCAGCGGCGCTTCCCGCGCGGTCGTCGCGTGGAAGCGCCGGCCGCCGCGACTCGCATGCTCGAAGACCAGCAGCAGCGCCGCCAGCCCCATCAGGCAGGCGGCGAGCTGGCTGGCCGCGCCGCGGTCGCCCAGGCTGAACCAGGCCTCGTAGACGCCGGTGGTGAAGGTGCGGATGCCGAAATGCTGCACCGTGCCGAAATCCGCCATCGTCTCCATCAGCGCCAGCGCCACGCCGCCGGCGATGGCCGGCCGCGCCATCGGCAGGGCGAGGCGGAAGAAGCAGCCGGCAAGCGAATGGCCGAGCATCCGCGCCGCCTCGACGAGGCCGAGGCTCTGCTGCGTGAAGGCCGTGCGGCAGAGCAGGTAGACGTAAGGGTAGAGGACGAGGCCGAGCATCAGCGCCGCGCCGGGCAGGCTGCGGATCTCGGGGAACCAGTACTGGCCCCAGCGCAGCCCGGTCGCGTCCCGGAGGGCGGACTGCACCGGCCCCGCGACATCGAGCAGCCAGGTATAGGCATAGCCGCAGACATAGGCCGGCATCGCCATCGGCAGCAGCAGCGCCACCTCCAGCACGCGGCGGCCGGGGAAGCGGCAGGCGGTGACGAGCCAGGCCGTGAGCGTCCCGAGCGCGGCGGTGATCGCGCCCACGCCGAGCGCGAGCAGGGCGGAGTTGCCCAGCATCTCCGGCAGGGTTGTGCCTGCGATGTAGCGCGAGGCCGTGCCCACCGGCCCCGCCGCCGCGGCGAGCACGGCCAGCAGCGGCGCGGCGACCAGCGCGGCCAGCGGCAGGGCGAGCAGGGCCCAAGCCGGGGCGCGGCCCGTCCTCGGGCGGCCTGTCCTCAAGCGAAGGGGCATCGGCGCCTATTCAGCGGCCTTCTTCGCCTCCCATTCGGCGACGGTCATGCGCGGCACCTCGATCCGGTCCGTGGTGCGGGCGTACCAGCCGCGGCCATGCATGCGGCCGAGCAGGTTCAGCCGCGGCGTGTCGACGTAGAACCTCGTCGGGTCCAGCACGCAATCGTCCTGGATGTGCACGGCGACGACGCGGCCGAGCACGATCGTATGCGCCCCGGCGGGCACGAGCTGGTAGGTGACGCATTCCAGCGCCACCGGGCTCTCCGCGATGCGCGGCGGCTTCACCTTGGCGGAGGCGAGGCGGGTGAGGCCGGCCTCGGCGATCTCGTCCACCCCGGCGGGGAAGTCGACCGCCGTGGCGTTCATCTGGTGGACCGCCTGCTCCGGCACCAGGCAGACGACGAATTCGCCGGTCTCCTTGATGTTGGCGCAGGTGTCCTTCAGCGCGCCCGGCGCCTTCGGCCCGCAGCCGATGCCGACCACCACCGGGTCGGAGGAGAAGGCGTTGAAGAAGGAGTAGGGCGCCGCATTCGTCACCCCCGCGGCATCCTGGCTGACGACCCAGGCGATCGGGCGCGGTACGACCGAGGAGACGATCAGCTTGTAGCAATCCTGCGGGGCCAGGCTTTCGAAGTCGAACAGCATCGGGGGCGCATCCTTGGTCGCGGCGAGGCGCGGAAAGTGGCGCCCGGCGGCGGGCCTGTCGAGTCGGGCGTTTGCCGGTTGTTAAAGCCTGCCGGGGCATGCTCCGCCGACAAGGAGATGCCCATGCGCCTGTTCCGCGACCTGTCGGTTGGCCGCAAATTTGCCGCCAGCGCCATCCTCGCCGTCCTGCTCCTGCTGGGAATGGTGGGGCTGGTCCGGCGCGACCTCGCCCTCGCCCATGACCAGAGGGAGGCGGAGCACGCCGCCGTCACGGCGGCCCGGGCGGCACAGCAGGCGGCGATCCACGTCGCCCGCATCGCCGCCGCCGCCCGCGGGGTGATGACGGCGCAGAAGCCCGAGGCGCTCGAGGCCGAGCTCGCCCTCATGGACGCCGAGGCGAAGCTCGCCCGGGATGCGCTGGAGGCCGCCGGCAGCGCCGCGGCCGCGCGTGCCACGCTGGCGGAGGCGGCCGCGGCGCTGCGGGACTACCAGGCCGTGCTCGCCGAGCAGGCCGGGCACCGCCGGCAGATGATCGCCGAGCGCGACGGCCCGCTCACCCATACCAGCGCCGACTACGACCAGGCCTATGAGGCGGTCAGCTCCTCCATCGACTTCGACGTCCCCGACACCCTCCGGGAGGAGGCGCGCCAGCGCCTCGGCACCCTGCACGCGGCGGTGAACGAGGTCCGCCTCGGCATCCAGCGCTTCCTGTCGACCCAGGACGAGGGCCAGGCCCGGCGCGTCCGCCGCGCCGCGGCCCAGCTCGGGGTGCACCAGCGGGCGCTCTCCGCCCTGCTGCCCTCCGGCGGCGCCCAGGCGGGCTTCGAGCGCCTCGCCGTCGTCGCCCAGGCGGCAAGCCACTCCTCGCTCGAGATCATCCGGCTGGCCGAGGCGATCGCCAGCCTCCGTACCCAGCGCAGCATCCCGCTCCGCGAGACGCTGGAGGCGCGCATGCTCGCCGCCGAGGAGCGGCTGGCGGCGGAGGCGGCGGAGCGCGGCGAGGCCAGCGCGGCGGCCTCCGCCCGGCTGGAGCGCAACGTGCTCTGGATCGGCGCCGCGGTGGCGCTGCTGCTGGCCCTCTCGGGCTGGGCAAGCGCCCGGGTGATCGGCGCCCCGCTGCGCCGGCTGGCCGTGGCGATGCGGGCGATCGCGGCCGGCGATGCGGCGATCCTGGTGCCGGATCGTGGCCGGCGCGACGAGATCGGCGGCATCGCCACCGCGCTCGAGGAGCTGCGCGGCACGGTGCAGCGCGCCTTCGCCCAGCAGCAGATGCTGGAGCAGCTGCCGATGGCGGTGATGACCGCCGACCCGCGCGACGGGTTCCGCATCGGCACCATGAACCCGGCGGCCCATGCGCTGCTCGGCCGCATCGCCCATCTCCTGCCCTGCCGCGTGGAGGAGATGCCGGGCCAGAGCCTGGACATCCTGAAGCTGGAGCAGGAGCGCGCACTGCTCGAGGACCCAGGCCGACTGCCGCACAAGGCCCGCATCCGCATGGGCGAGGAGGTGCTCGACCTCAGCCTCAGCGCGATCCGCGATGCCGAGGGCCAGTACATCAACGCCATGCTGGTCTGGTCGCTGGTGACGGCGCAGGCGCGGCTCGCCGACCGGTTCGAGGCGGAGATCGGCGGCGTGGTCGGCGCTGTCTCGGCCGCGGCGGCGCAGATGCAGGCGGCGGCCCGGGCGCTGACCGGCGCCTCCGAGACCAGCGGGCGGGAGGCGGAGGCGGTGGCCGAGGCCGGGCAGCGCGCCGGCGCCGATGTCCAGGCCGTCGCCGCCAGCGCGGAGGAGCTGGCCGCGAGCGTCGCCGAGATCAGCCGCCAGGTGGCCGATGGCGCCGCCGTCGCCCGCGACGCGGCGGCCGAGGCCCGGGCCACGGACGAGACGGTGCAGGGCCTCGCCCAGGCGGCGCAGCGCATCGGCGACGTGGTGCGGCTGATCGGCGACATCGCCGGCCAGACCAACCTGCTGGCGCTGAACGCGACGATCGAGGCGGCGCGGGCCGGCGAGGCGGGCAAGGGCTTCGCCGTGGTGGCGAGCGAGGTGAAGCAGCTCGCCGGCCAGACGGCCAAGGCGACGGAGGAGATCGCCAGCCAGGTCGGCGGCATCCAGGCGGCGACGGAGAAGGCCGTGGGGGCGCTGCGCTCCATCGGCGCCATCATCGAGCGGATCAACGAGGTGACGGCGGCCATCGCCGCGGCCGTCGAGGAGCAGGGCAGCGCCACGCAGGAGATCGCCCGCAGCGCCGGCCAGGTGGCGGCCGGCACGGCCGATGTCGCCCGGCGCATCCAGGACGTGCAGCGCGCGGCGCGCGAGACGGGCGAGGCCTCGGCCGGGCTGCTCGGCGCGGCGGATGGGCTGAGCGGCGATGCCGACACGCTCCGCGCCCGCGCCGGCGAGTTCCTCGAGGGGATCCGCCGGGCATAGCGCCCGGCCCGGGGCGGCGATAGCCTGCGCCCCAAGTCCACGGAGGAGCGCAGGCCATGCAGCCGATCGACCAGGTCCCGGCGGTCTATCACCGCCGGGTCGGCGACATCACCGTGACCGCCATCGGCGACGGGCATCTCGATGGCTCCATGGCCGTCATCCAGAACATCGCGCCGGAGGAGGCCGCGGGGATGCTGCGGGAGGCCTTCCGCCCGGTGCCGCGGCGGACGGCGGTGAACACCTTCCTCATCCGCTCCGGCGGGCGGACGGCGCTGGTCGATACGGGCTGCGGCACGGCGATGGCGGCGACCGCCGGCAAGCTTTTCCGCAACCTGGCGGTGGCGGGGGTGGATCCGGGCGAGGTCGACACGGTCCTCCTGACCCACATGCATCCCGACCACTCGAACGGGCTTTCGGCGAATGGCCTGCCGCTCTTCCCCCGGGCGGAGCTCGCCATGCACGAGGCGGAGCACCGCTTCTGGCATGACGATGCGCAGATGGCGCGGGCCGACGAGGCCAGCCGCGAGCGCAACTTCCAGGCCTGCCGCGACCAGTCGGCGCCCTACCGCGACCGGCTGAGGCTGTTCAGCGGGGGCGAGGTCTTCCCCGGCGTCACCGCCATGCCCTTCCCCGGCCATACGCCGGGGCATAGCGGCTACCTGCTGGCCTCGGGTGGGGAGAGCCTGCTGATCTGGGGCGACATCATCCACGTGCCGGAGATCCAGGTGCCGCGGCCGGAGGTCACCATGGCCTTCGACATCGACCCGGCGCAGGCCGAGGCGACGCGGCGCCACGTCTTCGAGATGGTGGTGAGCGAAGGGCTGGCGGCGGCGGGCATGCACATGCACTTCCCCGGCCTGCTGCGCCTCGCCCGGCGCGGCACGGGCTATGCGCTGGTCCCGGAGGCCTGGGCGACCGCCCTCTAGCGTGGCAGGGTGCGCCGCCACCATCGACAAGGGGAGGAATGGCGCATGCTCGCACCGGGTCGGCCGAAGCCGAAACCAACACCGGAAACCCAGCATTTCTGGGATGGCTGCAAGCAGGGCAAGCTTCTGCTGCAGCGCTGCGGCGACACCGGCCGCGCCTATTTCCCCCCGCGGCCCTTCAGCCCTTATACCGGCACGCGCAATGTGGAGGTCTTCGAGGCCTCGGGCCGCGCCAAGCTCCACAGCTACGTCATCCACCACCGCCCCGTCCCCGGCTTCACCCCGCCCTATGCGATCGCGGTGGTGGAGCTCGAGGAAGGCCCGCGGATGATGACCAACATCATCGACTGCGAGCAGACGCCGGAGGCGCTCCAGCTCGACATGACGATGCAGGTCGCCTTCACCCCCCTCGACGAGGAGGTCACGCTGCCCCTCTTCCGCCCCGCGAAGGAGTCCAAGTGATGATCCGTCCGGGAGAGATCGCCGTCGTCGGCGCCGCCGAATCGACCAAGATCGGCGCCGTGCCGGGCATGTCGCAGATCATGCTGCACGCGGATGCCGCGCTGAACGCGATGGAGGAGACGGGGCTGAAGCCCGGCGACATCGACGGCGTCGCCTGCGTCGGCCCGATGATGCCGCAGCAGATCGCGCATTACCTCGGCATCACGCCGAAATGGGTCGACGGCACCGGCGTCGGCGGCTGCTCCTTCATGCTGCATGTCCGCCACGCGGCGGCGGCCATCCATGCCGGCTATGCCAAGACCATCCTCATCACCCATGGCGAGAGCGGCAAGTCCCGCATCAACGCCACGCCGCGGCCACCGGAGCCGGAAAGCCTGAACGGCCAGTTCGAGGTGCCCTACGGCCCCTTCGGCCCGCCGACGCTCTTCCCGATCCCCGTGCTGCGCTACATGAAGGAGCGCGGCGTCAGCCACGAGGACCTCGCCATGGTCGCCGTGGTGCAGCGGGAATGGGCGGGCAAGAATCCGCGCGCCATGTTCCGCGACCCGATCACGGTCGATGACGTGCTCAACAGCCGGATGATCGCCTATCCCTTCCGCATCCTGCAATGCTGCCTGGTGACGGATGGCGGCGGCGCGCTGATCCTGACCAGCGCGGACCGGGCGCGCGACTTCCCGACCAAGCCGGTCTACATCCTCGGCACCGGCGAGTCGGTCGAGACCAACATGGTCTCGCAGATGGAGGACTTCACCTCGTCGCGCGCCTTCCGCGTGGCTGGGCCGACGGCGATCGAGGCGGCGGGCATCGACCGCTCGGCGGTGGATCACATGATGATCTACGACGCCTTCGCCCATCTGCCACTCTACGGGCTTGAGGACCTCGGCTTCTGCAAGCCGGGCGAGGCCGCGGGCTTCATCCGCGAGGGCAACACGCGCCCGGGCGGCAAGCTGCCGCTCAACACCAATGGCGGCGGCCTGTCCTACACCCATACCGGCATGTACGGCATGTTCGCCCTGCAGGAGAGCATCCGGCAGATGCGCGGCACGGCGCCGGCCCAGGTGCCGAACGCGAAGATCTCCGTCTGCCATGGCGTGGGCGGCATGTTCAGCGCCAGCGGCACGGTCGTCTTCTCCAACGAGAAGCCGTAAAGGGGCGGGGCGGTGCTGCGGCGCCGCCCCATCCAACCTGTTGATTTCAAAAAAGGAGGCATGGTGGGCGCAACAGGGATTGAACCTGTGACCCCTACCGTGTCAAGGTAGTGCTCTACCGCTGAGCTATGCGCCCATGCCTACGGAGCGGCTATCTAGCGTGGCATCGCCGTCACGGCAAGCCGTCCCGCAGCCGGTGATGACACTTCTCTGCAGCTATGGCTTGATCGGCGGTGATGGACCTCCCACTGACCCCGGATGCCGCGCCGCCGCTCCAGCATGAGCCGCGACCCTATTGCCTGCTGCGCCCCGAGGCGCATCGCGTGCCGGTCATCTTTGCCTCGCCGCATTCCGGCCGGGCCTATCCCGCGGATTTCATTGCCGCCGCGCGGCTGGACCCGGTGGCGCTGCGGAAGTCGGAGGACGGCTTCGTCGACGAGCTCTTCGGCGCCGCGCCGGCCGAGGGCATGCCGCTGCTGGCCGCGACCTTCCCCCGCGTCTTCTGCGACGTGAACCGCGAGCCCTGGGAGCTTGACCCCGGCATGTTCGACGGGCCGCTTCCCCCTTGGGTGAACACCGCCTCGCCCCGCGTCGGTGCCGGGCTCGGCACCATCGCCCGGGTGGTGGCGACGGGGGAGGCGGTCTATCGCCGGAAGTTGAGCTTTGCCGAGGCGGAGGACCGCATCCGCCGCTTCTGGCAACCCTACCACGCGGCGCTGGCAGCGCTGATCGCCGAGACCCGGGCCGAGTTCGGCACCTGCCTGCTGATCGACTGCCACTCCATGCCAACCCACCCGGCCCAGGCGGCGAACCCGCCCGACTTCGTCCTCGGCGACGCGCATGGGACCGCTTGTGCCCCGCGCGCGACCCGGCTGGTGGAGGAGGCGCTGGCCGGCATGGGCTACCGGGTGCGGCGCAACGACCCCTATGCCGGCGGCTACGTCACCCGCCACTACGGCCGCCCGCGGGAGGGCGTGCACGCCCTCCAGATCGAGGTCGCCCGGCCGCTCTACATGGATGAGGCGCGGATCGAGCGCCTGCCGCGCATGGCAGCGCTCCAGGCCGACATCACCCGGCTGGTCGCGGGCCTCGCCACGACGGACTGGCGCTTCCTCAGCTGAACCCGCGGGGCTGCGGGCAAAAAAAAGGCGGTGGCTTGCGCCACCGCCGAGTTTAGGGAGGAAACGTCCAAGAAAGACAACAACCCGGCAACGCCGTGTTGCTGCGATGCACAATCTAGGTCCGGCGCGGCCGGGCTGCAAGCGCTTTTTTGCAGTGCAGCATCGCAATGGAAGCATGGCTCCTCATCCGCCGAACTCGGCCCGGATGGCGGCGCTGTGCTGGCCGAGCGCAGGCACCGGGCCGAGGCTCCGCGCCCCGTCCGAGAGCCGGGCCGGCGGCGCGCCGATGGCAACCGGCCCCGCCTCCGTCTCCACGCTGATGCGGCGGAAGGCCGGATGGGTCCTCAACCCCTCGCAGTCATTGACGAAGCCGAAGGCGATGTTCGCGCGCTTCAGCTTCTCCGCGCAGGCGGTGCGGTCGAGCGAGGCGAAGACCCGCGCGATATGCGCATCCACCATCGGCCGGTGCGCCACCCGCTCGTTGTTGCTGCGGAATCCCTCGCGCTGCGGCAGCTCCGGCTCCTCCAGGAAGTGGGTGCAGAAGCTCGCCCATTCCCGCTCGTTCTGGATGGAGATGAGCACCGGCTGCCCGCCCGCCGTCTCGAAGGCGCCGTATGGGCAGATCGAGGGATGGGCGAGGCCGATCCGCGGCGGGTTGCGCCCCGTTCCCTCGTATTGCAGCAGCGGCACCGTCATCCAGTCCGCCATGCCGTCGAAGAGCGAGACGGCGATGCCCTTGCCGCGGCCGGTGATGCCGCGCTCGATCAGCGCCTCGAGCACCGCCGCATGGGCGTTCATCCCGCAGGCGATGTCGCAGGCCGAGACGCCGACGCGCCCCGGCCCCTCGGCCCGGCCGGTGATGCTGGCGAGGCCCGATTCGGCCTGCACCAGCAGGTCATAGGCCTTCATGGCGGCGTACTCGCCCTCCTCTCCATAGCCGGAGATGTCGACGGTGATGAGCCGCGGGTTCCGCTCCCGCAACGCCGCCGAGCCGAAGCCGGCGCGTCCCATCGCCCCCGGCGCCAGGTTCTGGATGAAGACATCCGCCCGCGCCACCAGCCGCTCCAGCAGCGCCTTGTCCTCTGGCGCCTTGATGTCGAGGCAGAGGCTCTCCTTCCCCCGGTTCAGCCAGACGAAGTAGCTCGACAGCCCCCGGGCGGTCGCGTCATAGGCGCGGGCGAAGTCGCCCTCGGGACGCTCGATCTTGATCACCCGCGCCCCGGCATCGGCGAGGCGCGAGGCGCAATAGGGCGCGGCGACGGCCTGTTCCATCGAGACGACGAGAAGGCCTACGAGCGGTTTCGATCCTGCCATGTCAGTTCCCCATCGTCTGCGCGCGCTTCGGATCGAGCCAGAAGCCCGCGCCGCCGCCACGAAAGACCCGCCCGTCCGGGATGTCGGCCGCCACGACGAACTGCTTGGCGACCGTGAGCCGCCATTGCGGGATGCCGCTGCCGGGCGGGTAGTGGCGCCAGGCCTCGCTCGCCGGGATGGTCGGATCCTCGCCGGAGCGCGGCAGGATCTTGGCGATGCGGTCCGGGCCGCTGCTTGCCATGCCGGCCGCGATCTCCTCCTGCTTCTTCCGGAAGCCGGAGGGTGTCAGCATGCCACGCAGCGACGCCTCGACCGTCTCACGGCCATCGCCCTCTTGCGGATGGCCGCTCCGCCCGCCGGAGGAGTTCGAGTAGCCGAAGAACTCGAACTCCCCGGCCTGCACGCTGTCCATCAGCAGCAGGAGCCACCAGCCGCCATCCAGCCTGCCGGCGGAATAGCCGATCCGCCGCTCGATCTCGTCGGATGGCTGGTTGATGACGGAGCGCAGCCTGGTGATGCAGCCATCGGCCGTGACCATGTTGCCGAGCGCCGGCGGCCAGGGATTGACCGGCATCTCAGTAGCTCCGCGGCATCCCGAGCACATGCTCGCCGACATAGCTCAGCACGAGGTTGGTGCTGATCGGCGCCACCTGGTAGAGCCGCGCCTCGCGGTACTTCCGCTCGACATCGTACTCCTCAGCGAAGCCGAAGCCGCCATGCGTCTGGATGCAGGCCTCGCCCGCGGCCCAGGCGGCGTCGGCGGCGAGCATCTTGCCCATGTTGGCCTCCTCGCCGCAGGGCTCCCCGCGCTCGAACTTGGCGAGGCCCTGGCGCAGCAGCGCCTCGGCAGCCCGCATCTGGGCGTAAGCCTTGGCGATCGGGAACTGGACGCCCTGGTTCTGCCCGATCGGCCGGCCGAACAGCACGCGCTCCTTGCTGTACTCGACGGCCTTGTGGATGAACCACTTGGCATCGCCGATGCTCTCGGAGGCGATCAGCAGCCGCTCCGCATTCATCCCGTCGAGGATGTAGCGGAAGCCGCGGCCCTCGGTGCCGACCAGGTTCTCCGCCGGCACCACCATGTTGTCGAAGAAGACCTCGGTGCTGTTATGATTCATCATCGTCCGGATCGGGCGGATGGTGAGCCCGTTGCCCAGCGCCGCCTTCATGTCGACGATGAAGGTCGAGAGGCCGTCGGTCTTCTTCGCCACCTCGCCGCGCGGCGTGGTGCGGGCCAGGAGCAGCATGAGATCCGAATGCTCGGCCCGGCTGGTCCAGATCTTCTGGCCGTTGACGACGTAGTTGTCGCCCTCCCGCCTCGCGAAGGTGCGGAGCGCCGTGGTGTCCGTCCCGCTCGTCGGCTCGGTCACGCCGAAGGCCTGCAGCCGCAGCTCGCCGGAGGCGATGCCCGGCAGGTAGCGCTGCTTCTGCTCCGGGCTGCCATGCTTCAGGATGGTGCCCATGATGTACATCTGGGCGTGGCAGGCGCCGGCATTGCCGCCCGAGCGGTGGATCTCCTCGAGGATCGCCGCCGCCGCCGAGAGCGGCAGCCCCGCCCCGCCGTACTCCTCCGGGATCAGCGCGCCGAGATAGCCGGCCTCGGTGAGCGCGCGGACGAATTGGGTCGGGTAGGCGCGCTCGCGGTCGACCTCGCGCCAGTACTCGCCCGGGAACCGGGCGCAGAGCTTCGCCACCTCCTCGCGGATCTCGGCATGCGGGTCGGCGATGGGCTGCGACTGGTCCATGGCGTGTTCCTCCGGGCTTCGGGATTAGGGCGCGCTCCGGGCCCTTGGCAAGCAGGCCGAGGATGGGCCTCCGCGAGGCTTCACGGAATTCGAAATCAGCGATGGCACCCATAACCGCCCGCTATAGGCTGCGGCGATGGACCTGAAGCAGCTCCGCACCTTCCGCGAGGTCGCCGATTCCGGCTCGCTCAGCCGCGCCGCGGACCGGCTGCACCTTGCCCAGCCTGCCCTTTCCCGCCAGATCCGCCTGCTGGAGGCGGAGATCGGCCTGCCGCTCTTCGCCCGGCACGGGCGGGGGATGCAGCTCACCGAGGCGGGCATGGCGCTGCTGGAGCGCATCGACGGCCCGGTGCGCCAGCTGGAGCGCGCCATCGACGAGGTCCGCAGCCTCGCCGGCGCCGTCGCCGGGCAGGTGGCGCTCGGGATGATGCCGACCATCGCCACCGTCCTCGCCGGGCCGCTCGCGCGGCGGGTGGCGCTCGAGCATCCCGGCCTCTCGCTCCGCATCGTCGAGGGCTATACCGGCCATCTCGTCGAATGGGTCCAGCGCGGCGTCACCGACGCGACCCTGCTCTACGGCCCGGCGCCGGCGCTGCACCTCCGCGTCACGCCGCTGCTGATCGAGGAGATGGTGCTGGCCGGCGCCGCCGGCAGCGGCATCGGGCCGGAGCCGGTGCCCTTCGCCAGCCTCGCCGGCCGGCGGCTGGTGATGCCGAGCCGCCAGCATGGCCTCCGCCGCATCGTCGAGGCGGCAGCGGGGCGGGCGCGGATCACCCTCAACGTCGCCTTCGAGGCGGACAGCTTCGGCGTGCTGAAGGAGCTGGTGATGAGCGGCATTGGCGAGGCGGTGCTGCCCCGCTCCGCCATCCGCGAGGAGGAGGCGGCTGGCCGCCTCCGCTCCGCCCCGCTGGTGCGGCCGGTGCCGCGCCGCCAGGTGGTGCTGGCCCTGCCGACCGACCGGGCTCCCTCCCGCGCCACGACGCTAGTGCTCGCCCTGCTAGCCGAGGAGGTCGCCGCCCGCGAGGCCGCCGGCGACTGGCACCGGATGGAGGGGGCTACCGCCGGGGCAGAATCGCCTCCAGCGAGGTCCGCACCATCACCGCCGAGGGTCCTGGCGCCCGCAGCGCCGCCTCCAGCGCCGGCAGGTCGCCCTGGCCCTCCACCACCGTCACCGGCACCCGGAAGGCAGCGCACCAGGCGGCGAAATCCGGATTGACCAGATCGGTCCCCGAGACCCGGCCGGGATGCGTCCTCTCCTGATGGATGCGGATGCTGGCATAGCTGCCGTTGTCGGAGAGGATCAGCGTCATCGGCGCCCCCCGCGCCACGGCGACGGCGAACTCGCCCCCCGTCATCAGCGCGCCGCCATCGCCGACGAGGCCGATTACCCGCCGCTCCGGATGGCGCAGCGAAGCGGCAACGGCGGCGGGCACGCCGAAGCCCATCGCGCCGGAGACGGGCGCCAGCAGGCGCTGCGGCGGCGTCCAGCCGACCTTGCGGTAGAAGGGTGCGCCGAAGGTGCCGGCATCGAGCGTGACGATGGCATCCGCCGGCGCCACCCGCTCGATGAGCGTCGCCACCTCGGCGAAGGCGACGCCATCCGGCCAGGCGCGCGGTGCCACCTGGCAGTCGGAGAGATGCAGGTCGTGCAGCCGCGCCGCCCAGGCCTCGCGCCCGGCCGGCGCGCCCGGCGCCTCGGCCGCCAGCGCCGCCATGGTCGCCCGCGCATCAGCCGCGATCGCCAGCTCCGCCGGGAAGAGCCAGCCGAGGAAGCGCGGATCGGCGCAGGCATGGACCAGCCGCTGCCCCGGCGCCGGCCAGGACCAGCCCTGTGTCGTGATGTCGGTCAGCCGCGTCCCCAGCGTCAGCACGAGATCCGCCTCGGCGAAGGCTGCCCGCTGCGCATCCGGGTTCCGCAGACCGAGATCGCCCGCAAAGAGCGGATGCCGGTTGGGGAAGAGGTCCTGCCGCCGGAAGGAGACGGCGACCGGCACCTGCCAGGCCTCGGCAAAGGCGCGGAGCGCCTCCCGCCCCCCTTCCGCCTCGAAGCCATGGCCGGCAAGCAGGATCGGCCGCTCCGCCGCCCGCAGCATCGCGGCTAAACGGCCAGCCTCGGCCGGGGAGGGGGGCAGGGGGCTCGGCAAGGTCGCCGGCAGGGCAGGAGTGGCGCACTCGGTCGCCAGCACATCCTCCGGCAGGGCGAGCACCACCGGCCCCGGCACGCCGCCGCAGGCCTGCGCATAGGCCCGGGCGATCAGCTCCGGCACCTGCTCCGCATCCGTCGCCTCGCCCACCCATTTGGCGATGCCGCGGAACATGTTCGCGTAGTCGATCTCCTGGAAGGCGTTGCGCCGGAGGTCCCGCCGCTCCACCTGGCCGATCAGCAGGATCAGCGGCACCGCATCCTGCTCCGCCGTGTGCACGGCGATGGAGGCGTTGCAGGCCCCTGGGCCCCGCGAGACCAGCACCACCCCCGGCCGCCCCGTCAGCTTTGCATCGGCGACGGCCATGAAGCCCGCCCCGCCCTCGCTCCGGCAGGTGACGAGGTCGATGGCCGAGCCGTGCATCGCGTCGAGCAGGGCGATGTAGCTCTCGCCGGGGACGCAGAAGGCGCGGTCGATGCCCTGCGCGCCTAGGAATTCGACGATGCGCTCCGCCGCCGTGGCCATGCCCTGCTCCCTAGTTGCGGCCGTCCGCCGCCGTCTCGATGCCGAGGATGCGGTCGCCGGCGACCGCTATGCTGGCGCGCAGCAGCACGCTCCGCTGCCCTTCCGTGCGGAAGGCGAGGGCGCAGTCCCACCCCGCCCGCTCCGGCGTCGGCGGGTTGCAGGCGAGGCCGAGGCCCTGCAGCAGCGGCGTCACCGGCGTGCCGGGCGGGAAGTCCTGCGCCAGCTCCGCCTTCAGCGCCGCAGCCGCCCCCGCCGGCCCGAGCCGTTGGAAGCGCTCGAGCGGCGAGGCCACCTCCTCCCGCCCGCCGAGCCAGGCGCCAGCCGCCACGACGGCGAGGATCGCCCCGCCGAGCAGCGCCGCCCGCAGCATGGTGCCGCGCTGTACGGGAAGTCCGCCCGCGCTTGCCTCCGCCTCGGTCATGCCGCGCGGTGGCGGCGGATCAGCCGGCCGGGCGTCTCGCCTGTCAGGCCGGTGCCTGCGCGGAAGGTCGGGACGCCATTGGCCCAGACCTCCTCGATCCCCTCCGATTCCTGCTTCGGGTCCTCGAAGGTCGCGCGGTCGATGATCCGGTGCGGGTCGAAGAGCACCAGGTCGGCATAGGCCCCCGGCTTCAGCACGCCGCGGTCCACCATGCCGAAGAGCGAAGCGGTGCGGCCGGTCATCTTGTGGATGGCCGTCTCCATGTCGAGCAGGCCGAGCTGGCGCGAGTAGAAGCCGAGCACGCGCGGGAAGGTGCCCCAGAGGCGCGGATGCGGATGCGCGTCATGCGGGATGCCGTCCGAGCCGATGACCGACATCGGGTGCGCCATGATCCGGCGCACATCCTCCTCGTCCATCTGGAAGGTGATGGCGCCGGCCGGGCTCAGCTTCTCCGCCGCCGCGCGCTGGTCCATGTTCCAATTGCGGGCCACCTCGGCGAGGTCGCGGCCGGCGAATTCCGGATGCGGCACCGACCAGGTGATGATCACCCGCACGTCCTCGCGCAGCCGGTCGGGCATCAGCACGGTGGAGCCGGCCGGGTAGGGGTACATGTCGTAGGCGACTTCCTGCAGCGAGGCGCTGGCTTCCAGCAGCGCCAGGGTCTGCACGCTGCGGCCGTAATTCTCCGGCATCGAGCATTTGTGGTGGCTGATCCAGACCGGCACGCCGACCCTCTTGCCGATCTTCAGCGTCTCCTCGATGGAGGCGCAGACCCGGTCGGCCTCGTCCCGCATATGGGTGAAGTACATGCCGCCCGCGGCGCGTAGCGGCTCGGCGACGGCGATCACCTCCTCCGTCGTCGCATGCATGTTGGGCTTGTACCAGAGGCCGGTGGAGAAGCCGGAGGCGCCCTCGGCCAGCGCCTCGGCGACCATCTGCCGCATCCTGGCGATCTCGACGTCCCGCGCCGGGCGGTAGAGGTCCTCGCCCATCACCCGGTAGCGCAGCGTCTGGTGGCCGACGAGGGCGTAGGTGTTGACGGCCGCGGGCGTCTTCTTCAGTGCCTGCGCGTACTCGCCGAAGCTGTCGAAGGCGAGGCCGCTGTCGCCGACCAGGTCGAGCGGCGGCGGCGGCCGGTCGCCGGTGATACGCAGCGGCGCGAGCGAGACGCCGCAATTGCCGACGACGACGGTGGTGACGCCCTGGCTCGACTTGCAGTGCAGGCAGGCCGGTCCGCAGAGCACGGCGCGGTCGTCATGGGTATGCGCATCGATGAAGCCCGGCGCGAGGGCCCGGCCGGTGGCGATCACCTCCCGGTCGGCGCTGGCGCCGCCAAGGTCGCCGACCGCGACGATCCGCTCCCCGGTGACGCCCACGTCGCCCACCATGCGCGGCCCGCCGGTGCCGTCGAAGAGGGTGGCGTCGCGGATGATGAGGTCGCAACGGAGGGCCATCGGAGCGTTTCTCCCGGGTCGGGTTCTTATACTCCAGGGTTACCCCTCCGCTGGCTCGGGGGGAAGGCCATGCGGGGGCTGCGATTGCCATTCCGCAGGCCACACGGCAGGCTCCCGCCCAAAGACGGGGAATGACCATGATCGAACTCGACCGCCGGCACCTGCTGGCCGGCCTCGGCGCCACGCTGGCTTGGCCGGGCGGGGCCCGGGCGCAGGGCAACGCCATCCGGATCGGCGTGCTGGCCGACTTCTCCGGCCCCTACCGCGACACCTCCGGCCCCACTTCCCTCGCCTGCGCGCAGCAGGCGGTGGAGGATATGGGCCTCGCCGCCCGCGGCATCCCGGTGGAGGTGATTCAGGGCGACCACCAGAACAAGCCCGACGTCGCCATGGCCCTCGCCCGGCAATGGATCGACCAGCGCGGCGTCGACATGATCTGCGAGGTCAACAACTCCGCCATCGCGCTCGCCCTGGCAGGCCTCGTACAGGAGAAGAACAAGGTCCAGGTCAACAGCGGCGCCCTCAGCGCCGCAATCACCGGCGAGCGCTGCTCCGCCAACACCATCCACTGGACGGCCGATACCTGGATGCTGGCCAATTCGGTCGGCCAGGCGACGGTCAGGAGCGGCGGCGACAGCTGGTACTTCGTCACCGCCGACTACGCCTTCGGCCACCAGATGGAGCGGGATCTGACGCGCTTCATCGGCGTCGCCGGCGGGCGGGTGCTGGGCGCGGCGCGCTTCCCCTTCCCGGGCACCTCGGACTTCTCCTCCTTCCTCGTCCAGGCCCAGGCGAGCCGCGCCAAGGTGGTCGGGCTGCTGATGGCCGGCGCCGACATGGTCAACTGCATCAAGCAGGCGCGGGAATTCGGCATCACCCGCCGGGCGCGGCTGGTCGGCACGCCCATGTTCGTCACCGACATCCACGGCATGGGCCTCGAGGTGGCGCAGGGGCTGACGGTCTGCGAGGCCTTCTACTGGGACCTCAACGACCGCACCCGCGCCTTCCTCAACCGCGTCAAGCCGAAGACGCCGACCAACACCCCGAACCAGGAACATGCCGGTACCTATTCCGGCGTGTTGCACTACCTGAAGGCGGTGGCCGATCTCGGCCTGGAGCGCGCCAAGGCAAGCGGCCTCGAGGTGGTGCAGCGCATGAAGGCGATGCCGGCCGACGACGACTGCTTCGGCCCCGGCCGGGTGCGAGAGGACGGACGGAAGATCCACCCGGCCTATCTCTTCGAGGTGAAGGCGCCCGGCGAGAGCAAGGCGCCGTGGGACTACTACAAGCTCATCGGCACCGTCGCGGCCGAGGAGGCCTTCCGCCCGCTGAGCGAAGGCGGCTGCCCGCTGGTCCGCACCTGACCTCGGGCTGCGGCGTCAGACCTCGACGCCGTAGATCTCCCGCGCTGCCTGGCGGGTGATGAGCCCATCCGCCACGTCGCGCTTCACCAGCGCCGGGTCGCGCTGCTTCGGGTCGCCCATGCCGCCGCCGCCCGGCAGCTTCAGCAGCAGCCGCCGGCCCTTGGGGATCACCTGGAAGCCCTTGGTGCGCAGCGGCGTGCCGTTGGCGTCGTTCAGCCCGACCCAGCCGCCCGCGCCCTCGCCGCCGCCCTCGCGCCCCTTCGGCGGATTGGCGACGCGGTCGAAGATGGCATTCACCGCAAACTCGGCGTCGCCCTTGGCGCCGATCTCCATCACCTGGCCGAAGCCGCCACGGGTCCGCCCGGCGCCCGCGCTGTCCGGCCGCAGCTCCTTCCGCCAGAAGATCACCGGCGCGACATTCTCCGTCGCCTCCACCGGCATGGTCCGCACGCCGGAGGGGAAGGCGATGCCGTCCAGCCCGTCCTTCGCCGGCCGCGCGCCCGTCCCGCCGGAGTTGAAGGTGATGATCTCGAAATCCTCGACCTCCGCCGCTTGGCCGGAGACCTGGCTGCCGCCCCGGAGCGGCGGGTTCCACAGCGCCGAGGAGCCCTCCGCATTCACCCGATCCGGCACCGCCTGATGGAGGCACCCCATCATCAGGTCCGGCAGCAGCTGGCCGACGACATGGCGGACCGAGACCGGATAGGGCCGCGGCGCATTGAGGATGCAGCCTTCGGGGATGACCATGTGGAAGGGGCTGAGCGAGGCCCAGTTGTTCGGAATCTCCGGCGCCACGACGCATTTGATCCCGAAGCAGGAATACGCCCGGCAATAGGCCGGGGGGACGTTGATGCCGCGCGTCGAGAGGCCGGAGGTGCCGGCATAGTCGACGGTGATGCGATCCTCACCAATCGTCATCGCCGCCTGGAGCGTGACCTCGAACTCGTAGCCGTCGGACTTGATCTGCCCGCCAAAACTCCCCTTCGGCAGCTTCCGGATCTCCTCCAGCGTCGCATGCAGCGAGCTCTCGAAAATGTACTCGGCGAGCGGGTCGATGCTCTCCATGCCGAACTCGTCCATCATCTCGACGAGCCGCTTGGCGCCTGCGTCGTTGCAGGCGCAGAGGGAGTAGACATCGCCCTCCAGCTCCACCGGCGTGCGGCTGCCGGCGCGCAGGAAGTCGAAGAAGGTCTCGTTCGGCTGGCCCCGGTCGAAGCACTTCACGATCGGGATGTAGAGCCCTTCCTCGAAGACGCTCCGTCCCTCCGGCCCCATGCCGAGCCCGCCGATATCGATGATATGCGCGGTATTGGCGAAGAGCCCGACAATGCGGCCATTGCGGAAGGCCGGCGTGACCACGGTGAGGTCATGCAGGTGCCCGGTGCCGAGCCAGGGGTCGTTGGTGATGTAGTGGTCGCCCGGCTGCATCCCATCGGCGGGGAATTTCGCCAGGAAATGCCCGACCGATTCCATCATGGAGTTGACGTGGCCCGGCGTGCCCGTCACCGCCTGGGCCAGCATGCGGCCCTGCAGGTCGAAGATGCCGGCCGACAGGTCCCCCGCCTCGCGCACCGTGGTGCTGAAGGCGGTGCGGATCATGGTCTGCGCCTGCTCCTCGACCACCGCGATGAGGCGGTTCCACTGGATCTGGCGCTGAATCGTCGCAAGTGCCCCGGTCTCTTTCACGGTCACGCCTCCTGCACCAGGTCGAGATAGCCGAGCCCATCCATCCGGCACGTCCAGCCGTGGCCAACGAGGGTGCTCGTCTCCGCCTCCGCCACGATGCAGGGGCCACGCAGCATGGCCCCCGGCGCCATGGCCTCGCGGTCATAGACCGCCCAATCCTCCACCTCGCCCGTCGCCGTGTCGCGCACCGCCTGGTGGCGGATCGGCGCCGGCGCCGGCGCATCGGCGACCTCCGCCACCGGCTCCACCGGCTCGGCGATGGTGGCGACGGTGACGGCGAAGCTCATGATCTCGACATCGCTGCCGGGCACCGGCCGGTCGTAGAAGCGGGAGTACTCCGTGTCATAGAGCGCACGGATCTCCGGCACGTCCTCGGCCCTCAGGTCGCGCGCCGGCAGCGTCACCGCGATCTCATGCCCCTGGCCGACATAGCGCATATAGGCGATGCGCCCCTCGGTCGTCGGCGCGCCGAAGCTGCCCTCCGCCACCACCCGCGCCGCCTCGGCCGACATGCCGGCGAGCAGCGCATTCACCGCCGCCACGTCGAAGCTGGCGAAGCGCTGGTAGAGGCTCTTCACCACCTCATAGGCGACAGGCGCGCGGAGGAAGCCGATGGCGCTGCCGACGCCCGCGCCGCTCGGCACCAGCAGCCGCTTCACCCCGATCTTCTCGGCGACGCGGTAGCCATGGACGGGGCCCCCGCCGCCGAAGGCGATGACGGTCCGCCCGCCGAAGCCCTTGCCGCTCTCGATCGCATGCACGCGCGCCGCGTTCGACATGTTCTCGTCGACCATCTCGACGACGCCGAGCGCCGCCATCTCGGCCGAGAGCCCGAGCCGCCCGCCGACCGCCGCCGCCAGCGCATCCCGCGCCGGCTCCGGGTGCAGGCGGAGGTTGCCGCCGGCGAACAGCGCCGGGTCGTAGCGGCCGAGGATGAGGTTGGCATCCGTCACCGCCGGCTTCGCGCCGCCGCGCCCGTAGCAGGCCGGCCCGGGGTCCGCCCCCGCGCTCTCCGGCCCGACGGTGATGCGGCCCATGCTGTCGACGGCCGCGATGGAGCCGCCGCCGGCGCCGATCTCCACCATCTCGATCACCGGAATGCGCAGCGGCAGGCCGGAGCCCTTCTTGAACCGCCCGACCCGCGCCACCTCGAAGGTCCGGCTGGCCTGGGGCTGGTAGGCGTCGATCAGGCAGACCTTGGCCGTGGTGCCGCCCATGTCGAAGGAGAGCACCTCCGTCAGGCCCCGCTGCTTCGCCACATGGGCGGAGAAGATGGCGCCGCCCGCCGGCCCGCTCTCCACCAGCCGGATCGGGAAGCGCGCCGCCGTCTCGAGCGAGGTGAGGCCACCGCCCGACAGCATCATGAAGAGCGGGCAGGCGAGCCCCGCCTCGCGCAGCCCGACCTCGAGCCGGTGCAGGTAGCTCGCCATCAACGGCCGGACATAGGCATTGGCGACGGTGGTGGAGAAGCGCTCCCACTCCCGCATCTCCGGCGAGACCTCGGAGGAGAGCGAGACCTGCACCTCCGGCCAGAGCCGCCGGACGATCCCGGCCGCCTGCCGCTCATGCACCGGGTTGACGAAGGCATGGAGGAAGCCGATGGCCAGCGCCTCGATCCCCTCCTCCCGCATGAAGGCGACATGCCGCTCGACCGCGGCCGCATCGAGCGGGACCAGGACCTTGCCGGTATTGTCCAGCCGCTCCGCGACCGGCAGGCGCCAGCGCCGCGGCACCAGCGGCTGCGGCAGCTCGATGTTCAGGTCGTATTGGTCGTAGCGGCTCTCGTTGCCGAGCGCGAGGACGTCGCGGAACCCCTCCGTCGTCAGCAGCGCCGTCCTCGCCCCCTTGCGCTCAATGACGGCATTGGTGGCGAGCGTCGTGCCATGGATGACGAGGGCGATGTCGGCGGCGGCGAGGCCTGCCTTCTCCAGCACCAGCCGCACGCCCTCCAGCACGCCGCGCTCCGGCGCCGCCGGCGTGGTCAGCACCTTGGCGGTCCAGCGCTGCTCGTCATCCTCGATGGCGAGGTCGGTGAAGGTGCCGCCGATATCGACGGCCAGCTTTGCGCTCAAGACCCGTACTCCGCTGCGAAGCGCTGCGTGACCGCACACGCCTTCTCGAAATCCTCCATCCGCATCGCCTCGTGCGGATTGTGGCTGCCATTCTGGTTGCGGACGAAGAGCATCCCCGCCGGGATGCCGGCATTGGCGAAGGCCCCCGCATCATGGCCGCCGCCCGAGGCCATCACCCTGGCCGGGATGCCGAGCGCCCCGGCCGCGCGCCGCAGCTCCTCCTGCACGCCCGCATCCATCGGCGCCGGCCGGCTGCCGCCCTCGGTGCCGAGCTCGAAGCGCACGCCGCGCCGTGCCTCGATCTCCGCCACCTTGGTGTGCAGCACCTCGAAGAGCCGATCGCAGTTGCGGAGGTCTGTGCTCCGCACATCCAGCATGAAGCGCGCCTCGCCGGCGATCTTGGTGAAGCCCGCCTCCGCCGTCGTCGCCATGGTGCAGAAGGTGCAGACCATGGCGCGGCCCTCGGCATCCATCCGGCACCAGGCCTCGTCGAGGGCGACCGCCAGCTCGGCCAGTGCGATGGCCGCATCTCGCCGGTACTTCCGCGGCGTGCCGCCGGAGTGGTTGTACTCGCCGAGGACGCGGGCCGCCCGCAGCCGCCGGCTGCCGGGGATGCCGGTGACGATGCCGAGCGGGATCTCCTCCGCATCCAGCACCGGCCCCTGCTCGATATGCACCTCAAGATAGGCGGCGACGTTGTCCGGCCCCAGCACCCGCTCGCCGCGCTCGACGAAGCCGGGGTCGAAACCCTCCTCCCGCATGTGGTCCGCGAGCGGCCTGCCGTTGTCCATCCGCTTCACCGCGAGCTCGGCGGGCGCCAGCATCCCGAGCGCGCCGCGGCTGCCCGGATAGCTGGTCGGGAACCAGGCTCCCGCCTCCTCCGCCCGGATCGCCATGACGGTGACGTCCCGCGCCGGGGTGAAGCCCGCCCGCTTCATCCCCGCGACGGCGGCAAGCCCGGCCAGCACCCCCGCCGCGCCGTCGTAATTGCCGCCCTGCGGCACGCTATCCAGATGGCTGCCGAGGATGACGCGCCTCGCCCCCCGGTCCGCCCCCGCCAGCGTCATGTAGAGATTGCCGACCGGGTCGGTCCGCGTCTCCAGCCCCAGCGCCTCTGCGGCATCCCTGACCAAGGCGTGCGCCATCCGCTCGCCCGGCCCATAGGCCTCGCGGGTGACGCCGACCCCGTCGAAGCTCCGCGCCCGCAATTCGGCGAAGAGCCTGTCGGCAAGCTCCACATCCGGGGTCAGGTTCGGCAGCATCCACGCACTCCTTCACGTGACGCGGGGTGCAAGCCCGCGCCGCACCGCCTCAGCTCAGACCATCCCCCGCACCCGGCCGCCATCCACCCGGATCATGCTGCCGGTGATGTAGGCCCCGCGCTCGCTGGCGAGGAAGGCGCCCATCGGCCCGTAATCCGCCGGCATCCCGAGCCGCCCGGCCGGGATCTCGGCGGCGGCCTCGGCCAGCGCCTCCTCGAGTGAGATGTTCTTCTGCTTCGCCCGCGCCGTGCTGGTCTGGGTCACGCGGTCGGTCTGGATGGTGCCCGGGGCGAGGACGTTCATCGTCACCCCATCCTTCGCCACCTCGCCCGAGAGCGTCTTCAGCCAGCCCCAGATCGAGGCGCGCAGCGTGTTGGACAGCGCCAGCGTCGGGATCGGATGCTGCATCCCCGTGCTGCCGACGACGATGACGCGCCCCCAGCCCCGCTCCCGCATCGCCGGCAGCAGCCGGTTGGTGATGCGGATCGGCGAGACGACGATGTGCTGGAACCATTCCACCAGCGCCTCCTCGGTGATCTGGGAGGCGGTGCAGGGCGGCGGCCCGCCATGGTTCAGCACCAGGATGTCGACGCCCCCCATGGCCGCCACCGCGCCATCCGCCAGCCGGTCCATATCGGCCGAGGCGGCGACATCGGCGACGATCCCGCCCGCCGAGGCCGCGCCCGCCGCCTTCAGCGCCGCCGCCGCCTCGTCGAGCCGCCCCTGGTCGCGCCCGCTGATGGTGATCGCGGCGCCTTCCGCCGCCAGCGCATCGGCGATGGAGCGGCCGAGGCCCTTGGTGCCCCCCATGACCAGGGCCCGGCGCCCCTTCAACCCGAGATCCATGTCCATCGTCTCCCCGTATCCGGGCCGACCCTGCCCCTGGCCGCAACGGCTGGCAAGACGCCGCCCGGGTGCTAAGACGGGCCCAACCGAGGAGACGTCCCCATGCCGAAACCCGTCCTGCTGGTCACCCGCAAGCTGCCGGATGCCATCGAGGCCCGCGCCGCCCGCGACTACGACGCCCGGCTGAATCCGCAGGACGAGATGTGGGCCACCGACGGCGCCGAGATCGCCCGCCGGGCACGGGAGGCGGGCGCCGCCGGCATCCTCGGCGCCGCCGGCGATGCGCTGGGTGCCGCCTGCATCGAGGCCCTGCCGGAGAGCGTGAAGGTCATCGCCACCTTCAGCGTCGGCACCGACCATATCGACCTCGCCGCCGCCCGCGCCCGCGGCATCGTCGTGGTGAACACGCCCGAGGTGCTGAGCTTCGCCACGGCAGAGTGCGCCTTCACCCTGATGCTGATGGCCGCCCGCCGGGCAGGGGAGGGGGAGCGGATGGTCCGCGCCGGCCAGTGGCGGGGCTGGGCCCCGACCCAGCTCATGGGCGTGACGCTCGAGGGCAAGAAGCTCGGCATCCTCGGCTTCGGCCGCATCGGGCGGGAGCTGGCGGCGATGGCCCGCGGCTTCCGCATGGAGATCCACTATCGCGACATCCAGAAGCTGCCCCCCGAGCTGGAGCAGGGCGCCATCTACCACGACAGCGAGGACGGCTTCCTCGGCGCCATCGACATCCTCTCGATGCATGTCCCGGGCGGCGAGGCGAACCGCCATTGGCTGAATGCCGCCCGCATCGCCAAGATGAAGAAGGGCAGCCTCGTCGTGAACAGCGGCCGCGGCGTCTCCGTCCATGACGAGTCGCTGATCGCCGCGCTGAAGTCCGGCCATATCCGCGCCGCCGGCCTCGACGTCTATGACGGCGAGCCGAATGTAAACCCCGGCTACCTCACCCTCGAGAATGTCGCCCTGCTGCCGCATCTCGGCAGCGCGACGATCGAGGTGCGCGACGCCATGGGCAACCGTGCGCTCGAGAATCTCGACGCCGTTCTGCTGAAGGGCACCGAGCCGCCGCACCGCGTCGCCTGAGCGGGGCTAGCCCCGCCCCGGCAAGGGCCCGGGCCGGCCGAAATGCCAGCCCTGGCCGCACTCGACGCCGAGGGTCCGCATCAGCCCGGCCTCCTCCTCCGTCTCGATATGCTCGGCGACCACCTGGGCGCCGAGCCCATGCGCCAGGTCGACCATGGCGGCGATGATCGCCCGGTCCTTCTCGCTGCGCCGCGCATGGCACACATAGGCGCCGTCGATCTTCACGTAGTCGACGCGCAGCAGCCGCAGGTAGCGGAAGGAGGCGGCGCCGGCGCCGAAATCGTCGATGCAGAGCGGCAGGCCGCGGGCGCGCAGCGCGGCGACGCTGCGGCTCGCCTCCGTCTCGTTCTCGATCTCCGAGGTCTCGGTGATCTCCAGCATCAGCCGCTCGACCAGCGCCGGCTCGGTGTCGAGCATGGCGATCAGCGCGCCGCGGAAGCTCGGGCTCTGCAGCGATTGGCCGGAGATGTTGGCGGCGATCCGGGTGTTGCGGGCGAGGCGCGCGGCGGCGCAGACGCTCCGCAGCACCGCCCAGTCGAGCTCCGCCGACAGCCCGAGCGCCTCCGCCAGCAGCACGAATTGCTGCGGGTCCTGCGGCGCCTCGCCGCTCGCCTCCGGCCGGATCAGCGCCTCGTAGTGATGCACCGCGCCGCTCCCGAGGGCGACGATGGGCTGGAAGGCGAGGCGGAAGCGGCTCTCGGCGATCGCCTGGCGCAAGCCGGCGGCGCGGGTATAGGCATGGGCGACGAAGCCGCCCAGCCCCTGGCCGAACCCCGCCTCCGCCACGGCCGCCACGCCGCCGCGGTTGAAGGCCGAAAGGGCGTAGCGCAGCGCCCGCGTCGCCTGCATCGGGGTGAGGCCCGGCACCTCCAGCGGCAGGCTGGTGACGTTGACCGAGGCCGCATGCCCGGCCCCCTGCAGCAGCCCCTCGAGCGTCCGGCCGAGCGCGCCGACCTCGACCCCGTCGCCGATCACGCCGTAGCGGCCCTCGCTCAGCACCCCGGCGCGGCTGCTCGCGGGCAGGGCTTCCGTCAGATGCTCGTCGATGATGGCGGCCGCCTCGGGCCTCGCCTCGATCTCGATCAGGCCGAGGCTGCCCGTCCCGCCATCCGCCTCCAGGCTGCGATGGAATTCGGCGGCACCGGCCAGCCCCGGCCGCGACGCCCATTGCGGCGTGGCGGCGATGCTGAGGCAGATGGTGCGGTTCTCGGGCCGCGGCCGGCGCAGCCCGCCGATCGAGACGGGGGTGCCGGTGGCATCGTTCAGCCGGAAGCCGGTCGGCGGCATCCGGTCCCGGAGGAGGAGCAGGCTGAAATTCGCATCGAAGGCGTCCCGGTCGGCCAGCGCCACCAGCTCCCGCACTGGGCGGCCGAGCCAGGACTCGGGCGGCTGGCCGAGCCGGCTCTGGAAGGCGCCGGCGGCGAAGCCGATGCGGCCCTCCGGCGTGACCTCCACCAGCAGCTCGGCGGCGGCCAGGGCGAAGGTCAGGAAGCGCTCCCGGTCCGTCGCCGCGCGGGGGGCGGCAGGGACGATGGCGTCGGCGCCGTCAGGCATGTCTCGGGGCGCTCCCCATCCTCAGTTCATGCCTGAGGATGGATGAGCCCGGTTAAGCCCCCGTGAATCACGCCATGGAATCAGGCCGCCAGCGCGGCCTCGCCGTCGAGGGTGGCGGCCGTCGCATGGACCACGGCGGCGATGCGGACGGCGGCCTGGATGGCATCCTTCGAGACGCCGTGCGTGAGCAGCGTCTTCTCATGCGCCTCCATGCACATGCCGCAGCCGTTGATGGCGGAGACGGCGAGCGACCAGAGCTCGAAATCCACCTTCTCCACGCCCGGCTTCGCCATGACGTTCATCCGCAGCCGGGCCGGCATGGTATTGTAGTCGCCGACGACGAGGTGGGTGAAGCGGTAGTAGATGTTGTTCATCCCCATGATCGAGGCCGCGGCCTTGGCGGCGGTCAGCGCCTCGGCGCCGAGCTTCGGGCCGAACTCGGCGAGGATGTCGCGGATCACGTCAGGGTTGCGGGAGGCGAGCGCCGAGACGACGAAGGTGCCGGCGCGCTGCTGCTCGGTGAGCGCCGGCTCGGTCGAGAGGCTGCCGAGGTTGAGCTTCTGGTCCTTGGCGTAGTCGGGCAGGCGGTTGCGCAGGGCTTCCAGCGACATGGCTTGGCTCCTTCCGGATCGATTCTTGAGGGTGAGCGGAGCGGACCGCAGCCGGTCCGTTCGGCACACCCTCTCCCTTGACAGGAAAGGGTAGGCGAGGGGGGCAAGGCCCCCCTCAGCCAGATCAAGCCGCCTTGTTGAACAGCTTCTGGGCGTCGAGGGCCTCCTGGCCCTTCGTCCAGTTGCAGGGGCAGAGCTCGTCGGTCTGCAGCGCGTCGAGCACGCGGAGCACCTCCTGCGGGTTGCGGCCGACATTGAGGCCGTTCACCGAGGCCCACTGGATGGTGCCGTCCGGGTCGACGATGAAGGTCGCGCGCAGCGCAACGCCCTCGTCCTTGTGGAGGATGCCGAGCGCCTCGGAGAGCTCGCGCTTCACATCGGCCAGCATCGGGATCTCGAGGTTCTTGATGTCCTCGTTGTAGACGCGCCAGTTCAGGTGGACGAACTCGCTGTCGGTCGAGACGCCGTAGACGACGGCGTCACGGTCGGCGAACTCGCCGGCCAGCTTGCCGAAGGCCGCGATCTCGGTCGGGCAGATGAAGGTGAAGTCCTTCGGCCAGAAGAAGACGATCTTCCACTTCCCGGCATCGGTCTCGGAGTTGATCTCGGTGAAGGACTGGCCGGGGCCGCCGAGGCCCTCGGGGCCGGCCTTCACGGCGGTCAGGGCGAAGGACGGAAACTTGTCGCCGACGGTCAGCATGCAGGAAATCCCTAGAAATGTGGCCAGCGCCATAAACGGAGCCGAATGGGTAGCGCGTTTAGGCTCGGTCCCGCTTATGACGCAGCGCAGCATTTCGGTCCAATGAATAGTTTTTGGCGCTTCGATTGACGTAGTCGATCAGGCGGGCCAGTTTCTGCCCATGCTGTCCCTCCCCAGCCCCCAGCAGCTCCGCTACCTGCTCGCCCTGGCCGACCATGGCCATTTCGGCAGGGCGGCAACCTCCTGCGCGGTGACGCAGTCGACCCTCTCGGCCGGCATCATCGCGCTCGAGCGGCAGCTGGACGCCCATCTGCTGGAGCGCGGCTCCGCCAAGCGCCCGGTCTTCACCCCGCTCGGGCTGGACGTGGTCGGCCGCGCCCGCACTGCCCTCTCGGCGCTGGAGGCGGTGGCGGAGACGGTGGCCGCGGCGCGGGACCCGCTCTCCGGCCCCTTGCGCTTCGGCGTCATCCCGACCGTCGGCCCTTTCCTGCTGCCGCGGCTGATGCCGGCCCTGCGCCAGGCCTTTCCCCGCCTCCGCCTCTGGCTTCGGGAGGACCAGACGGACCGCCTCGTGGCCCAGCTCGAAGCCGGGCGGCTCGACCTGCTGCTGCTCGCGCTCCCCTGCGCCTGCGGCGAGATGGAGACCCTGCCAATCGCGGCCGACCCCTTCCTCGCCGCGCTGCCCGCCGGCCATCGGCTCGCGGCGAAGCAGCGGGTGCCGGTCGCCGCCCTCGGCGCGGAGCGGCTGCTCCTGCTGGAGGACGGGCATTGCCTCCGCAACCATGCGCTCGATGCCTGCGGCCTGCCGCGCGGCGTGCTGCCGGCCGAGGACGGCATCGCCGCCACCTCGCTCCATACCCTCGTGCAGATGGTCGCGAATGGCCTCGGTGTGACCCTGCTGCCGCAGCTCGCGCTGGAGGGCGGCGTGCTCGCCGGCGCCGCAGTCGAGATCCGCCTGCTGGAGCAGGAGGGTGGCGCACCGCTGAGCCGCAGCCTGGCGCTGGCCTGGCGCCCGCGCAGCCCCCGCGCGGCAGAGTTCCGTGGCCTCGCCCCCGCCATTGCGGCGGCGCTGCAGGCGGCCTAACCCTTTCACCAAAGGATCGGGGAGCAAATGCCATGGACGGGCTGACCGCGGAACAGGCACGCCTCCGCGACCGCGCGCGGGAAGTGGCCCAGGAGGCGGCCGCCCAGGCCGCCACCACCGACCGCACGGAGCAATATCCCTGGCCCATGGTCCGCCGGATGCAGGAGGCCGGGCTGATGGGCCTGACCATCCCGCGCGAGTGGGGCGGGCCCGGCCTTTCCTATTTCGACGCCGTGCTGGTGATCGAGGAGCTTTCGGCGGCCTGCGCCGTCTGCGGCCGCATCGCGGTCGAGAGCAACATGGGCGCGCTCGGCGCCGTCATGGCCTATGGCAGCCCGGAGCAGCGGCGCCTGGCCGCCGGGCTGGTGCTGGGGGGCGACAAGCCAGCCATCTGCATCACCGAGCCCGAGGCCGGCTCCGCCGCGACGGAGATGACGACGCGGGCCGTCCGCCGCGACGATGCCTGGGTGATCGACGGGGTGAAGCACTGGATCACCGGCGGCGGCGTCTCCCGCCTGCACCTGATCTTCGCCCGCGCCTTCGAGGAGGGGCGGGACCTCGGCATCGGCGGCTTCCTCGTGGTGCGGGAGGGGGAGCGGGACCCGCCCGGCCTCGTCATCCATCACCGCATTCCCTCGATGGGGCTGAAGGGCATGCCGGAGGCGGAGATCCGCTTCGAGGGCCTCGTCGTGCCGGATGCGATGGTGCTGCACCCGCCGGGCGGCTTCGCCCGCGGCTTCGGCCGGCTGATGGATGCCTATAACGGCCAGCGCGTGGGCGCGGCGACGGTCGCCCTCGGCATCGCCGCCGGGGCCTATCGCCAGGCGCTCGACTATGCCGGGCGGCGGCACCAGTTCGGCCGGCCGATCGCCGAATTCCAGGGTATCGGCTGGATGCTGGCCGACATGTCGATCAGGCTGGAGGCAGCCCGCGCCCTGGTGTGGCGGGCGGCCCGCAGCGCCGGGCCGGCGGGCTTCCCCGACCGGCTGGCCGCCGCCCAGGCCAAGGTGCTGGCGGCCGATACCGCCATCGAGGTCACCAACAATGCCCTCCAGCTCTGGGGCGCCGCCGGCTACAGCCGGGAGAACCCGCTGGAGCGGATGGTGCGGGATGCGCGGATGTTCGCCATCGCCGGCGGCACCGCCCAGGTGCTGCGGACCCAGGTGGCGGAGCAGATCCTCGGCCGCAAGCTGCCGCAGACCCGCGACGGCTTCCTGCGCCAGGAGGGCGGTCGCGATTGACTCGGGCAGGGGCTTCGCTTATCCCCCGCCCTCCCCGGCGGTGGCGCGAGCCCTCGCCGCAACCCCTTCGCCTTGCCAGTGAGTCCGCGTCATGAAGATCCGCAACAGCCTCAAGACCGCCAAGACGCGCGACAAGAACTGCGTGGTGGTGCGCCGCCGCGGCCGCCTCTACGTGCTGAACAAGAAGAACCCGCGCCTGAAGGCCCGCCAGGGCTAAGCACCGGCCCCAGGCCGTCCATCAGGGGTTCAAGCCCGCCGCCGGCACCGCCGCGGCGGGTTTTTCTGCGTCATTGCGGCTTGAACGTCTCCGTCCCGAGCCCACCGCCGGTGGTCCAGGTGCCGCGCAGGCTGCCATCCGGCTCCACCCCGTAGATCGCAACCCCGGGCCGGTTGTCCACTACGAAGGAGATGGCCAGCATCCCGCTCTGGATCAGGCCGAGGCCGATGATCTGCGCATTGCCGACCAGCCAGCGGGCGAGCCAGGCGCCGTTCGGCCCCTCCCGCAGCTCGAACTCGCCCTCGTAAGGGGTACCGTCGGGGTTCTGTCCCTCCACGGCATAGCGGCCTTCGCGGAGCTGGGCGAAGGCGGCAGGGGCGAGGGCGATCAGGCCGAGGGCCAGCAACAGGACGCGGCGGAGGGGCAAGGGAGGCTCCCGGGAGGAAAAGGCGGCGGAGAGTGACGCTGCGCCCCCGCCGGAGCAAGCCCGGCGCTTGCCCGATGCCACCCCGCCGCCCATTTTGCAGCCTCAGGAGGAGCCCGCGCCATGATCGACCTGCCCGCCCCGAAGCCCGACGTCATGGCCCGCCGCGACGAGATCCTGGCCGGCCTCCAGGCCGTTCTGCCCGGCGACGGCATCATCATCGAGCCGGCTCGCGTCAAGCCCTACGAGACGGACGGCCTCTCCGCCTATCGCCAGCCGCCGCTCGCCGTCGCCCTGCCGCGGACGACGGAGGAAGTCGCGGCGATCCTCGCTTTCTGCCACCGCAACGGCGTCCGCGTCGTGCCGCGCGGGGCGGGGACGAGCCTCTCCGGCGGGGCGCTGCCGCTGGCCGATTCCGTGGTGCTCGGGCTGATGCGGATGAACCGGATCCTCGAGGTGGACTACGCCAACCGCCTCGCCGTGGTGGAGGCGGGCGTCACCAATCTCGGCATCACCAACCATGTGGCGGCGGACGGCTTCTTCTACGCGCCCGACCCCTCCTCGCAGCTCGCCTGCATGATCGGCGGCAACGTCAACATGAACTCGGGCGGGGCGCATTGCCTGAAGTATGGCGTCACCGCCAACAACCTGCTCGGCCTCAAGGGCGTCACCATCGAAGGCGAGGTCTTCGAGGTCGGGGGGCGGCACCTGGATGCCGCGGGCTATGACTGGCTCGGGCTGCTCACCGGCTCCGAGGGGCAGCTCGCCGTCATCACCGAGGTGACGGTGCGCATCCTCCATGCCGCCGAGGGGCAGCGCGCCATGCTCGCCGCCTTCCGCGCCAACGAGGTGGCCGGCCAAGCGGTGGATGCGATCATCGCCTCCGGCATCATCCCCGTGGCGCTCGAGTTCATGGACCGGCCGGCGATCCATGCCTGCGAGGCCTTCGCCAATGCCGGCTACCCGCTCGATGCGGAGGCCATGCTCATCATCGAGGTCGAAGGGAGCACCGAGGAGCAGGACATGCTGCTCGGCCGGCTGAAGGAGATCTGCGAGCGGTTCGACCCGATCAGCCTCAAGGTGGCCGAGACGGCGGAACAGTCCCTCGCCATCTGGAAGGGGCGGAAGGGGGCCTTCGGCGCGGTCGGGCGCATCTCGCCCGACTATCTCTGCATGGACGGCACCATCCCGACCGGGCAGCTGCCCTTCGTCCTCAAGCGCATCGGCGAGATGTCGGCGAGCTACGGGCTGCAGGTGGCGAACATCTTCCACGCCGGCGACGGCAACCTCCACCCGCTCATCATGTTCGACGCCAACGACCCCAAGAGCTTCCACGATGCCGAGCAGTTCGGCGCCGACATCCTGACCCTCTGCGTCGAGGTCGGCGGCTGCCTCACCGGCGAGCATGGCGTCGGCGTCGAGAAGCGGGACCTGATGCCGGTGCAGTTCACGCCCTTCGAGCTCGACCAGATGCGGGCGCTGAAGACCGCCTTCGACCCGGAATGGCTGCTCAACCCGGCCAAGGTCTTCCCGCTGAAGGACAATCCCGGGCTGCGGCAGGCGGCATGAGCGAGACCCTGGCGCCCGCCGACGAGGCGGGGGTGTCGGCTGCCGTCGCCGCGGCCGCCGCGGCGGGCGAGCCGCTGGCGGTCGAGGGGCGCGGCACCAAGCGCGGGCTGCTGCGGCCGGTGCAGGCGGCGCGCACCCTTTCCTTGCGCCGCCTCTCCGGCATCACCCTCTACCGGCCGCAGGAGCTGATCCTCTCGGCGCTCGCCGGCACGCCGCTGCCGGAGATCGAGGCGGCGCTCGCCGAGCGGGGGCAGCAGGTGATCGCCGAGCCGCCTGTCCTCGCCGCGATCTTCGGCGGCAGCGAGCCGCCGACGCTGGGCGGCCTCGTCGCCACCAACCTCTCCGGGCCGCGCCGCATCACCGCGGGCGCCATGCGCGACCATGTCATGGGCATCCGCGCGGTGAACGGGCTCGGCGAGGTCTTCCGCAGCGGCGGGCGGGTGCTGAAGAACGTCACCGGCCTCGACCTCTGCAAGCTGCTGACCGGGGCGCATGGCACGCTCGGCGTCATCACCGAGGTGACGCTGAAGGTGCTGCCGGCCGCCGAGCGCAGCGGCACGCTCGCCGTCACCGTGCCGGACCTGGCGACGGGGGTGCGGGTGCTCTCGGCCGGGCTCGGCAGCCCCTATGGGGTGAGCGGCGCGGCGCTGCTGCCGGGCGAGGCGCCGCGCGCCGTGCTGCGCATCGAGGAGTTCGCCGAGTCCGTCGCCTATCGCCTGGACCGCCTGCGCGAGGCGCTGGGGCGCTTCGGCGACGTGGCGCTGATCGAGGACGTGGGGAGCCGCGAGTTGTGGCGCGGCATCCGCGAGGCGGAGCCGCTCGGCGCCGACGCGGAGGATGCGGTCTGGCGCGTCTCGGTCGAGCCGACGGCCGGGCCGGGCGTGGTCGCGGCGGCGGGGCTGCCGCGGGTGCTGCTCGACTGGGGCGGCGGGCTGGTCTGGCTGGCGGGGCCGGCGACGGCCGAGGCGCACCAACAGGTGATGGCGGCGGCGCGGGCGGCGGGCGGCAGCTTCACCCTGTTCCGCGCGCCGGAGCCGCTGCGGGCTGCCCTGCCGGTGCTGCCGGAGGAAGGGCCGGTGCTCGCCGGCCTCCGTGGGCGCGTCCGCGCGGTGATGGATCCGAGGGGAATTCTCAACCCTGGGCGGATGTACGCCGGATAGGGACCTGTCGCTGGCACCTGCCTGCCGACCGGCGCCGCGGCGCGTGATGCAGCGACAGGACACCGGGACCCGTAGGCTGAGCGGGGCAGCCAAGCCTCGGGCCTCTCAAGTGCTTGAAGGTCGGCGCGGTCAAGGGTTCGATCCGCCTCAGTTCCGGGCCGAAACTGAGGGGTGCGAGGGACTTCCGGCCTTGGGTCAGTAGCCGGGATGCGGGTCAGGTTCGACCATGTTCCTGCACACCCCGAATGGGGCGCCGGGCCTCGGACGTCCTGCCCTCAGCGGCCGGCGATGCGGCGGGGGCCCGTGGCGTCGACCATGGCGTGGGTGAGGGCCCGGGCGAGGCAGGTATAGCCATGGTCGTTGTGGTGCAGGCCATCCGGGCCGATCATCGCGCTGGCCGGCGTGCCGGCGGCCGCCCAGGCCTCCATCAGCATGGCGCGGGAGAAGAGCGGGATGTGCAGGCGCGCGGCGGTGTCGCGGATCGCCCGGTCGAATTCGGGGAAGTTCGGGGCGTTCAGGATGCGGGGGGCGCGCTGGCTGTCCATCAGCACGACATCGACGCCGAGGGCACGGAGGCGCTCGATTCCGTCCTCGAGCAGGGCGATGAAGGCTTCGGGCGCCATGCCGCGCAGCACGGCATTGGCGCCGGCCTGCCAGATGACGAGGGTGGGGCGGGCCTCGATCACGTCCCGCTCCAGCCGGGCCATCATCTCGGTCACGTCCTCGCCGCCGCGGCCCCGGTTCAGCACGGTGAGCTGCGCCTCTGGCAGGGCGGCGTGGAGGCCGGCCTCGAGCTGGGCCGGGTAGGTCCGCTCCGGGGCGGTGGCGCCGGCGCCCTCGGTCGAAGAGGAGCCGAAGGCGATCACCGTCACCGGCCGGCCCTGCGACAGGGCGGCGCGGGTGGCGGGGAGGGAGAGGCGCTGGGCCGGGGCCGCAGGGCAGGGTTCCTCCGCCCGGAGCGGCGCGGGGAGCAGGAGCGCCAGGCCGAGCAGCAGAGCGGGAAGGGCGGCACGCATGAATCGAATCTGCCGCAAGCGGGGGCGGCGCGCCAGCCCTGAAAAGCTCCCGCTTGCGTCCTAGACGCAGGGCAGCCATGTGTTCGCTCGGAGGTAGCGATGCGGGGGCTGATCCGGGGCATGCAGCCGGTCGCGGGCAAGCCGGTCCGCGACCTCCGGGCCGATGTCTTCCGGGGCATCGCCCTGTGGTTCATCCTGATCGACCATATTCCGGGCAATTGGCTGGGCCGGCTGACGCTGCGCAACGTCGCGCTGTGCGATGCGACCGAGGCTTTCGTCCTGCTCGCCGGCTACGCGGCGGGGCTGGCCTATGGCGCGACGCTCGACCGGCGGGGCTGGGCCTTCGCCTCGGCGGCGCTGCTGCGGCGCGTCGGCACCCTCTATGTCGCGCATATCTTCCTCTTCGTCGTCTTCACCGCCCAGGTCGGGTATTCCGCCGCGGCGCTCGAGAACACGACCTATCTGGACGAGACGCATCTCGATGTGTTCGGCGAGCAGCCCTACCTGGCGCTTCTTCAGGCCCTGCTGCTCCGCTTCCAGCCCGCCTTCCTCGACATCCTGCCCCTCTACATCGTGCTGCTGCTGCTGCTGGCTCCGGCGCTGCCGCTGGTACGGCGGCCGCTGCTGCTGATGGGGCTCTCGGGCGCCGCCTATGTCGGGGTCCGGCTGCTCGAGATCAACCTGCCCAACTGGACGGGGGGCGGCTGGTTCTTCAACCCTCTGGCCTGGCAGGTGCTGTTCTTCACCGGGGCGCTGCTCGGCTATGCGCCACGGCGGCGGGGGCCGGCGCCGGCGGTGCCCTTCCACCCGCTGCTGATCGGGGCAGCGGTCGGGGTGCTGCTGCTGGGGCTCGGCATCGTGCTGCTCGGCGATCACGGGCAACAGTGGCTGGCGACGCTGCCGCAGCCGCTGGCCGACCTGCTGACGACCATCGACAAGACCGGGCTGCACCCCTTCCGCCTGCTCTCGATACTGGCGCTGGCCTATCTCGTCGGCCATGCAGTGCCGCGAGGCGCGCGGTGGCTGCGGAGCCGGCCGGCGGCGCCCTTCGTGCTGATGGGGCAGCATGGGCTGCCGGTCTTCTGCGCCGGGATCTTCCTCTCCTTCCTCGGGCGGCTGGCGCTCGAGCTGGATGACCGCTGGGCGATGCAGGCGGCCGTCAACTTGGCCGGGCTGGCGGCGCTGGTTCTGATCGGCGTGGTCGGCGCCTGGTACCGGATGCGGGAGCGGGGCGAGGTGCCGCATGCTGCAACGAATCCCGAACCTGTCGGCTTGCGGGCGCCGGCCGGCTCTTCTACGAGTGCAACATGACCCTCGGCGCCAGCCGTGTCCTGCTGCTGCTCGGCCTGCTGCTGGCCTGCCCTCCCTGGGCGCGGGCCGGCGGCATGGCCTGCGACGCGCCGGCGGAACTGCTTGCCGCCAATGCGGCGCTGCCGGCGACGGCACGGGCAGCGAGCGCGGGAAGCCTCCGGATCCTGATCGTCGGCAGCGCCTCCGTGCTCGGGCCGGGGACGAGCGGGCCGAGCGCCGCCTGGCCGGCGCGGCTGGAGGCGCTGATCCGCGCCCGCGTGCCGCGGCTGCAGCTCGAGGTGGTGACGCGGGGCGCGCGCGGCCTCACCACGGCCGAGACCGGAGCGATCATCGCCGCCGAGCTGGCGCGGATGCCCTTCAACCTGGTGCTCTGGCAGACCGGCACGGCGGAGGCGGTGCGCGGGCTCGACCTCGACGAGATGGTGGAGCAGCTGAACGAGGGCCTCGCGCGGATCGTGGCGGCGGGGGCGGATGCGGTGCTGATGGACCAGCAATTCTCGCGCTTCGTCCGGGCCAATGCCAATGTCGATGCCTATCGGGACGCGATGCTGCTGGCCGCGGCGGCGCATGGCGTGCCGGTGCTGCGCCGCTGGGAGCTGATGCAGGCCTGGGCGGATGCGGATACCGTCGATGTCGAGCGCGCCGGGAAGCAGGAGCGGGTGGCGGCGACGGACAAGCTCAACGACTGCCTGGCGCAGGCGATGCAGGCGCTGATCCGCGACGGCGTCGCGGAGGCGCAGGGGCGGCCGGGGCAACGCTAGAGCAAGCCCCGGACGGGGTGATCTGCTTGTCGAGACAACAGGCTGGCCCGGGCCTCCGATGGCCGGCCGAAGCGGCTCCCCGATGGTGGCGCCCGCGTAACCTCCCCGCTCGGCCGAGCGAAGCGCCCAGATCCCAGGGTACGAGGCCAGGCCGATGGCGACGACCGACCGTGCAGGCAGCGCTGCGATTCGGCCCGTGGTGAGGGGTGACTTGCCTGCGCTGACATCGGTGATCGCCGCGGCCGGGCTTTTCCCGCCGGACATGCTCGCCGGCATGCTCGAGGCCCATCTCCAGGGCGCGGCCGGCGAGGTGTGGCTGACCGCGCTCGAGGGGGCGGCTGTCGTCTATGCCGCGCCGGAGCGCATGACGGAGGGGACCTGGAACATGCTGCTGATCGCGGTCCATCCCGACCGGCAGCGGGCCGGGCTCGGCGCGGCGCTGGTCGCCGCGGCGGAGCGGGCGGTGGCGGCGCGGGGCGGGCGGCTGCTCCTGGTCGAGACCTCAAGCCTGCCGGATTTCGAGGGGGCGCGTGCCTTCTATCGCGGCCAGGGCTACGAGCGGGAGGCGCTGATCCGCGACTTCTACCAGGCCGGCGAGGACAAGGTCGTGTTCCGGAAGACGCTCGCCCAGCCGGCCCCGGACTGACGCCGGCGGGCCGGACGGTGCTGCTTCGCGCCCCGGCGGGCGGCGCACCGGCCCGGCGCTTCGCCGGCGCGCCCCGCACGGCACCGCGACGGGTGTCGGGCCGGGCCTCACGCCCTATTCGCCGGGGCTGGCGGCAGCCTATATTCGGGTGATGCAAACCAATTTCTCGCCGGAGCAGTTGCGGGACCCGGATACCCGGGAGAGCAACGGCATCCTCCGCACCTGCGTCCATTGTGGCTTCTGCACCGCCACCTGCCCGACCTTCCTGCTGCTGGGCGACGAGCTCGACAGCCCGCGGGGGCGCATCTACCTGATCAAGGACATGCTGGAGGGCGGCAAGCCCGCGACGGAGGAGGTGGTGCGGCATGTCGACCGCTGCCTCTCCTGCCTGTCCTGCATGACGACCTGCCCGTCGGGCGTGCACTACATGCACCTGGTCGACCATGCGCGGCGCTACATCGAGGAGACCTATGACCGGCCCTGGCACGAGCGGGCGCTGCGGCGGGTGCTCAGCGGGGTGCTGCCTTATCCAAAGCGGTTCCGGGCGGCGCTGACCGGGGCGCGGCTGGGGCGGGGCGTCGCCGGGCTGATCCCGGGGCGGCACGTGCTGGCGCAGCGACTGCGGGCGATGCTGCGGCTGGCGCCGGGCGCGCTGCCGCCGCCGAGCCCGATGCAGGCGCCGCAGGTGCATCGCGCGGTCGGCGAGCGGCGCGGGCGCGTCGCGCTGCTGACGGGCTGCGCGCAGCAGGTGCTCGCCCCGTCCATCAACGAGGCGACGATCCGCCTGCTGACGCGGATGGGGATCGAGGTGGTCATCACCCGCGAGCAGGGCTGCTGCGGCGCGCTCGACCACCATATGGGCCAGCACGACCCGGCGATGCGGCTGGTGCGGGCCAACATCGCCGCCTGGGGCCGGGAGATCGACGGCGAGGGGCTGGACGGCATCGTCATCAACACCTCCGGCTGCGGGACGACGGTGAAGGACTACGGCTTCATGTTCCGCGAGGAGCCGGAGGCGAAGCGGGCGGCGGAGGTCGCCGCGCTCGCCATGGATGTTTCCGAGGCGCTGGTGAAGTTCGGCTACCAGCCGAGCCGCGAGGCGCCGGGTCTGACCGTCGCCTATCACGCGGCCTGCTCGCTGCAGCACGGGCAGCGGGTCACGGCGGCGCCGAAGCAGCTGCTGGCGCGGGCGGGCTTCACGGTGCGCGAGCCCGCCGAGCCGCATATCTGCTGCGGCAGCGCAGGCACCTACAACCTCCTGCAGCCGGAGATCGCGGCGCAGCTGCGGGACCGCAAGCTCGGCAATCTCGACCGGACGGGCGCGGACCTGATCGCGGCGGGGAATATCGGCTGCCTGACGCAGCTGGCTGGGGAGCGGATGCCGGTCGTCCATACCGTCGAGCTGCTGGACTGGATGGCGGGCGGGCCGGCACCGCCGGCGGTGGCACAGCGCGCCGCGTGATCCCGGCGCGCTACGGGCCGCTGCTCTTCCCGCTGGTCATGACATTCTTCATGGCCGGCGTGGTCTCGCTGCTGCTCACCGTCGTCAATCTCGGGCTGCCGCCGGGCTTCCTGCTGCTCTGGCTGGTGAACTGGGCGCTTGCCTGGTCCTTCGCCTTCCCCGCCGCCCTGCTGGCGATCCCCGCGGCGCGGCGGATCGTCGGCTGGCTGACGGCGGGGTGAGCGTCAGGCGACCGTGTCGGCCATCTTCGCGCCGCGCTCGCCGATCGGGCGCTCCGGGCCGCTCGTGGTGTCGCGGGCGGTCTGGTGCTCCATCTCCGCGTCCAGCTCGGCCCCCACCAGCACCACGGTGGAGGAGAGCCAGATCCAGGTCATGAAGCCGATCACCGCGCCGAGAGAACCGTAGGTCTCGTTGTAGTTGCCGAAATTCGACACATAGTAGGAGAAGCCGCTCGAGACGGCGACGAAGCCGATGGCGGCGGCGGCGCTCCCCCAGCTCACCCAGCGCCATTGGGCGCGGTCGCGGCTCGGCCCGAAGCGGTAGATGAAGGCGAGGAAGAGGCCGATCGCCGCCAGCAGCACCGGCCAGCGGCCGAGGCCGAGCAGCGTCGCCAGCGAGCCCTCGATGCCGAGAAAGCGCAGCGCCACCGGCAGCACGACGACGCCCGCCATCGCCAGCAGGATGAAGAGGATGCCGGCCAGGGTGAAGGCGAGCGTCAACGCGGTGCGCAGGAGGAAGCCGCGGCGTTCCTTCTCCGAGTAGACGACGTTCAGCGCGTCGACGAGCGCCTTCATCGCCTGGTTGGCCGACCAGAGCGAGGTGGCGAGGCCGATCGCCGCGCCGATGCCGAGGCTGGCGCCGCCCTTGGAGACGATGCGGCGCACCTGCTCGTCGATGATCTGCATGCCGCCCTCGGGGACGATGCCGGCGACGTTGCGAAGGTGGGCGCCGATGGTCGCCGGGTCGGCGAAGAGGCCGTAGATCGAGATCATCGCGCCGATCGCGGGGAACAGGGCGAGCAGGCTGAAGAAGGTGATGCCGGCGGCCTCGGTCAGCACGCGGTCCTCGGAGATCTGGGTCGCGGTGCGCTTCACGATGTCCCACCAGCCGCGGGCGGGGATCTCGGTGGGGTGGGCGGCGAGGCGGCCGCGGTCATCGGCCGGGGCGGCGGGCGCACCGGGGCGGCGGGCACGCTCGGGCCGGCCCTGCTGGCGGCTGCCGGAGAAAAGGAGGGTAGCGCCGGCGGCCAGGGCGATGGCGGTGGCGAGGAGGGCGTTGGGTTGCGAGTCGGACCGCATGCTCGGCTCTCCGCTGAAACGGGATTCGCCTTCGCCAACGCACCGATGGCGCTTGGGTGCCCGCTTGGGAACCCGGTGCATCGATAATTGCATCGAGGGCGAATCCGGCGCCTGCTGCGGGGACGGATCGGGAGGACCCACATGATGCGACGCCGAGGCCTGCTGGCCGCGCTATGGCTCGCCGCGGGGCCGGCCGGGGCGCAGGGCGCCTGGCCGGAGCGGCCGGTCAGCCTGGTCGTGCCTTTCCTCGCCGGCGGCTCGACCGACATCGCGGCGCGGATCATGGCGGAGCGCATGGCGCCGCTGCTCGGGCCGGGGGCCCGGGTCATCGTCGAGAACCGGGCGGGGGCGGGGGGCTCGGTCGGGGCGGAGTGGGTGCGGCATCGCGCGGCGGACGGCCATACGCTGCTGCTCGCCAGCGCCTCGGCGCTCGGGACCAATCCGGCGGCGATGCCGGAGCAGACGCCCTATGATCCGGTAGAGGACTTCACCCCGGTCGCGCTGATCGGCGGCGGGCCGATGGTGCTGGTGGTGCCGGCCGCCTCGCCCTTCCGCGAAGTGCGCTCGCTGCTCGAGGCCGTCCGCGAGAGGCCGGGGCAGATGACCTGGGCGACCTCGGGGGCGGGGGGCATCGGCCATCTGACGGGGGAGTATCTCAAGCTCCGGGCCGGCGGGCTCCGGGCGGAGCATGTGCCCTATCGCGGCGGCTCGGCGGTGATGGAGGCGCTGGCGAAGGGGGAGGTTGACTATTCGCTCGAGGTGCTGGCCTCGGTGGCGTCCCATCTGCGCGACGGGCTCTCGCGCGGGCTGGCGGTGAGCTCGCTGGCGCGGCATCCGCTCTTCCCCGCCATCCCGACGCTCGACGAGAGCGGGCTGCCGGGCTTCGAGATCACGACCTGGAACGTGCTGGTGGGGCCGCGCGGGCTGCCGGAGCCGGTCGTGGCGCGGCTGGCGGCGGCGGCGGGCGCGGTGCTGGCCGACCCGGCGGCGGCGGCGCGGCTGGCCGCGGCCGGGGTCGATCCGGCCGGGCCGGGAACGCCGGCGGCGACCCGCGCCTTCCTCGTGGCGGAGCGGGCGAAATTCGCCGGCATCGTCGAGCGGGCCGGCCTGCGCCTCGGTCGGTGACGGCCGGGCCGGGCCCGGCCGCGATGCCGGGGCAGGTCAGGCCGCGCGGCGGGCCATCATGCGCGAGGTGGCGACCGGGTTCAGCCGGTAGCCGCCGCTCTCGGTGACGAGGAGGCGGTTGTCGGAGGGGTCGGTCTCGATCTTCTGCCGCAGGCGGTAGATGTGCGTCTCGAGCGTGTGCGTGGTGACGGCGGCGTTGTAGCCCCAGACCTCGCTCAGCAGGATCTGCCGCGGCACCGGCCGGCCGCCGGCGCGGTAGAGGAATTTCAGGATCGCCGTCTCCTTGTCGGTCAGGCGCACCTTCCGCTTGCGCTTCGGCTCCAGCAGCATCCGGGAGCTCGGGCGGAAGATGTAGGCGCCGATCGGGAAGACCGCGTCCTCGCTGTTGTCGAAGACGCGGAGCTGGGCGCGCATGCGGGCCATCAGCTCCGAGATGCGGAAGGGCTTGGCAATGTAGTCGTTGGCGCCGGCGTCAAGCCCGCGGATCACGTCCTCCTCGGCGTCGGCGCCGGTCAGCATGATGATGGGCATGCGGCGGCCCTCGCGGCGGAGCGCGGCGCAGAAGTCGCGGCCATCGCCATCGGGCAGGCCAACGTCGAGCAGGATGAGGTCGTAATGCGTGTCGGCGGCGAGCCGGCACTCGGCCTCGGCAAGGCACTCCGCCTGGTCGGCGACGAATTCGCAGCCATAGCCCAGCTGCTCCGCCAGGGTGGCGCGCAGCATGGCATCGTCCTCGACGATCAGCACCCGGCGAAAGGCGGACATGGGTCTTCTCCGTTATTGCCGCGGCCGGCCTCTTGCCTGCCGCTTGTTCCAATGGCGCGGAGGTTAGTCCTGGGGCATCGCGGGCCGATGTGAGCCCGGTCACAAAAGCTTCGGTGTTTGTCTCAATTGTCCCGTGCGGCGGGCGAGAATCTCGGCCAGGGTGACGGGGCGGAAGTCCCAGGCATCGACGCCGGCATCGGCCTGGCGCGGCAGGGGCTTGAGGCGGCCATGGCTGTGGCCGTGCAGATTGATCCAGCCGCGATGCATGTTGCGCCAAGTGCGGAAGGCATAGTGGCAGAGGACGAGGTTGTGGCCGTCGAGCGCCAGCTCGGCATAGGGCTGGACGCTGGCCCAGCCGGGCCAGGCGAGGGTCGCGGGGCCGTCGTTGTTGCCGGTGACGAGGTGCTTGCGGCCATGCAGCCGGGCGAGGAGGGCGGCCAGCGCCGCGGGCTTCGGGCCGATGGCGACGTCGCCAAGATGCCAGACCTCGTCCTCGGGGCCGATGGTCGCGTTCCAGCGCTCGATCATCGCCGCGTCCATCTCGGCGGTGGAGGCGAAGGGACGGCGATGGAGGGCGCGGGCGCCGCCATGGCCGAAATGCGTGTCGGCGGTGAAGAAGGTCGTCATGGGCGGGGCATGTTCGCCGAGGGCTGGAATGGCGGCCGGCGTGACGCCTGCGACCGGACGGGAGGCGGGGCGTGGCCGGCGGTCATCGGATCACGCCCTGGCGCGCCGGCCCACGGGCGGGCGCCAGTCGCGGCGCTGGCGGGCGGCCCAGCCGAAGCGGTGGTCGCCCTCCAGCAGGTGCAGGTGCTCGCGCAGCCGGTTGCGGCCGAGCCAGGCCATCGCCGCCTCCAGCTCCTCCACCGACATCTCGCCGCGGCCCTTGCCGAGCACGCGCTTCAGCGCGGCGTTGTAGGCGTGGTAGAGGCTGGCGCCGCGCGGGATGGCGCCCGAGAGGCCCTCCGCCGAATCCTCCACCGCCTGGGCCGCGACCAGGTCGCCGAGCTGGTGGCGGAGCTGGCGCTCGGCCCGCGACGGGGTGAGCAGGTCGGCCTGCTGATCCTCCGGCCTGCGGGCGGCGGCGAGGCCGGCGGCGAGGTCGGGGCCGGGGCGCAGCGTGCTCAGGCGAAGGGTCAGCGCGTTGCTCTCGAGCGGGATGATGCCTTGGCGCTCCCGGGCCTCGGCCAGCTCCTCCTCGAGCCAGTCGGGCAGGGCCAGCGCCGGCTGGCGGGGCGGGCGGCGGTCGGGCTTGGCGCGGGTGCCCTGCTCGCGCTCCATCCGCCAGCGGAAGCGAGCGAAGAGCGGGTCGTCCGGGTGGAAGACCAGGGCGCGCTGAGACTCGTAGGGACCGGCGCGCGGATCGACGCGGGTGGCGCGGGCGACCATCTGCTCGAGCCAGGGGCGGGAGCGGATATGGGTCAGCGCCGCGACCACGGCGACCTCCGGCGCATCCAGCCCCTCATAGGCCATGGCGACGGTGACGAGGATCGAGGGCTCGGCGGTCAGGCGGAAGGAGGCGAGCGTCTCCTGCGCGCCGGGTTCGTCGGAGACGGCGAGCGCGGCGCTGCCCGCCTGGCCCGGCGGCACCCAGTGGCGCAGCAGGTCGAGGTAGCGCCGCGCTTCCCGCTGGTCCGGGGCGACGACCAGCAGCTTGCCGAGGCCGCGCGGCGTCTCCTCCGGCGCGGCGCCGACGGCGCGGCGGCGCTCGGCGCGGAGGCTGCGCGTCGCCAGGAAGGCGCGGCGGAGCAGCCCCTCGGCGAAGCCGGTGCGGAGCGCGGTGAAGAGGGCAGGGCGCGTCGCCTCATGCGGGGCGGGGGCGCGGAGCCGGTGCGGGCCGAGGCGCGGGCGCTCGCCGCCGCCTTCCGGCTCCGGGCCGAGCCAGGCGGCCTCGCCGTCGAGGGCGCCGAAGGAAACGGGGAGGACGGCGCGCTCGGCCAAGGCGCGGGCGCGGCTGTAGCCGACCACCGCCCAGCCGGGCGCGGCGAGGTCGACCTCCTGCTTCCCGCCGGCGGCGCGGCGATAGGGCAGCCAGAGGATGCGGCGGCCATCGGCGCGCTCCAGCGTGCCGGAAAGGAGGAGGCGCACGCCGGCGAGGGAGAGCAGCGGCTCGATCGGCGCGGACCAGGCGGCGGCCGCATCGGCGGCATGGTCGCGGCCGCCGGCGGCATCGGCCTCGGCGAGCGCCGGGAGGTGATGGACCTCGTCGACGACCAGCAGGTAGCGGTGGCGGCGGAAGGCGGCGAGGTGGAGGTCGGGCGCGGCGGCGATGCCCTGGTAGGTGGTGACGTAGCCGGCGAGGCCGCGGCAGGGGTCGCCCGGGCTGTTGTCGGCGGCGCGGACGGAGAGGGCATGGCCGAGGGCCTCGCGCCAGGCGGGGTCGGCGAAGGCCTCCTCGGCCTGAAGGCGGAGGCTGTCGCGCGGCACCACCCAGCAGACCCGCTCGCAGAGCCCGGCGCCGATCAGCGCATTCGCGGCGAGGACCGGCAGCAGCGACTTGCCGCCGCCCGGCGTGACCGCGGCGAGGATGTCGCGCAGCCCGCCGGCCTCGCCCGCGGCGATGGCCTGGACGATGGCGAGGAGCTCGCTCTGGTGGCTCCGGAGCGACCTCATGGATTGCGCGAATCGGACACGCTAGAATCTTGAAAGCGCATGGAATCCGTGTCGAGCGCTTTCGCAGCATGCGATTCGGGTCCTAAGCTCCGGCATGACCTTGGATCCTGCCCTGGCCGAGGCCTTCGACCTCCGCCGCCTCGACGCCGGCTTCTATGCCGACCCCTTTCCGGTCTACCGGGCGCTGCGCGAGCACCAGCCGGTGAAGCGGCTGGCGGACGGGTCGCTGTTCCTCACGCGCTGGGCGGATCTCGACCGGATCTACCGGGACACGAAGACCTTCTCCTCCGACAAGCATGAGGAGTTCCGGCCGAAATACGGCGCGTCGCCGCTCTACGAGCACCATACGACGAGCCTCGTCTTCAACGACCCGCCGCTGCATACGCGGGTCCGGCGGCTGATCGCGGGGGCGCTGATGCCGCGGGCGATCGCGGCGATGGAGCCGGGGCTGCAGGCGCTGGTCGGGCGGCTGCTGGATGCGATCGAGGCGCGGGGCGAGGCGGACCTGATCGAGGATTTCGCCGCCGCCATCCCGATCGAGGTGATCGGCAACCTGCTCGGCGTGCCGGTGGAGGAGCGGGGGCCGCTGCGCGGCTGGTCGCTCGCCATCCTCGGCGCGCTGGAGCCGGTGGTGACGCCGGAGGTGGCCGCGCGGGGGAACGCGGCGGTCGTCGAGTTCCTCGACTACCTGCGCGGGCTCGTCGCGCGGCGGCGGGCGCGACCGGGGGATGCCTCGACGGATGTGCTGACGCGGCTGATCGAGGGCGAGGCGGATGGCGAGCGGCTGACCGAGCCAGAATTGCTGCACAACTGCATCTTCCTGCTCAATGCCGGGCATGAGACGACGACCAACCTCATCGGCAACGGGCTGGAGCTGCTGATCCGCTTCCCGGCCGAGCGGGCGCGGCTGCTGGCGGAGCCGGGGCTCATCACGACCGCCATCGAGGAATTCCTGCGCTACGAGAGCTCCAACCAGCTCGGCAACCGGCGGGCGGTGGCGGAGACGGAAATCGGCGGCGTCGCGGTGACGGCGGGGACGCTGCTCACCCTCTGCATCGGGGCGGCGAACCGGGACCCGGCGCGGTTCGAGGAGCCGGATCGGCTGGATGTGGGGCGGCAGCCGAACCGGCACCTCGCCTTCGCCGGCGGGCCGCATATGTGCGCGGGCATGACCCTGGCGCGGCTCGAGGGGCGCATCGCCATCGATGCGTTCCTCCGGCGCTTCCCGGACTATGCGCCGGCGGGGGAGGCGGTCAGGGGCGGGCGCGCCCGGTTCCGCGGCTTCCTCTCGCTGCCGGTGCGGGTCCGGTGATCCGCGTCCTGGTGCAGGGCGCCGGCGCGGTCGGCGGGCTGGTCGGGGCGCGCCTGGCGCTGGCCGGGGCGGAGGTCGCCTTCGTCGGGCGCGGGCGGCAGCTGGCGGCGATGCGGGAGGGTGGGCTGCAAATCGCCGGACCGCGGGGCGAGGCGGTGCTGGAGCGGCCGCTCGCCCTCGCCAGCGCGGCGGAGCTGCCCTGGGTGCCGGAAGTCTGCTTCCTCGCGGTGAAGACCTATGACGTGGCGGCTGCCGCGGCCGACCTGGCGCCCGTGGCGGCGCGGGGGACGACCATCGTGACCCTGCAGAACGGCATCGGCGGGGCGGGGCCGGTGCTCGATGCCCTGCCGGGGGAGGCGCGGGTGGTGGCCGGGCTCGCCTTCGTCTCGGCGGTGATCGAGCGGCCGGGCTGCATCCGCTATACCTCGGCCATGTCCTCGGTGGTGTCGGCGCCGCTGCCGGAGGGCATCGGGGCGCGGCTGGCCGCGGCCATGGCGGCGGCGGCGATGGAGCTGCGGATCGAGCCCGACATCCGCCGGGCGCTGTGGCGGAAGTTCCTGGCGCTGGCCACCAATGCGGCGCTGACCGCGCTGGCCCGCGCGCCGGCCGGCATCGTCTACCAGGACCCGGCGCTGCTGGCGCTGGCGGCGCGGGCCATCGCCGAGGTCGGGCAGGTGGCGCGGGCGGAGGGCATTGCCATCGGCCCGGAGGAGGAGGCGGAGGCGCTGGCGCTGCTGCGCTCCTTCCCGCCCGGGATGTATGCCTCGATGTATCACGACCTCGCCGCCGGACGGCGGCTGGAGGTAGCCTGGCTTTCGGGCGAGGTGGCCCGGCTTGCGGCGCGGCACGGGATCGACGTGCCGGTGCATGCGACCGCCTGGGCCTGCCTGAAGCCCCATGCCGAGGGAGGACGACCATGAGCCCCGACGCCCTGACCGACCGCGCGCCCGCCGGCATCGATGCCGCCGAATGGGCGGCGCGGGTGGAGCTGGCCGCCTGCTACCGGCTGTTCGGCCGGCTCGGCTGGCACGAGATGATCTACAACCACATCACGCTGCGGGTGCCGGGGACCGAGGACCAGTTCCTCATCAACCCCTTCGGGCTGATGTACCGGGAGGTGACGGCCTCCAACCTGGTGCGGATCGACACGGAGGGGCGGGTGCTGGACGGCTCCGCCCATGGCGTCAACCCGGCGGGGTTCATCGTGCATCGCTCGGTGCACATGGCCCGCGCCGATGCGCATTGCGTGATGCACACACACACACCACCGCGGGCCTCGCCGTCGCCTGCCAGGAGGAGGGGCTGCTGCCTATCTCCTTCCCCGCCGTCTTCTACACCGACCGGCTGGCCTATCATGACTTCGAGGGGATCACGCTGGAGCGGGAGGAATGCGCGCGGCTGGCGGAGAGCCTCGGCACCCGCAACGCGATGATCCTCCGGAACCACGGGCTGCTGACCTGCGGGCCGAGCGTCGCCGATGCCTTCGCCGAGCTCTACCACCTGCAGCGGGCCTGCGAGGTGCAGGTGGCGGCGCTGGCCGGCGGGCGGCCGCTCCGCACGCCGCCGGTGGAGGTTGCGCGCCGGGCCGCGGCGCAGTTCGACGCGACGGCGCGGCATGGCGAGCAGAACGCGCTGCTCTTCGCCGCCATGCTGCGCTGGATGGACGAGGTCGAGCCGGGGTTCCGCAACTGACATGGGGATACGCATGACCGAGATCACCCGCCGCGCTGCCTTGGCGGCAGGCTTCGCCAGCTTGGCGGCACCCGCGCTCGCCGCCTTCCCGGACCGGCCGGTGCGCTGGCTGGTCGGCTATCCGCCGGGGGGCGGGACGGATGTGCTGGCGCGGCTCATCGGGCAGAGCATGGGGGCGCGGCTCGGCGTACCGGTCGTCATCGAGAACCGGCCGGGGGCGGCGACCAACATCGCGGCGGAGGCCGCGGCCAATGCGGCGCCGGACGGCACCACCGTCTTCACCGCCGGGAACGAGACGCTGGTCTTCAACCCGGCACTCTACAAGCGGCTGCCCTTCGATGCGGATAGCGGGCTGCGGCCGCTCGGGCTGATGGCGCGGTTCCACCTGGTGCTCTGCACCAAGCCTGGCGGCGGGGCGGCGACGCCCGCCGATTTCGTCGCGGCGGCGAAGGCCCGGATGATGGACTATGCCTCGCCGGGAATCGGCTCGCCGCACCACCTTGCGATGGAGCGGCTGGCCAGGGACCTTGGGATCAAGCTCAACCACGTGCCCTATCGCGGCATGGCGCCGGCGATGACCGACCTGATGAACGGCACGGTGGAGGCGGCGGTGCTCGACATGGCGGCGGGGGCGGAGGTGATCCGCAGCGGCAAGGTCCGGCCGCTGGCGCTGCTCTCGGCCGCGCGGCTGGAGGGTCTGCCGGCGCTGCCGACGGCGCGGGAGGCCTATGGGCTCGCGGGCTTCGAGGCCTATGCCTGGCAGGGGCTGACGGCGCCGGGGCGGACGCCGGACGACATCGCCGCCCGCCTCTCCCGCGACCTCGCGGCCAGCGTCGCCGAGCCGGCGGTGCAGGCGCGGATGCGGGAGATCGGGCTCGACCCGCTCAGCGGCGGGCCGGAGGAGCAGCGGGCGATGATCGCGGCGGAGCGGGCGATCTACTGGCCGCTGATCAAGGGGCTCGGGCTCAGCCTCGACTGACCCATTCGCCGGCGCGCATCAGCGGCTCGGCCTGGCCGGCGGCATCGATTCCGTCCACATCGGTCTCGGCCGAGCCGATCATCCAGTCGACATGGATCAGGCTCGCATTCGCTCCGGCGGCCTCGAGCGCGGCCTTGTCGAGGTTCTGGTCGACGAAGCATTTCGAATAGGCCTGGCCAAGGGCGATGTGGCTCGCGGCATTCTCGTCAAAGAGGGTGTTGTAGAACAGCAGGCCGCTTCGCGAGATGGGGTTGGAGTTCGGCACCAGCGCCACCTCGCCGAGCATGCGGGCGCCCTCGTCCGTGCCGATCATCCGCTCGAGCACGGCCTGGCCGGTGCTGGCATGCGCCTCGGTGATGCGGCCGGCCTCGAAGCGGACGCGGATGTCCTGGATCAGCGTGCCCTGGTAGGAGAGCGGCTTGGTGGCGGCGACCACGCCCTCTGTCACCGCCCGATGCGGGGTGGTGAAGACCTCCTCGGTCGGGATGTTGGGGTTGCCGGTGATGCCGTTCTTCGCGGTCGAGAGGCCGCCCATCCAGGCATGGCCCTCCGCGAGGCCGACCTTGAGGTCGGTGCCAGGGCCGCGGAAGCGCAGCGCGGCGTAGCGGCGGTCGTTCAGCATGCGGCGCTTGGCCATCAGCCTGGCATTGTGCTCGGCCCAGGCGGCGGCCGGGTCCGCCGCGTCGGCGCGGGAGGCGGCGAAGATCGCGTCCCAGAGCCGGGCGAGGGCGGCCTCCTCCGGCAGGTCTGGGAAGACGGTCGTGGCCCAGGCAGGGGTGGCGCTCGCCACCAGGGTCCAGTTGATGGCCGTGGCGGTGATCAGCTCGAGCGCCGGGCGGTAGGCGACGGAACGGGCGCGGTTGGCGCGGGCGACCTTGGCCGGGTCCTCGGCGGCGAGGAGGGAGGGGTTGTCGCCGACGATCGCCAGGCGGGCGGCGCCGCGGCGGAAGGCTTCCGCCATGCCGTCGAAGAGCCAGGCCGGGGCCACGTCGAAGGCCTCGTCCGGGGCGTGGCGGTAGCGGGCAAGCGCCATCTGGTCGTCGCCCAGCAGGCAGGTGACGAGGGAGGCGCCGGCCTTGTAGGCCTGCTCGGTGATGCGGCGGGCGAGCGGCAGGGCCTCGACCGGGGCGGTCATTACCAGCTCCTGCCCCGGGGCGAGGTTGAGGCCGACGCGCACCGCCAGCGCCGCCAGCCGGTCGAGGCGCTCGGCATGGGTGAGGGGAGGGGCGGGCTGGTGCGTATCCATCACGATGATCCTGAGCGAGGAAGCGACTATCCTCCGCTGCCAGGACGGACGGCAAGGGGAGGTCCCATGTTGGAGCGCGGTACCTGGCTGAACGAGCCGGCCGAATGGGGGTTCGGGGCGGACGGCCTCCGCGTCGTCACCGATCACGGCACGGATTTCTGGCGGGAGACGCATTACGGCTTCACCCGGGACAGCGGCCACTTCCTCGGCCTCGCGGCCGCCGGGGAGTTCACCGCCGAGCTGCGGGTGCGGGGCGAGTACCGGGGGCTCTACGATCAGGCCGGGATCATGCTACGGCTCGACGAGCGGCGGTGGCTGAAGGCGGGGATCGAGGTTTCCGACGGCCAGGCCATGCTGGGCAGCGTGCTGACCATGGGCCAGTCGGACTGGGCGACGGGGCCCTATCACGGCGACCCGGGCGACCTCCGCCTGCGGCTGACCGTGGCGGAGGGGGTGCTGCGGCTGCAGGCCTCGGCGGATGGGCGGCGCTGGGGGCTGGTGCGGCTGGCGCCCTTCCCCCGGGTGGATGCCTGTACCGTCGGGCCGATGTGCTGTACGCCGGAGCGGGCCGGGCTCGAGGTGCGCTTCTCGGATTTCCGGCTCGGGCCGCCGCTCGGCCGCGCCCTGCACGACCTGTCCTAGCCCATGATCGCCGGCCTGCGGATCATGATCCGGCCTGCCGCCCGGCCGTATCCTCCTCGCCTCCGGCGAACGTGCGCCGGGCGCACAGGGCGAGGAATAGTAACCAAAAGGTTCGGGCGGCCGCCTTCCTGCAACTCCTGCGGGGCCGAACCGTTCGCCTGCCGATCCTCTTGCCCAGGCTGCCCATGATGCGTCCGCGATCCCGACCCGAGACTCTCCTCGCCCCGGCACGGGCCACGCGGTGACCCCGGCGCCTGCGATCGAGCCGCCCCGGACCCTCCGGGAATGCGATGGCTGCGGCTACATGGTGCGGATCGGCCGGCTCTCCCGCGGCGAGGAGGCGCGCTGCCCGCGCTGCGAGACGGTGCTGCGGCGGCATGCCGCGCCCTCGCTGGAGGTGCCGCTCGCCCTCTGCATCGCCGGGCTGGTGCTCTATGCGGTGACGATGACGATGCCCTTCATCGGGATGCAGCTCCTCGGGCAGGTGCGCTCCAGCCATGTGGAGACGGGGGCCTTCGCCTTCCTGCAGGACGGCTACGGGGTGCTGACCGTGCTGGTGCTGCTGACGCTGGTGGCGGTGCCGCTGATGCGGCTGCTGCTGCTGCTGACGGTGCTGGTCGGCCTCGGGATGCGGGAGGCGCCCCGCTGGCTCTACCTGCCCTTCCGCTGGCATGAGCGGATCGGGCAGTGGGCGATGCTGGAGGTCTTCCTCTTCGGCGTGCTCGTCTCCTACACGCGGCTCGCGGACCTGGCGCAGGTGGAGATCGGGCCGGCGGCCTATGGCCTGGCGGCGCTGGCCCTTGCCCAGGTGGCGCTGAATGCACGGCTCGATGCGGACCAGGTGTGGGAGGCGCTCGAGGCGCGCGGGGCGGTCGCGCAGAATGCGCGCGGGGCAGTGACAGCGCCGGAGCAGGGAGCGCCGGGCGGCCTGGCGCTGATCGGCTGCGATTGCTGCCGGGCGGTGGTGCCGGCTCGGGCCGGTGACGGGTGCCTGCGCTGCGACGCGCCGCTGCGCATGCGCAAGCCGAACAGCGTGGCGCGGAGCTGGGCGCTGATCCTCGCCGCCGTCGTGCTCTACATCCCGGCCAATGCCTACCCGGTGATGGAGGTCGTCACCTTCGGCCGCGGCGGGCCGCACACCATCCTCGGCGGGGCGTGGGAGTTCGTCGAGGCGGGGTTCTGGCCGCTCGCCCTCGTCGTCTTCCTCGCCAGCGTCGCGGTGCCGCTGCTGAAGCTGATCGGCCTTGCCATCATGCTGCTCGGTATCCACCGCGGCTCCGAGACCGGGCTCATCGGCAAGACGCGGCTCTACCGCGTCGTCGAGGCGATCGGGCGGTGGTCGATGATCGACATCTTCGTCGTCTCGGTGCTCATCGCGCTGGTGCGCTTCGGCAGCGTCGCCTCGATCAATGCCGGGCTCGGGGCAGCCTTCTTCGCCGGCGTCGTGGTGCTCACCATCCTCGCGGCGGAGGCCTTCGACCCGCGGCTGATGTGGGATGCGGCGGAGGAGCGCCGGCGATGAGTGGGGCCCATGACAGCGCGGCCGAGGCGGAGCTGCGGCGCCGCCGGCGACGCATCTCGCCGATCTGGCTGGTGCCGCTGGTGGCGATCCTCATCGCCGGCTATCTCGGCTGGCGGACCTATTCGGACCGCGGGCCGCTCGTCACCGTCACCTTCCGCGATGCGGCGGGGCTGACCGCGGGGCAGACCCAGGTGCGCTACAAGGCGGTGCAGGTCGGTACGGTGGAGGGCATCGAGCTCTCGAGCGACCTGCAGCAGGTGCAGGTGCGGCTGCGCATGACGCGGACGGTGGAGGGGCGGCTGACCGAGGCGGCGCGCTTCTGGGTGGTGCGGCCGCGGCTGACGGCGGGCAACGTCTCCGGCCTCGAGACCATCGTCTCCGGCGCCTATATCGAATTCGACCCGGGCGGGGAGGGGGCGGCGCGGCGCGAATTCAGTGGCCTCGAGAATCCGCCGGGCGTGCGCTCGGACGAGCCGGGGCGGGTCTTCACCCTGCAGGCAAGGCGCGTGGGGTCGCTCGATCGCGGCTCGCCGGTCTTCTTCCGCGACGTGACCGTCGGCGAGATCATCGACATCGATCCGCCGGGGCTCGACGGGAATGTCTCCGTCCAGGCCTTCATCCGCGCGCCCTTCGACGGCTATCTGCGCGAGGGGTCGCGCTTCTGGAACATCTCCGGCGTGACCATCGGCTTCGGCGGATCGGGGGTGAAGGTGGAGCTCGAGAGCCTGCGCGCGCTGCTCGCCGGCGGCATCGCCTTCGACACGCCGCATGAGCTGCGCGACGAGCCGCCGGCGCCGGATGCGACGCGTTTCGAGCTTTACGACAGTCTCGAGGCAGCGGTCTCCGCCACCACCAAGGACCGGCTGGTCTTCCTGCTCTACTTCAACGAATCCGTGCGGGGCATCGAGGTGGGGACGCCGGTGGAAATGCGCGGCCTGCGGATCGGCAGCGTGCTCGACCGCACCCTGGAATACGACCAGACGACGGATACCTTCCGCGTCCCGGTGCACATCGCCATCGAGCCGGACCGCATCGCCTATCCCTCGGGCCGGGCGGGGCGGAGCCAGGACGAGGTGATCGCCTTCGCCCGGCGGATGGTCGCCAACGGGCTGCGCGGGCGGCTGCAGACGGTGAGCTACGTGACGGGGCAGGTGGTGATCGCCTTCGATTTTTTCCCCGATGCGCCGCCGGACGAGGTGCGGCTGGTGGGCGAGGAGATCGTCATGCCGACGATGGGGGCGGACAGCGTGCTCGCCAGCTTCGGCGGCATCGCGGGCAAGCTGCAGCAGATTCCCTTCGACGAGATCGGGCGGAACCTGAACGGCGTCCTCGGCTCGGCGAATGCGCTGGCGGGCAGCCCGGAGCTGCGCGGGGCGGTGCAGGGGCTGGCGGGCGTGCTCGACCAGGCGCAGGGGCTGCTGCGCCGGGCGGATGAGGGGCTCGCGCCGCTGCTGCGGCGGCTGCCGGGGATTGCGAGCAATCTCGACCAGGCGGTCGGGCGTGCGTCCAGCGCCATGGCCTCGATCGAGCGGGGCTATGGCGCGCAAAGCGAGATCAACCGGCAGGTCGCGCGGGTGCTGGACCAGGCGAATGACGCGGCGCGCTCCGTGCGGCTGCTGGCCGACCTGCTGGACCGGCACCCGGAGGCGCTGATCCGGGGCCGCACCGACCGGGGGAGTGCGCCGTGATGCGTCGTCGTGCCTTGCTTGCGGGGCTGGCCCTGGCCGGCTGCGCCTCGCCCGATCCGGAGCTCTACCGGCTGGTCGCGGTGCCGGGGCCGGTGCGGGCCGGGGCGCCGGGGCTGCTCGAGCTGCGGCGGGTCGGCGTCCCGGCCTATCTCGACCGCTCGCAGATCATCCGGGCGTTGGCGGATTCCAGGCTGCAGGCGCTCGGCGCGCGCTGGGCCGAGCCCTTCAGCGACATGGTGACGCGGGTGCTGGCGGAGGACCTGATGCAGCGCCTCGTCGGCAGCACGGTGCTGACCGAGACGGGGGCGCTGCGCGGCGAGGCGGGGCTCATCATCGAGACGGAGATCCAGCGCTTCGAGGCCGGGCCGGGGCCGCAGGTGGTGCTGCTGGCGCAGCTCGCGCTGCGGCCGCCAGGCGGGGTGACGCGGGCGGCGCGGGTGCAGCGCGTCGAGGTGCCGGTCCCGGGCGAGGGGATGCAGGCGCTCGTCGCGGCGATGAGCGCGGCGCTCGGCCAGCTCGCCGACACGATCGCGAGGCTGGCGGCGTCGCGCTGAGGCTGCGGCCCGGGCGCCTGCCCCGGCATCGGCGCTCAGGCGGCGGCGGTCAGGCGGCGGCCGGCACCGCGGCGGGGCGCGGGCGCCGGATCGCCAGCGCCAGCAGGGCCGCGACAAGGCAAGCGGCGCCGGCGAGGTAGAAGGCCGGCAGGTAGCTGGCCAGCGCATCGCGGCTGAGGCCGGCGCCGAGGGCGGCGATGGCGGCGCCGAGCTGGTGCGCGGTGAAGATCCAGCCGAAGACCAGCGGCGCGCGCTCCCGCCCGAAGGCCTGGCCGGCGAGCTTCACCGTGGGCGGGACCGTCGCGATCCAGTCGAGGCCGTAGAAGACGGCGAAGAGCGAGAGGCCGTAGAGCGAGAAGCTGCTCATCGGCAGGAAGAGCAGCGAGAGGCCGCGCAGGCCGTAGTACCAGAAGAGGAGCTTGCGGTTGTCGTAGCGGTCCGACAGCCAGCCGGAGGCGATGGTGCCGACGAAGTCGAAGGCGCCCATCATGGCGAGCACGGAGGCGGCCTCGACCTCGGCCATGCCGAAATCCGCGCAGAGCGGGATGAAATGGGTCTGGATCAGGCCGTTGGTGGAGAGGCCGCAGATCAGGAAGGTGACGAAGAGGATCCAGAAGGTGCGGGTCTGCGCGGCGTCGGCGAGGGCGGCGAAGGCGTTGCGCACGGCATTGCCGGCAGGCGGCGCAGGGCGCGGGGCGATGGCCGTCGCCGTCTCGCCATAGGCGTTGAGGCCGAGCTCCGCCGGATGGTCGCGGCCGAGGAGCCACATCAGCAGGCCGGACAGGGCGCAGGCGGCGAGGCCGGGCAGCAGCGCGACGCGCCAGCCCTCGTTCTGCGCCAGCCAGGCGGCGAGCGGCAGGAAGGCCAGCTGGCCGGTGGCGTTGGCCGCGGTCAGGATGCCGAGCACCAGGCCGCGGCGCTGGACGAACCAGCGGTTGGCGACCGTCGCGCCGAGGACGAGGGCGGTCATCCCCGTCCCCAGCCCGGTCAGCACGCCCCAGCAGAGCCAGAGGTGCCAGACGGAGGTCATCCGCAGCGAGAGCAGGCAGCCGAGCAGCACGAGGGAGAGCGCGGCAAGCACCATGCGGCGGAGGCCGTAGCGCTGGAGCAGGGCGGCGGCGAAGGGCGCCATCAGCCCGAAGAGCAGCAGCCGCAGGGCCAGCGCCCCGGAGATGGCGCCGGTCTCCCAGGCATATTCCCGCTGCAGCGGCAGCAGCAGCGCGCCGAGGATGCCCATGGCGCCGGCGGAGGTGAGCGAGACCAGGAAGGTGAGCGCCACCATGACCCATGCGTAATGGATCCCGCGGCGGGCGAGCGCGGGGGCGAGGCTGGCGGCGAGCATGGGGCGCTACTCCTGGCCGGGGGCGGAGAGGTGGTCCACGCCGGCGGCGAGGATGCGGTCGGAGAGCGCAGGGTCGTCCACCGCGCGGGCGAGGATCAGCGCGCCGACCAGGGTGGCGAGGGCGGCGAGTGCCGCCTGCTCGCGGTCGGGCGTGCCCTCCGGCAGGGCCGCGGCGAGGCGGGCGGCCATGCGGCGGACGCCCCCGGTATAGGCGGCGCGCACCGGCTCGCCCTGGCGGGCCGCCTCGGGCCCGATGGCGGCGAGGGCGCAGCCCTGGCCGGGCCGGTCGCGGTGGTCGGGCGAGAGGTAGCGGGCGGCGAAGCGGCCGATGCCGCCGCCGGGCCGCAACTCCTGCTCCTGCCGGGCGCCGCTGGCGGCGGAGGCCGTCTCCAGCGCCTCGGCCACCAGCCGTTCCTTGGAGCCGAACTGGCTGTAGAGGCTGCCATGGGTGAGGCCGGCCGCGCGGGTCAACGCATCGACGCCGGCGCCGGCGATGCCGGTCTCGCGGATGATGCGCGATGCCTCGGCGAGGATCCTCGCCCGGTTCTCCGCCGCCTGGGCCTTGCTGACGCGCATCGGAACCTCCGTGGCGGACAATGATGGCGGTCGTTATCTATGTCAAGCGCGGCCTACCAGGTGAGTTCGGCGACGGCGATGCGCCCCTCGGCGGCGGGCCAGGTGCGGGCGACGATGCGCTCGTCGTTGAAGAGGGCGGGGATGGGGCGGCCGAGCTCGGCGGCGGGCAGGCGGAGGGTCGCCGTGGTCGTGCGGGCGATGCCCTGCGGGATGTCGCCGGGGGTCCTGCCGTCGAGCAGGATGGTGTCGCGCGGCAGGCAGAAATAGCCGCGTGGGCGGGTGAAGAGCAGCACGCCGCCGGCGGCGCGGTCGGCTTCGGTCAGTGGGCGGGCGGGGCGGAGATGCATCACCGCGGAGGAGCGCGGGAAGGGCGAGCGGTAGACATGGGTGACCGGGTGGCCGGGGGCGGCGACGACCACCTCGAGCGTCCAGCCCGGCTCCACCGTCATCGGCCCCCAGCGCCCGTCGGCGGCGGTGGTGCGGCGGTGGACGGCCTCGCCCATCCGGGCGCCGGTCTCGGGATCGGTGCGGAAGACCTCGACGACGGCGCCCTCGACCGGGCGGTTGGTCTGCACCCCGCCGGGGGTGCCGGTGACGAGACCGTCGAGCACCGGCCGCGCCTCGGGCAGGACGGCGATGCGGGCGGGGGCGCGGCCGGCGATGAAGCGGGCCATCTCGGCGAAGGCGCGGGCGTGACAGGCAACCTCGCGGTGGTCGAGTCCGGGGAGGACGAGGTTGGTGGCGCCGCGCAGCTCCGGCCCGTCGACATCGGTGCCGGTCGGCCGGTCCGGCGTCGGCGACCAGATGGCGCGGGGCTGGGCGTAGAGGTCGTTGCCGTCGCTGCGGAGGGTGAGGAAGGCGGTCTCCGCCACCACGTCGCTCGGCCCGGCATTGAGGCGGCTGAGGAAGGGCCCGCGGCTGTTGAACTCGTTGCCGGCGCGCTCCGGCCAGTCCATCACGCCGCGGTTCGGCGTGCCGCAGAGCACGGCGTGGGAAATCTGCGAGGCGCCGCCCTGCTGCACGGTGAAGTCGCGGATCGGGTTGCCGCCGCGGCTGTTGCCGGCCAGGGCGATGCGGGCGGCGCCGGTCTCGGCGCGGAGGGTGCGGACGAACTCCGCCAGACGCTCGGTCTGCTCGGTGCTGCTGCTGCGCATCGGCTGCGGCACGGCGTCGTCGTCGCGGGCCAGCGGGTCGGGGAAGTTCACCGCGCGGAGATGCTCGCGCGGCCAGCCATTGGACTCGAAGCGCCAGAGCGTCGTCTGCCAGAGCGCGGCATGGTCGCCATTGCCGTGCAGGAAGAGGACGGGGGGCGGCACGGCCGGGGACTGGGCGCGGGCGATGCCGGCCAGGAAGGGAAGGGCGAGGACGGAGCGGCGGGGAATCGACATGGCGGGAGACTGCCATGGCGCGGGCGGGGGCCCCAGGCCGGGGATGGGAGTGGAATGGTCGGCGCGGAGCTACGGGGGAACCGCCGGGTCATGCCCGCCTTAGGCGGGCTTCCCGAAAGCGGCCAGGCCGGCCTCACGCGTGCCGTGGATGGGCGGGACCGGTCTGGCGGCTTGTCGCTTCATCGCCTGAGTCGCGCCTCCGGCCGTTCCAGGCTCCGGCGATCCTGCTCCAGGACCGCCGCCGCGCTCTGCCGCAGCACGGCGGCGGCCTGCGGGCCGCCCATATAGGGCAGGCTGCACCAGGCGCCGTCGATCAGCATGGCGAGCATGTCGCCGAGCAGCACCGGGTCGGCGGCGCCGGCCTCGCGCGCCAGCCCGGCGAGCTGGTCGCGGATACGCGACTTGTAGGCGGCGACGAGGCGAAAGGTCGGGTGACCGGGGTCACGGAATTCGGCCTGGGCCAGCAATAGCGGGCAGCCGCAATAGTCTGGCCTGTCCAGCTTGTCGGCGACGGCGGAGATCACCGCGCGCAGCTTCTCCGCCGGGGTCGCGGCTGCGGCCGTCGCCTCGGCGAACCAGGCGTCATAGGCCGCGGCATCCTCGTCGAGGATGGCCGCGACCAGCGCATCCTTGCTGGGATAGGTGCGGTAGAGGCTCATCTTGGTCGCCTCGGCGACACGGCAGACCTCCTCGATCCCGGTCGCGCGGATGCCCTGGCGGTGGAACAGGTCCTTGGCCGCGCTGTGGATGCGCTGGGCGGCTTTCGGCCTATCGGCGGTCGCGCTGGACATGGTCACTCCCATTCTCGCGATGCCGGAACCATGCGGCACCGCAAAATAAGCCCTTGATGATACCGACCGGTCACTTACTATATGGGACGAACCGGTCGGTAACATTTCCCGGCCCCGGAGATAAGCGATGCTCCCCGATCCCCGCAAGGCCCCTGTCGCGACAAAGGGTACAAGCCCTTGGCTCGGCTGGCTGGCCCGGACCCTTCCCGCACCCTCCACCCTTGCCTTGATCGCCGGCACCGGCCTGTCCGCCCCGGCCCTCGCCCAGGGCGGCCCGCCAGCCCTGGGCGTCGTCGTCGCCACCCCGCTCGCCCGCCAGATCACCGAATGGGACGAGCACACAGCCCGCATCGAGCCTTCGGCCCGGGTCGAGATCCGCCCGCGGGTTTCGGGCCAGGTGGCGGAGGTGCATTTCCGCGACGGCGTGCTGGTGCGGACCGGCGACCTGCTCTTCACCATCGACCAGCGGCCCTTCCGGATCGCGGTCGAGACCGCCCGCGCCGAGCTGGCCCGCAACGAGGCCCGCCTGACCCTCGCCGAGCAGCAGGTGCAGCGCTACGCGCCGCTGGTGCAGCAGCGCTTCGCGCCGGAAGCCGAGATGGACACCCGTCGCAGCACGCTGCGCGAGGCGCAGGCCGGCATCGCCGCCGCCCGCGCCGCCCTGCACCAGGCGGAGCTGGAGCTGGAATGGACCGAGATCCGCGCGCCGCGGCCGGGCCGCATCAGCGACCGCCGCGTCGATGCCGGCAACCTGGTGCAGCAGGGCACCACGCTGATGACGACGCTGCTCACCCTGGACCCGGTCTACGCCACCTTCGATGCGAGTGAGGCGCAGTATCTCCGCTTCGCCCGGGCGGCACGGGGCGGGCTGCGCGAGGGCAGCGCCACGGTGCAGCTCCGCCTGCTGGACGAGGTGGAATTCGGCCATGAAGGGCGGCTCGACTTCGTGGACACCGCCTTCGATGCGCGCAGCGGCACCATCCGCGGCCGCGCCGTGGTACCGAACCCGGACCTGTTCCTGACGCCGGGCAGCTTCGCCCGCCTGCGCCTCCAGGCCGGCGAGGCGCCGGCGCTGATGGTGCCGGATGCCTCCGTGATGGCCGACCAGTCCGGCCGGATGCTGCTGACCGTGGGCGCGGACGGCACCGTCGCGCCGCGCACGGTGCAGCTCGGCCCGCTCATCGACGGGCTGCGGGTCGTCCGCAGCGGGCTGGCGCCGGAGGACCGGGTGGTGATCGGCGGCCTGCACCGCGCCCGGCCGGGCGCCAAGGTCGCCATCGAGCAGGGCCGCATCGGCCCGAGCCCGATCGCCTCCGCGCAATAACGCCTCCTCGCTGAAAGGCCCCGTGCCGTGCGCCTCGCCCGATTCTTCATCGACCGCCCGGTCTTCGCCGCGGTGCTGTCGATCGCCATCACCCTCATCGGCGCGCTGGCCGCGCTCCGCCTGCCCATCGCCGAATACCCCGAGATCGCGCCGCCCACCGTGCAGGTGACGGCGCTCTATCCCGGCGCCTCCGCCGAGACCATCGCCGGCACCGTCGCCGGGCCGATCGAGCAGGAGGTGAACGGGGTGGACGGGATGCTCTACCTCTCCTCGCAATCGACCGGCGACGGGCGGGTGACGATCAACGTCGTCTTCCGCCAGGGCATCGATGTCGACCAGGCGCAGGTGCTGGTGCAGAACCGCGTCGCCATCGCCGAGCCGCGCCTGCCGGAGGAGGTGCGGCGCCTCGGCATCACGGTGAAGAAGGCCTCGCCCGACCTGCTGATGGTCGTGCACCTGACCTCGCCCGACGGCAGCCGCAGCCCCGACTATGTCTCGAACTTCGCCACGCTGGCGATCAAGGACCGGCTGACCCGGATCGATGGCGTGGGCGATGCCCAGGTCTTCGGCGCGCGGGACTATGCCATGCGCGTCTGGCTCGACCCGGACCGCACCGCGGCGCGCGGCCTCTCGCCGGGCGACGTGGTGCAGGCCCTGCAGCGGGCCAATGCGCAGGTCGCCGCCGGCGCCATCGGCCAGGCGCCCCGCGCCGCCGAAGCGGGCGCCTTCGAGGTGAGCGTGCAGGCGCAGGGGCGCCTCGTCTCGCCCGAGCAGTTCGACGAGCAGGTGGTGGCGACCGGGGCGGGCGGCGCCCCGGTGCGGCTGCGCGACGTGGCGCGCACCGAGATCGGCGCGGCCGACTACACCATCAACGCGCTGCTGAACAACCAGGTGGCGACCGCCATCGTCATCTTCCAGCGGCCGGGCAGCAACGCCCTGGAGACGGCCGCCGCCGTGCGGGCGACCATGGAGGAGGCGGCGCCCGGCTTCCCCTCCGGCATCGGCTACAGCGTGGTCTACGACCCGACGCGCTTCATCGCCCAGAGCATGGAGGCAGTGCTGCACACCTTCGCCGAGGCCGTGGCGCTGGTGGTGCTGGTGGTGGTCCTGTTCCTGCAGAACTGGCGGGCGGCGGTGATCCCGCTGCTCGCCATCCCGGTCTCCATCATCGGCACCTTCGGCGTGCTGCTGGCGCTCGGCTTCACGCTGAACTCGCTGACCATGTTCGGCCTGATCCTCGCCATCGGCATCGTCGTCGACGACGCGATCGTCGTCGTCGAGAATGCCGAGCGGCACATGGCCGAGGGCCTCTCGCCGCTCGAGGCGGCGCGGCTGACGATGGACGAGGTGGGCTTCGCCCTCATCGCCATCGCGCTGGTGCTGGTCGCGGTCTTCCTGCCGACCGCCTTCATCACCGGCATCGCCGGCGCCTTCTACAAGCAGTTCGCGGCGACGATCTCGGTGGCCACGCTGCTCTCGGCGCTGGTCTCGCTGACCCTCTCGCCGGCGCTGGCGGCGCTGCTGCTGAAGCCGCACGGCCATGCGCCGCGCTCCCGCTGGCTGCTGCCGGTCGGGCTGTTCTTCCGCGGCTTCAACTGGCTCTTCGACCGGCTCTCGCTCGGCTATGGCGGGCTGACGCGGCGGCTGGTGCGGCTGCCCGTGCTGCTGCTGCTGGTCTATGGCGGGCTGCTGGGGCTGACCGGGCAGACCGTGCTGAGCACGCCGACCGGGCTGATCCCGCCGCTCGACCGCGGCTACTTCATCGCCGCCTTCCAGCTGCCGCCGGGCGCCAGCCTCAGCCGGACGGATGCGGTGGTGCGCCGCGCATCCGATGCGATCCTGGCGACGCCGGGCGTCGAGAGCGCCGTCGCCTTCGTCGGCTTCGACGGCGCGACCTTCACCAACGCGCCGAACACCGGCGTCGTCTTCGCCAGCCTCAAGCCCTTCGAGGACCGCACGCGAGAGGGCCTCACCGGCAACGGCATCCTGGCCGACCTCCAGCGCCGGCTGATGGGCGACCCGGATGCGCAGGTGCTCGTCATCCCGCCGCCGCCGGTGCCCGGCATCGGCACGGGCGGCGGCTTCAAGCTGATGATCCAGGACCGCGCCGGCCGTGGCCCGCAGGCGCTGGAGGCGGCGACGCAGCAGGTGATGATGGCGGCGAATGCGGCGCCGGGAATCGCCTTCGCCTTCAGCCTGTTCAACACGGCGACGCCGCAGATCCGCGCGGAGATCGACCGGACGCGGGCGGAGATGCTCGGCGTGCCGATCTCCCGCGTGCACGAGGCGATGGCGGTCTACATGGGCTCCGCCTTCGTCAACGACTTCAACCTGCTCGGCCGCACCTGGCGCGTCACGGCCCAGGCCGACATGCAGCACCGCATGGCGGTGGAGGACATCTCGCGGCTCCGCACCCGTGCCGATGACGGGGCGATGGTGCCGCTCGGCAGCCTTGCCACCTTCCGCGAGACCTCGGGCCCCTATCGCGTGCCGCGCTACAACCTCTACCCGGCGGCGGAGCTGCAGGGGGCGGCGCTGCCGGGCGTCTCCACCGGCCAGGCGATCGCCGCCATGGAGGAGGTGCTGAAGACGAGCCTGCCGGAGGGCTTCGGCTATGAGTGGACGGAGCTGGCCCTGCAGGAGCGGATCGCGGGCAATACCGCCCCCATCGCCTTCGGCTTCGCCGTGGTTTTCGTCTTCCTCGTGCTGGCGGCGATGTACGAGAGCTGGTTGCTGCCGCTGGCCGTGGTGCTGATCGCGCCGATGTCGGTGCTGGCGGCGCTGCTCGGCGTGAGGCATGTCGGGCTCGACAACAACGTGCTGGTCCAGGTCGGGCTGGTGGTGCTGGTCGGGCTGGCGGCGAAGAACGCGATCCTCATCGTGGAATTCGCCCGTGCGGCGGAGGATGAGGGGATGAGCCGCTGGGATGCGGCCGTCGCCGCGGCGCGGACCCGGCTGCGGCCGATCCTGATGACCAGCCTCGCCTTCATCCTCGGCGTGCTGCCGCTGACGGTGGCGACGGGGGCGGGGGCGGAGATGCGCCAGAGCCTCGGCGTCGCCGTGTTCTACGGCATGCTGGGGGTGACGATGTTCGGCCTCGTCTTCACGCCGGTCTTCTATGTGGTGGCGCGCGCGCTGGCGCGCCGCCGGGGGCGGCCGGTGGAGGGCGCGGCGCAGGCGGCCCGGCCATGAGCCGGGCCTCACGGGTTGGCCCGGACGGATTGTTCCGGCAAAGGAGGAAGGCTCGCTGGCGTCCCATAGGGGATTCGAACCCCTGTTGCCGCCGTGAGAGGGCGGTGTCCTAGGCCTCTAGACGAATGGGACAAGGCCGCGAGGCGCGCTTTCTAGCCGCGACCGGGGCCGGGATCAAGCGCCCTTCCGGGGTTTTTCTTTCGCCTTCGCGTAGCGGCCGCTGCGGCAGGCCTCGGAGCAGAAGCGGACCTGCTCCCAGTCCCGGGCCCATTTGCGCCGCCAGGCGAAGGGCCGGCCGCAGGCGGCGCAGATCTTCTCCGGCAAGGGCGGCTTCATCGGCCGAGGCGGATCTCGCCGCTGACCCGGCCGCGCTTCGGGTCCACCACCAGCACCCGGTCGCCATCCGGCCGCTGGACCCAGATGCCGATGCCGCCCTCGCCGGCCGCGACGCCGGCGATGCGCGTGCCCTCCGGCTGGTCGAGCGCCGCCTGCCAGGCCGTGGCGGTCCCGCCGCCGCCCGCCCGCTGGACGAGGAGCGCAACCAGGGTCACGGTGCCGCCGACGATCAGCACCCCCATCACGACGACCAGGACCTTGAGCGCTCTCACCGCGACCCCCTCCGAGACCTTCACCGCCATTGCGGGCCCCGAGGCCGCCGGCACCCGTGCCGACCGCTTCCTGGCGGAGGCGATAGGTTCGCTCTCGCGCTCCCGCGTCAAGGCACTGATCGTGGCCGGGGCCGCGACGCGGGATGGAAAGCCGTTGCGCGACGCCGCGGAGGCGGTGCGGGCGGGCAGCACCTATGCGCTCGCCATCCCGCCCGCGGTGGATGCGCAGCCGTTGCCGCAGGACATCCCGCTCACCATCCTCTTCGAGGACCGCGACCTGATCGTGCTGGACAAGCCGGCGGGCCTCGTCGTTCACCCGGCGCCGGGCAACCAGGACGGCACGCTGGTGAATGCGCTCCTGGCCCATGCGGGGGAGGAGCTCGAGGGGATCGGGGGCGAGAAGCGGCCGGGCATCGTCCACCGGCTGGACAAGGACACCTCCGGCGTCATGGTCGTCGCCAAGACGGAGCGGGCGCTGCGGACCCTCTCGGAGAGCTTCGCCAACCGGGACCTCGACCGGGACTACCTGGCCCTGGTCTGGGGCGTGCCGCAGCCGGTGGCGGGCGAGATCGAGGGGGATATCGGCCGCCACCCGACGGACCGGAAGCGGATGGCGGTGGTCACCCGCAACGGCAAGCATGCGCTCACCCGCTATGCGACGGAGCGCGCCTGGGGCGCCGCCTGCGCCCTGCTACGCTGCCGGCTGGCGACGGGGCGGACGCATCAGATCCGGGTGCACCTGGCGGAGCGGGGGCATCCGCTGGTCGGCGACCCGGTCTACCTGCGCCGCACCCCGGCCGCGGCGCGGCTGCTGCGCGAGCCGGCGCGCGGGGCGCTGCTCGCCTTCCCGCGGCAGGCGCTGCATGCGGCGAGTCTCGGTTTCCGCCATCCGGTGACGGGCGAGGCGCTGTCCTTCCAGGTTCCGCCGCCGGCGGACTTCACGGAAATTGTCGCCTGTCTCTCGGAAGATGGCGCGGCGTAACCGCGAGTAACCGAGCCGGGCAGTCGGATTTTTGTTGCATTGCGGCACCACCTCAGCTAAAAAATCCGCCGGCAGCGTGCCCCGGGTGCCAATACCCAAATCGCAGCCTTGCTCGCCTCGTCGTGACCGGGGCAGGCGCGGTCGGGTGGGCCCGGAGCACGTTCAACTGCCAGATTCGTCGCTGGTCCCGGCACCGCCGTCACGGGGTCGCCCGCCAGCGCAGGAGGCAGATATCCATTATGGCTTCCAGCTCTGTTATCCCCATTGCTCCCGAGGGCAACCTCTCGCGCTATCTCCAGGAGATTCGGAAATTCCCGATGCTCTCCCCGGAGGAGGAACTCAACCTCGCGAAGCGTTGGAAAGAGCATGGCGACGAGCGCGCCGCCCATAAGCTCGTCACCAGCCACCTCCGCCTCGTGGCCAAGATCGCCATGGGCTATCGCGGCTACGGCCTGCCGGTCGGTGAGCTGATCTCCGAGGGCAATGTCGGCATGATGCAGGCGGTGAAGCGGTTCGACCCGGACCGCGGCTTCCGCCTGGCCACCTATGCCATGTGGTGGATCCGCGCCGCCATCCAGGAATACATCCTGCACAGCTGGTCGCTCGTGAAGATGGGCACGACCGCCGCGCAGAAGAAGCTGTTCTTCAACCTGCGCCGGCTGAAGGCGCAGATGTCGGCGCTCGAGGATGGCGACCTGCAGAACGAGCAGGTGGCGAAGATCGCCCGCGTGCTGCAGGTGCCCGAGCAGGACGTGGTGTCGATGAACCGGCGCCTCGCCTCGCCCGACCACAGCCTCAACGCACCCGTCCGCGCCGACAGCGAGGGCGAGTGGCAGGACTGGCTGGTGGACGACCAGGAGACGCAGGAAAGCGAGCTCTCCGACCGCGAGGACCTGTCCAACCGCCGCATGCTGCTGGGCGAGGCGCTGAAGACGCTCAACGAGCGCGAGCGCCACATCCTGATCGAGCGGCGGCTGAAGGACGAGCCGACCACGCTCGAGGAGCTCTCGCAGCAGTACAACATCAGCCGCGAGCGCGTGCGCCAGATCGAGGTGCGCGCCTTCGAGAAGCTGCAGAAGAGCATGAAGAACCAGATCGTCGAGCGGAGGCTCGCGGTCTGACGGCTGCGTTGCCTGGCCGTCTGATAACCACCATTGAGACTGATGATTGGCGCCGCCCTGGGGGCGGCGCCATTGTTTTGGGCGAAGGAGATCATCTGATGCCCGACGCGACGCCCGCCCATCCCGCCCTGCGGATCGGCCATGTCCATCTGAAGGTCGCCGATCTCGAGCGCGCCCTCGGCTTCTGGCGCGACGTGATCGGGCTCGAGGTGCAGCAGCGCATGGGAGGCCGTGCCGCCTTCCTCTCCGCCGGCGGCTATCACCACCACGTCGCGCTCAACACCTGGGAGAGCGAGGGCGGCGCCTGGCCGCCGCCGGGGACGACCGGCCTCTACCACGTCGCGCTGCTCTATCCGGACCGGGCGGCGCTCGCCGTCGCGCTGCGGCGGGTGCTGGAGGCGGGCATCCCGCTCGAGGGCGCCTCGGACCACGGCGTCTCCGAGGCGATCTATCTCCGCGACCCGGACGGCAATGGCGTGGAGCTTTACCGCGACCGCGCGCCAGCGGACTGGCCGCGGGATGCGGCGGGCGGCCTCGCCATGATCACGCGGCGGCTCGACCTCGATGCGCTGCTGGCCGAGGCTGCCTTACCAGCCTAGGTCGATCCAGGAGAGGTGGCCGCCCTTGCCGGCGCCGGTGTCGAGGAAGATGGCCCGGCCCCCGGCCTCGCCCGGCTGGATATAGGGGCGGCCATCGCCCGAGCGCCGCTCATGGCCGCAATAGAGCGTGTAGCCGGCGGGGATGCGGTCCACCCAGTCATGCAGGCGCTCCGGGTAGCCATCGGCCATCATCCGCCCCGTCACCTGGCCGAAGAGGGCCCGTGAGAGCATCGGGTCCGGCTTGCGGGTGCCGGCATCGGGCGGGGAGGGCTCGCGCAGCATGCGTGGGTGCCAGCCGGCATGGACGAAGAGCGAATGGCCGAGCCGGAGCCAGGCCGGGGCCGCGGCGATCTCGGCGATGGCGCGCGCCTTCAGCGCCTCGCCGTCCGGCGCCTCGGCGATCTGCGCCAGCGTCCGGCCGAGCCCTTCCGCCGCCATCCGCACGCGCTGCCCGAGCAGCGCGCGGCGCAGCTTGTGGTCGTGGTTGCCGAGGAGGAAGCGGCCGCGCCCGGCATCGAGCAGGCCGAACATCCGGCGCAGCACCGCGGGGCTGTCGGGCCCATGGTCGGTCAGGTCGCCGAGCTGGAGGATGAAGAGCCGCTCCGCCTCCGCCCCCGCCACCGCATGCTCGAAGGCGGCGGCATCCCCGTGGACGTCGCCGACGATGCGCAGGCCGCGGAAGCCGCGGGCGGCGAGGTCGGCCTGGGCCGCTGCGGTCACGCCTCCGCTTCCTGGCCGGCGCGGAGGCGGGCGAAGGCATCGAGGGCGCGGCGGCGGCCATCCTCGGGTAGCACCACGGGGGCGGGATAGTCGCGGCCGATGACGAGGCCGGCCTTCCGCAGCACGGCCTCGGGCGCCGCCCAGGGCTGGTGCAGCCAGCGGTCGGGCAGCCGCGCCAGCTCGGGCACGAAGCGGCGGACATAGCGGCCTTCGGGGTCGAATCTCTCGCCCTGCAGCACGGGGTTGAAGACGCGGAAATAGGGCGCCGCATCCGTCCCGCTGCCGGCGATCCACTGCCAGGAGGCGCTGTTAGAGGCGAGGTCGGCATCCACAAGCGTATCCCAGAACCAGGCGGAGCCGGCCTGCCAGGGCTGGAGGAGCTGCTTGACCAGCAGCGAGGCGGCGATCATGCGGACGCGGTTGTGCATCCAGCCATGCCGCCAGAGCTGGCGCATGCCGGCATCGACGACGGGGATGCCGGTGCGGCCGCGCTGCCAGGCGCGCAGCAGCGCCGCATCGGGTGCGAAGGGGAAAGGGGCGAAGCGCTCGCGCAGCGCCGCCTCCGGCATCTCCGGCCGGTGCCAGAGCAGGTGGTAGGAGAATTCCCGCCAGAGAATCTCGGAGAGGAAGGGCCAGGCGGCCTCGATCTCGCCGGGGATGGCCTCGCGCACCGCATGCCAGACCTGGCGCGGCGAGACCTCGCCCCAGCGGAGATGCGGCGAGAGGCCGGAGGAGCCCTCGATGCCGGGCAGGTTGCGGTTGACGGCGTAGTCGCGGACGGGCCCGGCGAGGAAGCGGGCGAGGCGCGTCGCGGCCCCGGCCTCGCCCGGGGTCCAGATCGTGCCGAATTCGGCGGCCCAATCGGGGGGCGGGGGCTGCGGCAGCAGCTGCCAGTCGGAGAGGCGGTCGCCCTGCGGGGCGCCTTCGACGGCGTGCAGGCGGTCGGGGGCCGGGAGCGGCGGCTGCGGCTCGCCTCGGGTGGCCATCGACTTGGCGAAGGGGCCGTAGACCGTATAGGGCTTGCCGCTGCCGCTCATCATCTCGGGCGGCTCCCGCAGCAGGGTGGAGGTAACGAGGCGGAGGCTGCGGCCGCCCGCCTCGAGCGCCTCGGCGACGCGGGCGTCGCGCTCGCGGGCCCAGGGCTCATAGAGGCGGCCGGCCAGGACCTCGCCGGCGCCAACCTCCTTCGCCAGGGCCGGGATGACGATCTCCGCCCGGCCGCGCACCAGCAGCAGCGGCGCGCCGCGCGCGGCCAGCGCCCCCGCGAGCGCGGTCAGCGACCGGTGCAGCCACCAGCGCGCGGCGCCGCCCGGGGCCCATCGCCCGGCCGCGGCGTCGTCCAGCACATAGACCGGCAGCAGGGGCCGGTCCGCGGCGGCGGCGAGGGCGGGGTTGTCGGCGAGGCGGAGGTCTTGGCGGAACCAGAGCAGGGCAAGGGCGGGGCGCGTCATGCCCGGTATGTAGGCGCCCGCTGCGAAAGCGCGACACGCCCCTGCCTCATGACGGGCGTGGGAGGGGGACGCCGCACATCCTCGCCAACAGCGGCATCATCCACGCCGTCAGCCAGGCCCTGTTCCCGTAAGGGTGGGCTGGGGCCCGGGGGAGGCGGTCATGCTGAACAGCCGCTCCCGCCCGAGCAGGAACAGGCGTGCCCCGCGCGGGAAGAGGCCGGCGATGGCCGGGTCCCGCGCGTCGAGCCCGCCGGTATAGGCGCCGAAGGCGGGCAGGACGAGGCGCCGGCCATCGGCCACGAAGCAGGGGCGGGTGATGCCGCCCGCCCGCGTCGGCATGGTCGCCTTCGGGTGGAAATGGCCGGAGACCTCGCCGCCCGCGACGGCGGAGAAGCGGGAGGCCGGCGGGCGGGCCTGGTGGCGGAAGACGAGCGGGCCGTCGCGCACCTCATCCGCCGCCTGGCCGGGCAGGCCCTCGGGCGGCTCCGGGTCGTGGTTGCCGAGGACCCAGAGCATCTCGAGCCCGGCCAGCATGCGGTGCAGCGCCTCCAGCTCCGGCGGCGGCAGGCGGGAGGCGCCATGCCGGTCGTGGAAGCTGTCGCCGAGGGCGATGATCCGCTCGGGTCGCCAGCGCCGCAGCAGCAGGGCGAGGCGGGAGAGCGTCTCCCGCGTGTCGTAGGGGGGGAGGAAGCGGCCGGCGGCGGCGAAGGCGCTGCCCTTCTCCAGATGCAGGTCGGCGACGACCAGCGTGCGCCGCGCCGGCCAGTGCAGCACGCCGGCAGGGTCGAGCATCAGCCGCTCGCCGCCCAGGTGGATCGGCGCAGCGCTCATGCCCGGCCGAGGCTCTTCGGCGCGTTGCGGATGAAGCGGTTGTGGCGCGGCCGCTCGCGGTGGCGCGGCTTGTCGACGTCGCGCGGGCGGATGGCGACGCCCTCCGTCACATCGGCGAGCAGGCCGGAGAAGAGCTCGGCGCCGTCGGTCACCTCCTCGACCAGCGACTCGGCTTCGGCGAGCAGCGCATCCTCGGCGCCGCCGGCGACCCATTCGCGCCCCTCCTCGATCAGCGCCGGCACGGCCAGCGGCGAAACGCGCTTGAGCTGCTTGTGGATGATGCGCCCCCGCGCGCGCGCCAGCAGCAGGCCGATGCGGGCGACATCGGTGAGGCCACCGGCGGCCTCCTGCCGCGTGGCGCGGAGCAGGATGTGGTCGGGCTCGTGCTTGCGCAGCACGTCGTAGATAAGGTCGGCATTCATGGTCATCTGGCGCGGGCGCTTCTCTTGTCCCGGGTGATTCTTCTCGAGCAGCCCGGCGATGGTGGCGATGTTGCGGAAGGTGCGGCGGAGCATGGAGCTCTCGGCCATCCATTCCTCCAGCTCCTCGCCGAGGATGTCCTCCTCGAAGAGATGCTCGACCCCGGTCGGCTCGAAGGCGGACCAGGCGGCGAGGACGTAGTCGGTGGCGAGGTAGCCGAGCGGGCCGAAGCCGGCGCGCTCCATCCGCTTGGTGACGAGCATACCGAGCGTCTGGTGCGCCAGCCGCCCCTCGAAGCAATAGGCGACGAGGAACCAGCGGCCGCCGCGCGGGAAGGTCTCGATCAGCAGCCCGTCCTTGGGCGGAAGCATGCTCTGGCGGCGCTGCAGCTTCAGCCAGTCTTGCACGGGCGCGGGCAGCAGGCGCCACTTGCGCGGGTCGTGCAGGATCTCCCGCACCCGCGCGGCCAGCCAGGTGGTGAGGGGCATGCGGGAGCCGGCATAGGCGGGCACCCGCGGCTCGCCCTCGCCGCCGCGGGAGACGACGGCGCTGACGCCGTCCAGCGCCTCGAAGCGCAGCGTCTGCCCGGCGAAGATGAAGCAGTCGCCGGCGACGAGCGTCGAGATGAACCACTCCTCCACCTCGCCGAGCACCGGGCCGCCGCGGAGGCGCACCTTCAGCAGCGGCGTCTCGACGATGGTGCCGAGATTCATCCGCAGCTGGCGGGCAACGTGCTGATCGCGGACATGGACCATGCCCTCGGCGTCGCGGAACAGCTTGCGGAAGCGGTCATAGACGCGGAGCGCGTAGCCGCCATTCTCGACGAAGCCGAGCACGTCGTCGAAGTCGCGGCGGGTGAGCCCGGCATAGGGGGCGGCGCAGCGGACCTCCTCGTAGAGCGCGTCCGGGTGGAAGGGGGCGTGGCAGGCCATGGCGAGGATGTGCTGCGCCAGCACGTCGAGTCCGCCAGGGCGCGGCGGGTCGCCATCCAGCTCCTCGTGGCGCACTGCCTCCAGCGCCGCGGTGCATTCGATGACCTCGAAGCGGTTGGCGGGGACGAGGATGGCGCGCGAGGGCTCGTCCATCCGGTGGTTGGCGCGGCCGACCCGCTGCAGGAGGCGCGCGACGCCCTTCGGCGCGCCGACCTGGATCACCTGGTCCACGTCGCCCCAGTCGATGCCGAGGTCGAGCGAGGCGGTCGCCACCACCGCGCGCAGCTTCCCCGCGGCCATCGCCGCCTCGACCTTGCGGCGCTGCTCGACGGTGAGGCTGCCATGGTGGAGGGCGATCGAGAGACCGTCCTCGTTCAGCCGCCAGAGCGCTTGGAAGCAGAGCTCCGCCTGGGCCCGCGTGTTGACGAAGACGATGGTGACGCGCGCCGCCTGGATGCGGCGGTAGACCTCCGGCATGGAGGCGAGGCCCATATGCCCGCCCCAGGGCAGCCGGCCTTCGGGCAGGGTGATGGCGAGGTCGGGCGCGGCGCCGCCCCGGACCTGCACGAGGCGCACGCCCCCGGACTCGCCGGTGGGCGAGAGGAAGGCCTGTAGCGGCTCCGGCCAGGCGACCGTGGCCGAGAGGCCGACGCGCCGCGCGCCCGGCGCCAGCCGCCCGAGCCGGGCGAGGCCCAAGGCGAGCTGGTCGCCGCGCTTGGTGCCGGCGAGCGCATGGATCTCGTCGACGATGACGGCGCCGAGCCCGGCGAAGAACTCCCCGGCCTCGGGCTGGGAGAGCAGCAGGGCGAGGCTCTCGGGCGTGGTCAGCAGCAGGTTGGGCGGGTCGGCGCGCTGGCGGGCGCGGCGGTTCTGCGGCGTGTCGCCGGTGCGGGTCTCGATGCGGATCGGTAGGTCCATGTCCTCGACCGGCGCCGTCAGGTTGCGGGCGATGTCGACGGCAAGCGCCTTCAGCGGCGAGACATAGACGGTATGGAGGCCGGGGCGGGGGCTCCGGGCGAGGTCGACGAGGCTTGGGAGGAAGCCGGCGAGCGTCTTGCCGCCGCCGGTCGGCGCGACCAGCAGCGCGGATTGCCCGGCCTCCGCCGCCCGCAGCAGGGCGAGCTGGTGCGGCCGCGGCGTCCAGCCCCGCCGGGCGAACCAGGTGGCAAAAGGTTCCGGCAATGTTCCCATCCGGCCCCTTATATGGCGGGAAGCAGGCTCCTCGGGAAGGCGCTACCCGCAGGCGAAGCGGAGCGTGGCCGTCGTGCCGCCCCCCGCCTCGAGGCGGAGGCTGGCATGGGCCTGCCGCGCCAGGCGGGGGACGAGATGCAGGCCGAGGCAGCCCTGAGGGGTGTTGCGCCGCTGCGCCTCCGGCAGGCCGATCCCGTCATCCGCCACCACCAGCTCGCCGAGGCCCGGCGCCGGCCGGCGCAGCACCAGGCGGATGGTGCCGGTGTGGTGCTCGGGGAAGGCGTGGCGGGCGGCGTTCACCACCAGCTCGTTGACGATGAGGGCGATGGGCGTCGCCTGGGAAACCGGCATCAGCAGGCCGGCCTCGACCTCATGCTCCAAGGTGAGGCCGGGGCGGCCCACCACGTCAAGCGCGCTGCGGGCGGTGGCCAGCAGCTCGGCGCCGAGGTCGATCATCGCATTCTCGGCGATGCGGAACATGCGGTCCTGCACCAGCGTCGCCAGCATCACGCGCGTCGCGGCGCCGCGGAGGGCGGCGGCAACCTCCGGGTTGGTGGCGCGGCTGGCCTGCAGGCCGAGGAAGGAGGTGGTGGCCTGGGCGTTGTTCTTGACCCGGTGGTGCAGCTCCGCCAGCAGCAGCTCCCGCTCGGCGAGCGCGCGGCGGCGCTCCTCCAGCGCCTGGCGCATGTCCGTGATGTCGACGCAGGAGCCGAGAAAGCCGATGAACTGGCCGTCCTGGCAAAGCGGCCGGGCGGTCTCCAGCAGCCAGCGCCAGGCGCCGTCATGCCGCCGGAGGCGGAAGTCGACAGTGAAGGGCACGCGGGCGGTGAAGCCTTGCAGGTAGGCCTGTTCGCAGCGCACCCTGTCCTCCGGGTGGACGCCCTCGATCCAGCCGAAGCCCAGCTCCGCCTCGAGCGGCCGGCCGGTGAAGTCCAGCCAGGGTTGGTTGAAGAAGCTGCGTACCCGGTCGGGCCCGGCCTGCCAGAGCATTACCGGCGCATAGTCCACCAGGAGGGAGGGCTCCGCCTGCGCCGCCATCCTGGCATCCGTGGCATCCCCTGGCCCTGGCGACATCCAATTCCCTTGCCCTTCATCGAGGCCGTGACGTCGCATGGCCGTTGCAGTTACGGTTCCGTATGACGCGCCGGGCGACCAGGGGTTTCCTGGCGTCACCCTGACCCACGCTTCTGGGAACGGCGCGCCGCGGGCGGGGTTGCTGCCGCGGCCGAAACCAGCCAGCCATACTGCGTCGCACTCTCAATCAGGGCCCGCTGTCCCGCAATCAGCGACCATGGGATGCAATGGGCCCTGTTCCGCAACGGATCGCTGGCAGGAAGGTGATGGGTTGAAGCCGCGCCGGCTGTGGCCAAGCTTCTGCCGTCATGCCCCATCCCGAGACCTGGCTCCGCGTCACCCCCGACGGGCTCTTCTGCGAGCCGGGCGGCTTCTTCATCGACCCGGTGCGGCCGGTGGCGCGGGCCGTCATCACCCATGGCCATGCCGACCATGCCCGGCCGGGCCACCGGGCGGTGCTGGCGACGCCGGAGACGCTTGCCATCATGCGGGCGCGGATGGGGGAGGGGGCGGGCGCCACCCAGCAGGCGATGCGGCATGGCGAGGTGCTGCGCCAGGGCGACGTCGCCATCCGCCTGGTCCCGGCCGGGCATGTGCTGGGCTCGGCGCAGGTAGTGATGGAGTGGCGGGGGAGCCGGGCCGTCGTCTCCGGCGACTACAAGCGGCAGCGGGATGCGACCTGCCTGCCCTTCGAGGTGGTGCCCTGCGACGTCTTCGTCACCGAGGCGACCTTCGCCCTGCCCGTCTTCCGCCACCCCGATCCGGCGCAGGAGGTGGCGAAGCTGCTCAGGAGCCTCGCGCTGTTTCCGGAGCGGACGCATGTGGTCGGCTGCTATGCGCTCGGGAAGTGCCAGCGGCTGATCACCCTGCTCCGCGCCGCGGGCTGGGACCGGCCCATCCACCTGCACGGGGCGCAGCAGCCGCTCTGCCGGCTCTACGAGGAACTCGGCGTGCCGCTCGGGGAGCTCCGGCCCGCGACGGTTGCCAACAAGGCGGAGCTGAAGGGCGCCATCGTCCTCGCCCCGCCCTCGGCCATCGCCGATCGCTGGGCGCGGCGGCTGGCGGAGCCCGTCACCGCGCTGGCCAGCGGCTGGATGCGGGTACGGCAGCGGGCGAAGACGCGGGGCGTGGAGCTGCCCATGGTCATCAGCGACCATGCGGACTGGGATGACCTCAACCGCACGATCGACGAGGTCGGCGCGCCGGAGGTCTGGGTGACGCATGGGCGGGACGACGCGCTGGTGCATGCGCTGGCCGGGCGCGGCATCCGCGGGCGGGCGCTGCATCTCGTGGGCCTCGGGGAGGACGAGGACGAGGCGGTGGCGGAGGCGCCCGAGGGAGGGGCTGCGGCATGAGCGTCCCCGCCTTTGCCGAGCTGCTGGAGCGGCTGGTCTTCACCCCGGGCCGCAATGCCAAGCTCGCCCTGCTGCGGGACTGGTTCGCGACGCAGCCCGATCCGGACCGGGGCGTCGGCCTTGCCGCGCTGACCGAGGAGCTGGTCTTCACCGCGGCCAAGCCGATGCTGATCCGCGACCTCGTGGCCGCCCGGACGGACCCGGTGCTGCTCGCCCTCAGCCATGACTATGTCGGCGACCTCGCCGAGACGGTGGCGCTGATCTGGCCGGAGCGTGGCCTGCGATCGTGGAGCGCCGGAGGCGCGGAGCGTGAATCGCAGGCTCAGACCTATATCGTGAACGCCCCGCCGCCGGCGCTCTCCGAGGTGGTGGAGGCGCTGGAGGTGACGCCCAAGGCGGAGCTGCCGGCGCTGATCGCGGGTTGGCTGGATACGCTCGATTCCGGTGGCCGGCTGGCGCTCATCAAGCTCATCACCGGGGGCCTGCGCGTCGGCGTCTCGGGGCGGCTGGCGCGCGTCGCGCTGGCCGAGTGGTCGGGCAAGCCGGTGGAGGAGATCGAGGAGATCTGGCACGGCGTCGCCCCGCCCTACCTGCCGATCTTCCGCTGGCTGGAGGGGAAGGCGGAGAAGCCCGACCCGCGGGACGCCCCGGTGTTCCGCCCGCTGATGCTGGCCCATCCGCTGGAGGATCGCGACCTCGCCGCGCTCGACCCGGCGGCCTATCGCGCCGAGTGGAAATGGGATGGCATCCGCGTCCAGCTCACCGCCGGGCCGGGCGGGCGCCGCATCTGGAGCCGGGGCGGGGAGGACATCTCGGGCGGCTTCCCCGAGATCCTGGAGGCGATGGACTTCCACGCCGTGCTCGATGGCGAGCTGCTGGTGATCCGGGACGGGCCAGGGGGAGGTGTCGTGGCGCCCTTCGCTGACCTGCAGCAGCGGCTGAACCGCAAGCTGGTCGGGCCGAAGATGCTGCGCGACCATCCGGTCGGCGTGCGGCTCTACGACCTGCTCTTCGAGGAGGGCGAGGACCTGCGGCCGCTGCCTTTCGACGAGCGCCGGCGGCGGCTGGAGGACTGGGTCGCGCGGCATGCGCCGGCGCGGATGGACCTCTCGGCGATGATCGCCTTCGCCTCCGTCGCGCAATTGAGCGAGGTGCGGGACGGGGCGCGGGCCGCCTCGATCGAGGGGCTGATGCTGAAGCGCGCCGACAGTCCCTATCTCGCCGGGCGCGTGAAGGGGCTGTGGTGGAAGTGGAAGCGCGACCCGCTTAGCATCGACGCGGTGCTGATGTATGCGCAGCGCGGGCATGGGAAGCGGAGCAGCTTCTACTCCGACTACACCTTCGGCCTCTGGCGCCCGGTGGAGGGCGGGGGGGAGGAGCTGGTGCCGATCGGCAAGGCCTATTCCGGCTACACGGATGAGGAGCTGGGCTGGCTCGACCGCTGGATCAGGAACCACACGGTCAGCCGCTTCGGCCCGGTGCGGGAGGTGGAGAAGAGCCTGGTGCTGGAGGTGATCTTCGATGCGGCGCAGCTCTCGGGGCGGCACAAGTCGGGCGTCGCCCTGCGCTTCCCCCGTATCGCCCGCATCCGCACCGACAAGCCGGCGAGCGAGGCGGACCGGCTGGAGAATCTCATGGCCTATGTGGAGGCGGGGCCAGCGGCGGAGGGGTAATTGTTCTTGATATGTTCTTGTCGGGCGGCCTATCCTCCGGCCCATGCCGCCCAGCGACGACGCCCTGCCCGCCCTGCCCCGGAAAGGCCGCGGCGCCGTCTCCAACCGGCCGAGCGCGCGCTTCGGCCTGGCCGACCGCTATGCCGTCGATGACGGCTGGGGCGCGGCCGAGGAGGAGGAATGGGCGCCGCGCGAGGCCGCCAGCCTCGGCATTGACGCGGCGCGGCGGATCATCACCAGCAATGACAGCCCGGATATCGGCTTCAGCCGCTCCATCAACCCCTATCGCGGCTGCGAACATGGCTGCATCTACTGCTTCGCCCGGCCGACCCATGCCTTCCTCAACCTCTCGCCCGGGCTCGATTTCGAGACGCGCATCTTCCACAAGCCGGATGCGCCGGCGCTGCTGCGGCGGGAGCTCTCGGCGCCGGGCTACGTGCCGAAGCCGGTCATGCTCGGCATCAACACCGACGCCTACCAGCCCTTCGACCGGCGGGAGGGGCTGACGCGGCGCATCCTGCAGGTGCTGGCGGAGTTCCGGCATCCGGTCGGGCTGCTGACCAAGTCGGCGCTGATCGAGCGCGACATCGACATCCTGGCGCCGATGGCGGCGGCCGGGCTGGCGCGGGCCGGCATCTCCATCACGACGCTCGACCGGGAGCTGGCCCGGCGGATGGAGCCGCGGGCGACGACGCCGGGGCGGCGGCTGGCGGCGATCCGGGCATTGGCGGCGGCCGGCATCCCGGTGACGGTGATGGCGGCGCCCGTCATCCCCGGCCTCACCTGCCATGAGATCGAGCCGATCCTCGAGGCGGCGGCCGAGGCGGGGGCGACCGGCGCGGGCATGACGCTGGTGCGGCTGCCGCATGAGATCAGGCCGCTCTTCGAGGAATGGCTGCACGCCCATGCGCCGGACCGGGCAGGGCGGGTGCTGAGCCTCATCCGGCAGTGCCGGGGCGGCAAGCTGAACCAGGCGGCATTCGGCGAGCGAATGCGGGGGACCGGGCCCTATGCCGAGCTGCTGCGGCAGCGCTTCGCGCTGGCGGCGGCGCGGCTCGGGCTCGATCGGCCGCGGCTGCCGCTCGATACCAGCCGCTTCCGCGCGGCGGGGCCGCAGCTATCCCTTTTCTAGGCCGGCCTTGGGCGGGAGGGGAAAGAGCGTGAGGAAGCGTGCCGCAAGCGCCCGGTCGCCTTCGACGCGCAGGGCGCCGGCGGCTTCCAGCGCCTCGAGGGGCTGGCCGCCATAGATCGCGGCGGCGATGACGGCCGGTGCGCCGTCGAGGATGAGGTCGGCTCCCTCCACCAGCCCGGCGGCGATGGCGATCTGCCCCGCCTCGAGCCGGGCGAGGTAGCGCTCCTCGCCGAGGCGGAAGCCGATGCGCGCGGCAAGCTCCCCGGCCCGGCCGGCATCCAGCATCGTCCGCAGCGAGAGCAGCAGCGAGGCGGCGCTGAAGGGCAGCGTCGGGTCGTGCAGCGGCGAGCGCGCCGCCCAGCGGCCGAGCGCCTGGAAGATCGGCTCGCTCTCCATGCCCCACTCCGTCAACGCATAGACCTGGGTGGAGGCCGGGGGCGGCAGGCGGCGGCGCACCACCACCCCGGCCGCCTCCAACCCGGCGAGGCGCTGGGTCAACACGTTGGCGCTGATGCCCGGCAGGCTGGCGCGCAGCTCGCTGAAGCGGCGCGGGCCGAAGATCAGCTCCCGCATCACCAGCAGGGCCCAGCGCTCGCCCAGCAGGTCGAGGGCATGGGCGGCGGCGCAGGCATCCTCGTACCAGCGGCGGGGCGGTTCCGGCGAAGTTATTTTACCTGACTTCATAGTTGTAATTTATAACTCAAATGGGCAGGCTGGTCAAAGCCAAGGGGGAAAGGACCCGTCCATGCCGAAGCTGATCTTCGTGAACCTGCCCGTCACCGACCTGAAGCGGTCGATCGCCTTCTACGAGGCCGTCGGCGCCACGCTGAACCCGCAATTCACCGACGAGACCGCCGCCTGCATGGTCTTCTCCGAGACCATCCACGTCATGCTGCTGACCCATGCTAAGTACCGGCAGTTCACCGCCAAGCCGATCGCCGACGCGCATGCGACGAGTGGCGTGCTGCTCTGCGTCTCGGCCGAGGGCCGCGCCGAGGTGGATGCCACGGTCGAGCGCGCCGGCGGGGCCGGCGGCCGCATGGATCCGGGCCAGTTGCAGGATTACGGCTTCATGTATGGCCGCAGCTTCGAGGATCCGGACGGGCATCATTGGGAGGTCATGTGGATGGACCTCGAGGCGGCCCAGCAAGCCATGGCGAAGAGCTGATGGCCGGCATCGCGCTCTGCCTCTGGTTCGACGGCCAGGCAGCCGAGGCGGCGTCGTTCTACGTCGCCGCCTTCCGCGAGGCCGGGCAGGAGGCCAGCCTCGGCGAGACCATGCGCTTCGGCGACGGCCGCGTGCTGAGCGTGACCTTCCGCCTCGCGGGGCAGGAATTCGTCGCGCTCGATGGCGGGCCGCAATTCCGCTTCACCCCGGCGCTCTCGGTCTTCGTCACCGTCGCCGGGCAGGCGGAGCTGGATGCGATCTGGGACCGGCTCTCGGCCGACCCGGCCGCCGAGCACTGCGGCTGGCTGACCGACCGCTTCGGCCTCAACTGGCAGGTGGTGCCGGAGGAACTCGGCGCCATGCTGCGCGACCCGGATGCCGGGCGCGCCGCGCGGGTGATGGGGGCGCTGATGGGCATGGGGCGGCTCGACCTCGCGGCGCTCCGACGCTCCTATGCGGCGGAGAGCCCGGAGGAGCCCGCCGCATGCGCTTCAACCACGTCGCCAACCGGCTGAACCCCCTGCATTTCGAGGCGGTGGTGGCGCTATTCACCACGCGGCTCGGCTTCGCCGTGCTGCGGCGGACGGAGCGCGCCATCTGGTTGCGGCAGCCAGGGGCCAATGTGGACCTGCAGTTCAGCCGCAGCGAGACGCCGGGTCGGGATGGGGACAAGCTTCGCTCCCAGGTCTCCTTCCTCAGCGAGACGCCGCGCGAGGATCTGGAGGCGCTGGCCTCCTGGCTCGTGGGGCAGGGGGTGGAGGCGCGGGTCGGGGCCTATTCGGGGCGCGAATTCTATCTCGACGCCCCGGAGGCCTTCGTCGATTTCGTCATCGAGGCCATGCGGCCGGAACTCGCCGACTACCCGCTCGACGAATGAACGGGGGCGTGAGCCCTTGCATCCCCACCGGCCCCCTGCCACACCCGCGCCCGCATGACCGACGACCTGCCCAACCCCGCCCTCCTGCCCGCCGGGCTGATGGATCTGCTGCCCCCCGAGGCGGAGCGGGAGGCGGCGCTGGTCGAGACGCTGATGGCCGCCTTCGCCGGGCATGGCTATGAGCGGGTGAAGCCGCCGCTGCTGGAATTCGAGGACAGCCTGCTGGCCGGCTCCGGCGCTGCAGTCGCCGAGCAGACCTTCCGGCTGATGGACCCGGTCAGCCAGCGGATGATGGGGCTGCGCGCCGACACCACGCCGCAGGTCGCCCGCATCGCCGCGACGCGGCTCGGGCTGCAGGTCAGGCCGCTGAGGCTCTGCTATGCCGGGCAGGTGCTCCGCGTGCGGGGGACCCAGCTCGCGCCGGAGCGGCAGCTGCCGCAGACGGGGATCGAGCTGATCGGCAGCGATGCGGCGGAGGCGGATGCGGAAGTCGCCCTGGTCGCGGCCGAGGCGCTGGCGCGGGCCGGCGTCGCGGCCGTCTCGCTCGACATCACCCTGCCCACCATGGCGCCGGCCCTGCTGGAGGCGGCGGGCGTGCCGCCGGCGCTCAGCCAGCGCCTGGCACGCGCCCTCGATCGCAAGGATGCCGCGGCGGCGACCACGCTTGCCGAGCAGGCCGGGCCGCTCGCTGCCGCGCTGCCGGTGCTGCTGGCCGCCGCCGGGCCGGCCGACGGGGCGCTGGCCGCGCTGGCCGCCGCCGATCTGCCGCCGGCGGCGCGCGCCATCGCCGACAATGCGGCGGCGGTCATCGCCGCCATCCGGGCGCGGGAGCCAGGGCTGCGCATCACTCTCGACCCGGTGGAGTTCCGCGGCTTCCGCTACCATGTGGGCGTCGCCTTCACCCTCTACGGGCCGGGTGCGACCGGCGAGCTGGCGCGCGGCGGCCGCTACGTCTCGGCCAATGACGAGCCGGCGACAGGGATGAGCCTCTACCCGGACGCCGTGCTGCGCGCCGCCGGCCCGGTGGCGCCGCGGCCGCGCGTCTTCCTGCCGCTCGGCACCCCGTCCGCCGCCGCTGCGGCCCTCAGGGGCCAGGGCTTCGCCACGGTGGCCGCGCTCGGCCCCGGCGACAGCCCCGCCGCGCTGCGCTGCACGCATATCCTGCGCGACGGCGAAGCCCGCCCCCTCAGCGCGATGCCCTCCAGCAAGGACGATGTGTGATGGCCAATGTCGCGGTGATCGGCGCCCAGTGGGGCGACGAGGGCAAGGGCAAGGTGGTGGACTGGCTGGCGAGCCGAGCCGACATCGTCGTGCGCTTCCAGGGCGGCCACAATGCGGGGCACACCCTCGTCATCGGCGAGCAGGTCTACAAGCTCTCGCTGCTGCCCTCGGGCGTGGTGCGCGGCAAGCTCGGCGTCATCGGCAACGGCGTTGTGCTCGACCCGGACGCGCTGCTCTCGGAGATCGACAAGGTGACGGCGCAGGGGCTGTCGGTGACGCCGGAGAACCTGCGCATCGCCGAGAACACGCCGCTGATCCTCCCGCTGCACCCGGCGCTCGACAAGGCGCGCGAGGCGGCGCGGGGTGAGGACAAGATCGGCACCACCGGGCGCGGCATCGGCCCGGCCTATGAGGACAAGGTCGGCCGCCGCTCCATCCGCCTCTGCGACCTCGCCGAGCCGGCGACGCTCTCGGCCAAGCTTGACGAGCTGCTGCTGCACCACAACAGCCTGCTGCGCGGCCTCGGCGCCCAGGCCTTCGAGAAGCAGGCGCTGCTGGACGGGCTGCTGGCGCTGGCACCGCGGCTGCTGCCCTTCGCCGAGCCGGTGTGGGAGCGGCTGGACGACGCGCGGCATCGCGGCCAGCGCGTGCTTTTCGAGGGCGCGCAGGCGGTGATGCTCGATGTCGACCACGGCACCTACCCCTACGTGACCAGCAGCAACACCGTTGCCGGCAATGCCGCGGCGGGGGCCGGGGTCGGGCCGGACGTCATCGGCATGGTCCTCGGCATCGCCAAGGCCTACACGACGCGCGTCGGCAGCGGCCCGTTCCCGACCGAATTGCATGACGAGATCGGCCGGGGCCTCGGCGAGCGCGGGCGGGAATTCGGCACGGTGACGGGCCGTCCCCGCCGCTGCGGCTGGTTCGATGCCTGCCTGGTGCGCCAGGCGGTGAAGACCGGCGGCATCCAGGGGATCGCGCTCACCAAGCTCGACGTGCTCGACGGGCTGGCGGAGCTGAAGATCTGCACCGGCTACACGATCGGCGGCGAGCATTATCGCCGCATGCCCGCCGCCGCCGGGGCGCAGGCCGCGGCGCGGCCGGTCTACGAGGTGCTGGAGGGCTGGACCAGCTCCACCCGCGGCGCCCGCTCCTATGCCGACCTGCCGGCCGCGGCGGTGAAGTATGTCCGCCGCATCGAGGAGCTGGTGGAGGCGCCGGTGGTGCTGCTGAGCACCAGCCCGGACCGCGACGACACGATCACGCTGCGCGACCCCTTCGCAGGGTAGCGGCGGGGGCGGCGTCGTATCCGCACCTCGCCAGTGCCGCCGTCCTGCGGCATCCCGGGCCGGGTATCGATCCGTCGGCCGGTGGGTAGCCGACGGCGGCGTGGCTGCGGGAAGGCCCTGCGGCTGCCGGAGCGGGCCTCGTGTCCTGCTTGCCCGCGAAGCGCGTGAGGAAACCAACGGACTTCGCGGGCAGGATACTAGATCAGGTTCAGGTCCTGCCCGATCGCGGCGAGGTCGTCGCGGATGCTGGTGAAGACGTCGTTCGCCTCCGCCTGCACGTCCTGCCGCCAACTGTCGATCAGCGCCCGGAAGACCTGCGGGTCGCCGCCGTCGCTGTCGTAGATGCTGCGCAGCGCCAGGAGCTGCGGATCGGTCGTCCCCACCTCCGGCACGATGAGCTCCGGCTCGGGCGAGGCCGCTGCCGTCGCAGTGCTGCTGGCATAGAGCTCCGGCGCGTGCTGGGCCGTATCGAACTCGGCGAGGCCGGCGATGGCCGCCTGCGGCGAGAGGTCGGCGCTCCTGCCGGGCAGCAGCACGATGTCGCCGCGGTTCTCGTAGTTCACCGTGAGGCTGTTGATGGCCGCCAGCGCCTGCTCCTCGGTGAGGCCGGGGAGTTCCTCCGCGGCCTTGTCGGCGGCGAGGTTTGCCAACGTCGGGTTGGCCCGCAGCACCTCGCCGATCTCCGCCCGGTGCGCGCCGAGTGCGACGGCCGGATCGTCGGCGATGACGAAATTGGTGATCCGCGCATCCTCGCCCGCCGGCAGGATTGCGCCCGGGGAGCCGAAGGTGACGGCGTCAAAGGTCACCCCGGCCTGGTCGGGATGCGCCGCCATGTATTGCTGCGCGAGCGAGCCGCCGAGGCTGTGGCCCGTCACCACGACTTGGTCATAGCGCCCGCTTGCCGCGGCCTGGTCCACCGCCTGGAAGAGCGAGGTGAAGTCGGCATAGTCGGCATTGATGTTCTGCAGGTCGTTGAAGCTGTCCTGCTGGTCGTCGCTGCCGCGGAAGGCGATGACCAGGCTCTCCTGGCCGTTCACCACGCCCTCGGCCACCAGCGCGGCCGAGTTGTCGCTCCGGTAGAGGCCGCCCGCGAAGGTCTCGCCGGCGCCGAGGGTGACGGGCAGGTCGGCCACGGGCGTGAGGCCGGCCGGCAGCGTGACCGGGATATCGGAATAGGCATTGAGCGAAAGCTGCGCGAGCGCAGCGTCTGTCGCTGTCGTCACTGGGTCTCTCCTGCGTTGCGGCCACCCGCCGTGGCGGAGGCGAGGGGCCTGCCGATGGCAAACCCCGCCGGCTTATCCGGGGCATGCCCGGTGCGGCTTTCAGGGAGAGAACACGTGGCCCTCGCCCAGGGTTCCGCGCGACCGCGCTGGTTGCAGGCGTTCCGGCTGGTTGTTCGACCGGGCCGGTTACCGTCCGAGACCAATCTTAACGCTTCGCCAATTCCAGCCCATGCTGCTCGCGGACTGCATGGAAGCGGAGCATCGGCCACTCCTCCTCGGCCCGCTTGCGCCGCCAGTCGGAGCCGAAGAAGGCGACGAGCGCGCCGTCATGGTCCTCGCCCGCATCGCGGCGGTTGGTGGCGGCGAAACGGTCGAGCGCGGCGCGATCCGAGCCAGGGTCGGCGGGCGTCACCCAGCGCATCATCTGCCACATCGTGTCGTCGAAGCCAGCCGGGACGCCATATTCGACCTTGAGACGGCTCTGCAGCACATCGAGCTGCAACTGGCCGACGACGCCGACGACGGGGTTGGAGCCGTCGAGCGGACGGAAGAGCTGGACGACGCCTTCCTCGGCAAGCTGGGAAAGGGCGGTCTTCAGCTTCTTCGCCAGCATCGGGTCCTCGAGCCGGACGTGGCGCAGGATCTCCGGCGCGAAGCTCGGCACGCCGCGGAAGTTGAGGCCCTCGCCCTCGGTCAAGGTATCGCCGATGCGCAAGGTGCCGTGATTGGCGACGCCGACGACATCGCCGGGCCAGGCTTCCTCGGCCACCTGCCGGTCCTTGGCGAAGAAGAACAGGGGCGCGTTGACCGGCACCTGCTTGCCGGTGCGGACCTGCTTCAGCCGCATCCCCTTTACCAGCCGGCCCGAACAGAGGCGGACGAAGGCGACGCGGTCGCGGTGGTTCGGGTCCATGTTGGCCTGGACCTTGAAGACGAAGCCGGTGAGTGCCGCCTCCCCGGGCTCGACCGGCCGGGAGTCGGCGGCGCGGCTTTGCGGCGGCGGAGCGTAGCGGGCGAGGCCGTCCAGCAGGTGGCCGATGCCGAAGTCGCGGAGCGCGCTGCCGAAGAAGACCGGGGTGAGGGTGCCCTGGCGGAAGGCCTCCAGGTCGAATTCGGGGCAGGCGGCCTCGGCGAGGCCGACCTCCTCGGCCAGCGCCGCCGCCCGCTCCGGCCCGACCAGCTCAGCGAGCTTCGGGTCGTCAGGACCCGAGAGCCCGACCGCCGACCGGTCATCCGCATCAACCGGAAGAAAATGCCGTGCCAGCATGTCCCAGGTCCCGGCGAATTCGCTCGCCCGCCCGACCGGCCAGGCAACCGGCGCGGCATCCAGCGCCAGCGTCTTCTCGATCTCGTCGATCAGCTCGAAGGGGTCCCGCGCCTCGCGGTCCATCTTGTTGACGAAGGTGATGATGGGGATATCGCGCAGGCGGCAGACCTCGAAGAGCTTGCGGGTCTGCGCCTCGATGCCCTTGGCCGCGTCCAGCACCATCACCGCGGCGTCGACGGCGGTCAGGGTGCGGTAGGTGTCCTCGGAGAAATCCTCGTGGCCCGGCGTGTCCAGCAGGTTGAAGATCAGCCCGCCGCGCTCGAAGGTCATCACCGAGGTCGCAACGGAAATGCCACGGTCCTGCTCGATCTTCATCCAGTCGGACCGGGTGCGGCGGGCATTGCCCTTGGCGCGCACGGCACCCGCAAGCTGGATGGCGCCGCCGCGCAGCAGCAGCTTCTCGGTCAGCGTCGTCTTGCCGGCATCGGGGTGGGCGATGATGGCGAAGGTGCGCCGGCGCCCCGCTTCGGCCGAAACCTGGTTCGGTGCCGTGGCGGAGAGCTCGGCCGGGGTCATGGCGTCCACGGGCGCGTCTCTTGGGTTGGGGTGTGTCACCCTCGATCTAGGCGCCCGGGCGGCGAAAGGCCAGAGCCAGTGGACAGGCGGGGCCGGCGGCGCGATCCTGGCGGCAGGAGGGCAGGGGATGGATGCGGGGCGCAGAGAGGCCTCGGCATCGCTCCGCTGCGGGAAGGGGATGCCATGCTGACGCTCGGCTACAAGGCCTCGGCGGAACAATTCGCGCCGGCGAGACTGCTGGAATTCGGCATCCTCGCCGAGGAGGTGGGCTTCGATTCCTGCTTCATCTCCGACCATTTCCAGCCCTGGAAGCACACCGACGGGCATGCGCCCAACTCCCTGGTCTGGCTCGGCGCGCTCGGGGCGCGGACGCAGCGGCTGGTGATGGGGACGAGCGTGCTCACGCCCACCTTCCGCTACCACCCTTCCATCGTCGCGCAGGCCTTCGGCACGCTGGGCTCGATGTATCCCGGCCGCGTCATCCTCGGCATCGGCACGGGGGAGGGGCTGAACGAGGTGCCCTCGACCGGCGCGCCCTGGCCGGAGTTCAAGGAGCGCTTCGCCCGGCTGCGCGAGGCGGTGCAGCTGATGCGGAAGCTCTGGTCGGAGGAGCGCGTCAGCTTCGAGGGGCAGTATTACCGCACCGAGAAGGCGACGATCTACGACCGGCCGGAGGCGATGGTGCCGATCTATGTCGCCGCTGCCGGCGCCCTCGTCGCCAAATATGCCGGCCGCGCGGGCGACGGCTTCATCTGCACCAGCGGCAAGAAGCGGGAGCTCTATACCGAGACGCTGCTGCCGAACCTCGCCGCGGGGCTGGAGGCAGCGGGGGCGCCGAAGCCGGGCTATGACCGCATGATCGAGGTGAAGGTCTCCTTCGACACCGACCGGCAGCGGGCGCTCGAGGATACGCGGCACTGGGCGGCGCTGGCGCTCTCTCCGGAGGAGAAGATGTCGGTCGAGGACCCGGCGGAGATGGAGCGGCTGGCCGATGCGCTGCCGTTGGAGCGTGCCGCCAGCCGCTGGATCGTCTCGAACGACGCCGAGGAGCATGTCGAGCGCATCGGGGAGTATGTGGCGCTCGGCTTCAACCACCTGGTCTTCCACGCGCCGGGGCCGGACCAGGCGCGTTTCCTGCGGCTCTATGGAGAGCAGGTGCTGCCGCTGCTCCGCCGCCGCTTCGGCTGAGCCGTGCAGCGGCTGGACCTGCAGGCGCTGCCAGGCCTGCCGATGGTGCGGGCGGGCGATGACCTCGCCGCGCTGATCGAGGCGGGGCTGGCGCGTGCGGGGCTTCCGCTCGGCGGCGGCGATGTGCTGGTGGTGGCGCAGAAGGTCGTCAGCAAGGCGGAGGGGCGGAGTGTGGCGCTCGCCTCCGTCACGCCCTCGGCCGAGGCGCGGGCGCTGGCGGAGCGGGTGCAGAAGGATGCGCGCTTCGTCGAGCTGGTGCTGTCGGAAAGCCGACGCGTGGTGCGGGCCCGGCCGGGCCTGCTGATCGTGCAGCACAGGCTCGGCTTCGTCATGGCGAATGCGGGAATCGACCAGTCCAACCTCGGCGAGGAGGGGCATGCGCTGCTGCTCCCGCGCGACCCGGATTGCAGCGCGGCGGCGCTCTCGGCGCGGCTCGGCTGCCCGGTCGTCATCACCGACAGCTTCGGCCGTGCCTGGCGGCGCGGCACGGTGGGGGTGGCGATCGGCGCGGCGGGGCTGCCGGCGCTGTGGGATCTGCGGGGCAGGCCCGACCTCTTCGGGCGGCGGCTGCAGGTCAGCATCAGCGGCTTCGCCGACGAGATCGCCGCGGCCGCCTCGCTGCTGCAGGGCCAGGGGGCGGAGGGGCAGCCGGTGGTGCTGGTGCGCGGACTGGAGTGGGACGCCGCTCCGAACCCGGCGGCCGAGCTGCTGCGGCCAGATGCCGAGGACCTGTTCCGATGATCGTCGCGCTCTCGGGCGGCATCGGCGGCGCCAAGCTGGCGCTCGGCCTCAGCGGTTGCCTGCCGCCGGACGAACTGCTGGTCGTCGCCAATACCGGCGATGATTTCGAGCATCTCGGGCTCAGCATCTCGCCCGATATCGACACGCTGACCTACGCGCTGGCCGGGCTCGACAACCAGGAGCTCGGCTGGGGGCGGCGCGACGAGAGCTGGGCCTTCATGGAAGCGCTGGGGAGCATCGGCGGCGAGACCTGGTTCCGCCTCGGCGATCGCGACCTGGCACTGCATGTGGAGCGCACGCGGCGTCTGCGCGCGGGCGAGACGTTGAGCGCCATCACCGCGGACGTCGCGCGGCGGCTTGGCGTCCCGCCGCGCATCCTGCCGATGAGCGACGATCCGGTGCGCACGCGCATCCTGAGCGAGGGCAGGTGGATCGACTTCCAGTACTGGTTCGTGCGGGAGCAGACGCGGCCGCCGGTGCGGGCCATCGACTTCGCCGGCGCCGCCCTGGCGCGGCCCAACCCCGTGCTGATGGCGGCGCTGCGGGATCGGCCGCGCGGGGTGGTGATCTGCCCCTCCAACCCCTTCATCAGCATCGAGCCGATCCTGGCGCTGCCCGGGCTGCGCGAGGCCATGGCGGGCTGCGGCGCGCCGGTGATCGCGGTCTCGCCGATCATCGCCGGCCAGGCGGTGAAGGGGCCGACGGCGCGGATGTTCGAGCAGGCGGGCGTCGTGCCGAGCGCCGCCGCCGTCGCCGCGCGCTATGCCGGGCTGCTGACGCACTACGTGATGGAGCCGGGCGACGACGCCACCGGGATCGAGGCGACCATCATCCACGCGCCGACGCTGATGCGGGGCCTCGAGGACAAGATCGCCCTCGCACGCGTGGTCCTCGCTGCCACATGATCTGGGCCGTGCTGCCGGTGAAGGAGCTGGAGGGGGCGAAGCAGCGCCTCTCGCCCGCGCTGGCGCCGGCGCAGCGCGTGGCGTTGATGCAGGTGATGATCGGCGAGGTGCTGGCGGCGCTGACGGCCACGCGCGGCCTCGCCGGCGTCGCGCTGGTGACGCTCGATCCCTGGGCGACAGCGCTCGCGCAACGCAGCGGCGCCCGGGTGCTGACCGAGGGGGCACGGGACGGGCATACCGGCAGTGTCACCGCCGCGGCGCGGCTGCTCGCCGGGGAGGGGGCGCAGGGAATCATCACCCTGCCCGGCGACGTCCCTGCCGTCACGCCCGCCGAGATCGAGGCGGTGCTGGCGGCGCATGGCGAGGCGCCGGCCTTCACCATCGCGCCGGCCCATGACGAGCTCGGCTCCAATGCCGTCGTCCTGTCGCCGCCGCTGGCGGTGCCGCTGCGCTTCGGCGAGGACAGCTATGTTCCGCATCTTGCCGCGGCCCGTGCCAGGGGCATCGCGCCGCGGATCGTGTCGCGCCCAGGGATCGGGATGGATATCGACCACCCGGCCGACCTTGCCGGCTTCGCCCGCCTGCCCGAGGCACAGGGCACGCGAACGCTCGCCTTCCTGCGCGAGAACGGCCTCACTCCATAGTGGCGCCGGAGTCCTCGACGAGCTTCTGCCAGACCTTCTCCTGCGCGCGCATGTACTCGCCATAGGCGGCGGGCGACTCGTCCACGACCGGCGTGAAGCCGATCGGCTCCATCTTCTGGCGGAAGGCATCGCCCTGCACCACCTGCGCCAGCGCCCGGTGCAGGATGGCGATGCGGTCCGCCGGCGTGCCCGCCGGGGCGTTGATGCCATACCAGCTCTGCATATCGATGTTGGAGCCGGGCAGCAGCTCCTTCATCGAGGGCACCTCGCGCAGCTCCGGCACATAGGCGATGCGCTCGGCGCTGCCGACGGCGAGCGGGCGGAAGGCGCCCTCGCGGATATTGCCGATCGCCGCCGGGATCACGTCGAACATCAGGTCGATATTGCCGGCCAGCAGGTCCTGGAAGGCCGGCCCGCCGCCGCGATAGGGCACATGGGTGATGTCGACGCCCGCCGCGCGCTTCACCGATTCGATGGTGAGATGGCTGACCGTCCCGGTGCCGGAGGAGCCCATGGTGAGCTTGCCGGGGTCCTTCTTCGCCGCGGCGATCAGATCCTGGAAGGTCTTGTAGGGGCTGCGGCCGTTGACGATCAGCACCACCGTGCCCGTCGTCACCCGCGTCACCGGCGCCAGGTCGCGCATGGGGTCGAGCGGCATCGAGCGGCGGAAGAGGAATTTGTTGGCGCAGAGGATGTTGGCCGAGCCGAGCAGGACCGAGTAGCCGTCCTTCTCCGCCTTTGCCACCGCATCCGCGCCGAGATTGCCGCCGGCGCCGCCGCGATTATCGACGACGACGTTCTGCTTCAGCACGGGCTGCAGCTGCTCCGCCAGCAATCGGCCGGTGAGGTCGACAGCGCCGCCGGGGGCGAAGGGCACGACGATCCGCAAGCTCCGCTCCGGGAAGCCCTGGGCGCGGGCGGCAAGCGCGGGCAGGCTGAGGGCGGCGGCTGTCAGCAGCAGGCGGCGATGGGGCATCGGTCTCTCCGGCAAGAGGTTCGCCGCCCCATAACGCAGAACCGCCCGGAAATCGATCAGCTGCCGACCGCCTCCCGCTTCCGTGGGGCGGTCTGCACCACCGGCGCCAGCGCTGGCGCCTCGAAGGCGGCGTGGCGGCGGGCTTCCGGCACCGGGCCGTAGAGCGTCGTTCGCTGGGCCGGCGCGCGGCCGATGGAGCGGATCAGCGCCTCCATCGCGGACGGCGGGAGTTCCTGGCCGTGCTGCGTGCCGGCGGCGCGGCTGATGCTCTCGTTCATCAGCGTGCCGCCGAGGTCGTTCGCCCCGGCCCGGAGCGCCATCGCCGCGCCCTGCGGGCCCATCTTCACCCAACTGGTCTGGATGTTCGGGATATGCGGATGCAGGACGAGGCGCGCGACGCCGTGCATCAGCAGCGCCTCGCGGAAGGTGGGGCCGCGGCGGGCCTGGCCCTTGAGGAACATCGGCGCCTCCATGGCAACGAAGGGGAGGGGGACGAATTCGGTGAAGCCGCCCCATCCCTTCGCCTGGTTCTCCTTCTGCAGGTCGCGCAGCGCGAGCAGGTGCCGGGCCCAGTTCACCGGGGCCTCGACATGGCCGAACATGATGGTCGCCGTGGTGCGGAGGCCGAGGCCGTGCGCCGCCCGCGCCACCGCCAGCCACTCGGCCGTCGTCACCTTGTCCGGGCAGATGAGGGCGCGGATCTCGTCGTCGAGGATCTCGGCCGCGGTGCCCGGCAGCGTGCCGAGGCCGGCCGATTTCAGCCGCGCCAGGTACTCCGTCAGCGTGAGGCCGAGCGTCGCCGCGCCTTGCGTCACCTCGAGCGGGGAGAAGGCGTGGATATGCATCTCCGGCAGCACGGCGCGGATCGCCCGGCAGATGCCCTCATAAGTCTCGCCGGTGTAGTCAGGATGGATGCCGCCCTGGAGGCAGACCTCGGTCGCGCCGCGGTCCCAGGCCTCGACGGCGCGGCGGAGGATCTCGCCATGGTCGAGGTCATAGGCGGGGCCGCGCAGCGCCTCATGCGTGCGACCCTTGCTGAAGGCGCAGAAGCTGCAGCGATAGGTGCAGATATTCGTGTAGTTGATGTTGCGGTTGACGACATAGCGCACCGTCTCGCCAGAGACCGTGCGGCGCAGCGCATCGGCAGCCCGCGTGACATGGGCGAAATCGGCATCGCGCGCGGCGAACAGGCGCATGATGGCGGCGGGGGCGAGCCTCTCGCCGCCTGCGGCCCGCTCGACATCGCGCGCCAGTGCGGCATCGGCCGTGGCGAGGCGCGGGGCAGGCAGAACCGGCGGCGTCAGTTCGCCGGGGGACCAGCGATCCTCGCGCGCCCAGCCCTCGGCATCGCTCGCCTGGCGCAGCCGCGGCGCGACGGCGGGGGAGATCCATTGCTCGGCTGCGCGGACATAGGTGGGGTAGGCGGGAAGGCGCTGCACCAGCACCTTGCCGGCCTCCGCCGTGCGCGCCGCCAGCGCCGCGATCTCCGGCCAGGGCGCCTCGGGGTTCACATGGTCGATGGTGACGGGGGAGACGCCGCCCCAGTCGTTCAACCCGGCCGCGACGAGACGCTGGTAGATGCCAGGCGAGAGGTTGGGCGGCGCCTGGATGTTCATCGCCGGGCCGAGCAGGATGCGCGCCACGGCGATGGTCCAGAGCAGGTCGTCGAGATCCGGCTCCGCGGCGCCCGCAAGCTTGGTGCCGGGCTTGGCGCGGAAATTCTGGATGATGACTTCCTGGATGTGGCCGTGCTCGGCCTGCAGCGCGGCGATGGCCTGGAGCGCCTCGACCCGTTCCGCGCGCGTCTCGCCGATGCCGATCAGGATGCCGGTGGTGAAGGGCACGCGCAGCTCGCCCGCCATCCGCAGGACGCCGAGGCGGAGCGCCGGGTCCTTGTCCGGGCTGCCGTGGTGGACGCCGCCGGGCGCTGAGAGCCGCGCGCTGGTGGCCTCCAGCATGATGCCCTGGCTCGCCGTCACCTCGCGCAGCGCGGCGATCTCGCCCCGCGTCATCACGCCGGGATTGGCGTGCGGCAGCAGCCCGGTCTCCTGCAGCACCAGGCCGCACATGGCGACGAGATAGTCGATGGTGCTGGCGTGGCCGAGCGCATCCAGCGCCTCTCGCGCCGCCGGCCAGCGCAGCTCCGGCTTGTCGCCGAGGGTGAAGAGCGCCTCGGTGCAGCCGGCCGCGGCGCCGGCGCGGGCGACCGCCAGCACCTCCTCCGGCGTGAGGTAGGGGTTGCGCCCCGGCCGCGGCTTCTCGGCGAAGGTGCAGTAGTGGCAGACATCGCGGCAGAGCCTGGTCAGCGGAATGAAGACCTTCCGCGAATAGGAGAAGAGCCGCCCATGCCCTGCATCGCGCAGGGAAGCGGCCTCCCCCATCAGAGCCGCCAGCGGCCGGTTCAGAAGCGCATCCATCCCGTCACCCTTGCCCGTCCTCCGGGCTCGCCGCATCCTGTGGCAGAGCCCCGCGGGACGCAACGCCACGGGAGAGGAGACGGACAGCATGCAGATCGGCTTCAACGCGCCGAGCGGCGGGCCGCTGGCGACGCCGGAGGCGCTGACCCGCCTGGCCCGGGGCGCCGAGGCGCTCGGCTTCCACTATGCGACCGTCAGCGACCATGTGGTGATCCCGCGCGAGATCGGCGCGAAGTATCCCTATACCGATACCGGCGAGTTCCCGGCCGGCAGCCGCGGCGAGCGGCACGAGCAGCTGACCCAGGCGATGTTCCTCGCGGCCCGGACCGAGCGGCTGCGCATCGTCACCTCGGTGATGGTGGTGCCGCACCGGCCGGCGATGCTGGCGGCGAAGATCCTCTCGACCATCGACGTGCTGTCGGGCGGGCGGCTCACCGTCGGCATCGGCGCCGGCTGGCTGCGCGAGGAATTCGAGGCCCTGCAGGCGCCGGATTTCGAGGCCCGCGGCAAGGTGACGGACGAGTACGTCCTCGCCGCCCGCGCGCTCTGGACGGAGGAGGAGCCGCGCTTCGAGGGCGAGCACGTGCGCTTCGGCGGCATCGGCTTCGCGCCGAAGCCGGTGCAGGACCCGCTGCCCATCTGGGTCGGCGGCGAGAGCGGGCCGGCGCTGCGGCGGGCGGCGCGGCTCGGCGACGGGTGGTATCCGATCGGCACCAACCCCGCCCATCCGCTCGACAGCCTCGCCCGGTACGGGGCCGCGATCGAGAAGCTGCACGGCCTGGTCCGCGCTGCCGGCCGCGACCCGGCGGCGGTGGCGCTCGCCTATCGCGTGCAGAAATACGGGCCGAAGGTGCCGGCGCGGGCGGGCGACGGGGAGCGGCGGCTCTTCTCCGGCACGCCGGCGGAGATCGTGGCCGACCTGCGGGCGCTGCGCGCGCTCGGCCTCGGCGCGATCGACTTCACCTTCCCCGGCGACACGGCGGAGGAGGTGCTCGATGCCATGCGCGCCTTCCGCGACACCATCCTGGCGGAGGTCTGAGCGCCATGAAGCTCGGCATCACCATCGGCATGATCCGCGGCGCCAGGCCGCAGCTCGAGATGGACCTCGTGCTGGAGGCGGAGCGGCTGGGCTTCGACGCCGTCTGGTGCGGCGAATCCTACGGGACGGACGCGGTGACGCCCATCGCCTGGGTGCTGGCCCGCACCACGCGCATCAAGGCTGGCACCGGCATCATGCAGATGCCGGCGCGCACGCCGACCTGCGCGGCGATGACGGCGATGACCTTGCAGGCGCTGTCGGGCAACCGCTTCCTCTGCGGCATCGGCCCCTCCGGCCCGCAGGTGGTGGAGGGGTGGCATGGCGAGCCCTATGGCAAGCCGCTCGGCCGCACGCGGGAATATGTGGAGATCATCCGCGCCATCCTCGCCCGTGAGAAGCCGCTCGAGCATGAGGGCGAGCACTACCAGATCCCCTACAAGGGGCCGGGGGCGAGCGGGCTCGGCAAGCCGCTGCGCAGCATCATCCATGGCGACCGCGCGCTGCCGGTCTACACCGCCTCGATCACGCCGGGCGGCATGCGGCTCTCCGGCGAGATCGCCGATGGCAACCTGCCGATCTTCATGTCGCCCGAAGGCGCGGAGGTGGTGGTCAGGCCGACACTCGAGGGCATGGCGAAGGCGGGGCGCGGGCTCGAAGGCTTCGACATCGCGCCCTATACCAAGATCCGCCTCGGCGACGACCTCCAGGCCTGCCGCGATGCGGCGAAGCCGGAGCTCGCGCTCTATATCGGCGGCATGGGCGCACGGGGGAAGAATTTCTACAACGACTACTGCAGGCGCCTTGGCTACGAGGAGGCGGCGGTGAAGATCCAGGACGCCTTCCTCGACGGCCGCAAGGCGGAGGCGGCGGCTGCGGTGCCGGACAAACTGGTGGACGAGATCGCCCTCATCGGTACTGCCGACCGCATCCGCGGCCGGCTGCAGGACTGGAAGGCGGTGGCGAAGGAGGGGAAGGTCGGCACCGTCGTCCTCACCGGCGCCACGCCCGAGGCGCTGCGGGTGGCGGCGGAGGCGGTGCTCTGAAGCAGTCCGGGTTGGTCGGACCCGGATCGGCCGGGGAGCCGCAACGATATGGCCGGCTCGACGGCTCCCCCGCCTGGCACCGTCGGGACCCGGTTGAACCTGTCAGGCCCGGAAGCGCTCCGGGATCATGCGTGCCGGCCCAGCCGTTGAAGGCTTCCTGCCCGGGATCCGCCGGGCGATACCGCGGGCGCATGTCCCCGCCGCCATGGAGTACGCCGAGCGATGAGACTGTTTTTCGCCATCCCGTTGATCGTGCTGGCCATGGCGGTCAGCGTACTGGCCATAGTCATCGAGCGCCTGGGCACCGCGATCATGATCATCGGCTTCCGCGTCGCCGGGGGGGACAATGACCTCGGCAGCGGCAAGCACCGCGGCATCTCAGCCAGACACGGGCTCCGGCTGAACTCCTAGAGCGGATTCCGTTCGCACTGGCTCACGGACTCCGCCCTGGCCTGTTGTTCCACCGCGCCAGTCACTCCGATCAGATGATTCCATCTGGTCGGAGTTTGCTCCAGGCATGGTCGAGAGGCCGCTGAGCGGCAGGGCCACCGGCAGCCAGGTCGTGCGTTCGGGTGAGGCGGGAACGCCCTAGATCCGTCGCGCCGCGGCGACCGCTGCGGCGCTGCCCCGCCCGACGATGCCGCCCCAGAGCCGCGCCAGCCATCCGCGCCCGGCGCCGAGCAGCTCCGCCGCCTCGTCGCGGTGCTCGACCTCCTCCAGGCGGCAATGCTCGAGCAGGGCCCGCACCGCGCCGGCCTCGCCGGTCTCCGGCAACCGGTCGATCTGCTCCTGGTAATGGTGGTCGACGAAGGTCTCGACCGCCTCGATCGTCACCTGCACCGCCGCCGGCCCGACGAGCGCCGGCAGTGCCCCGGTGAGCCAGCCGGCGACGCGCCAGATCGGAAGCAGGCGGCTGCGCTGCTCCGGCGCCAGCAGCCCGTCCAGCAGGCGGAGATGCCCGGCCTCCGTCTCCAGGTGCCGGGCGGCGAAGTCCCGCACCGCCGCGTCGCGGGAGCAGGCCAGGATGCCGCGATAGATCATCACCGCTCCCGTCTCCCCGGCATGGTCGGAGCGGAGGTCGCCGATCAGCAGCGGGTGGCGGGCGGCGAGGCGGGCAACGGTGGCGGCATCGATGGTGGGGGCATGCATGTCCATGGCGGCGCAGATGGCGCTGGCCCTCGTTGCAACAAGGCCTAGACCCGGACGGGGACGAATTCCTCCGGCCCTGGCACGTCGGTGTAGAGCCGCCGGAGCTTGCCCAGGAATTCCGGCTCGCGCTTGGCGATGGAGCCGGCCACCGGGTCGCCGCCCGGGAACATCGTGTCCGTCGCCTCGAGGCTGAAGCGGCGGACGAACTCGATGCGGGTGTCGCGCCAGGCGCCGACATCCTCCGCCCCGCCGCCGCGCCGCAGCACGGCCCCGGCGATGACGCCGTCCTCGATCGCCTGGGTGGCGCCCTGGCCGAGCGTCGGCACCATGGCATGCGCCGCATCGCCGAGGAGCAGCACCCGCCCGGCGGCGGCCGTGCGCAGCAGCGGCAGGTCATGCAGCCGGGCCCAGCGGATCTGCCCGACGCCGGCAGCCAGCCGCTCGACCATCCAGGCGACGGCAGGGCAGGCTTGGCCAGCCGCGGGCGTGTAGAGCGCGCGCTGCGCGGCGGCCGTCCTGATCTCGGGCGGGATCTCGGCGGTGGCGGAGGCGAGTGGGAAGCCGCCGGCGACATGGGCCGCGCCGCCCGGCAGCCGGTAGGCCAGCAGCCGGGCATTCCCGTTGAACCACTGGCCGTATTCGTCGAAGGGACAGTCCGCCGCATCCGGCACCAGCAGCCACGTCATGGCGATGCCGTGCAAGGCCGGCCGTGGCGCCCCGGATGTCAGCCGCCGCAGCGCGGAGTGGCGCCCGTCTGCGGCGACCAGCAGCTCATAGCCGCGCGGGCGGAGGCGGGCCCCGTCGGGCGCTTCCAGCACGGGGACGAGGCGGCCGGCCGCATCCTCCTCCACCGCCACAAGCTCCAGCTCGTGATGGGTGAGGTCGGCGACCGGGGCGCGCAACTGTCGGTAGAGGTCTGGCCAGCGCAGGCGGATTCCGGACTCCTCCGCCACCTCGCCGAGCGGCAGGTCGAAGAGGCGCTGGCCCTCCGCCGTCTCGATGATCCAGCGGGTCCAGGGCAGCGAGACGGCGCGCACCGCGGCATGGCGCGCGGGCAGGTGGAGGCGCAGCGCCTTCATCGCGTTCGGCCCGCAATTGAGGCCCGTCCCCGCCTCCTCCTCGCGGCCAGGCGGCATGCGGTCGAAGATGTCGACGGAGAAGCCGGGCTCCTCCATCAGCATCTCCGCCAGCACGCTGCCGGCGACGCCGCAGCCGATGATGCCTACTCTCACCCCCTGGGCCTCACCCCTCCGTCGGCATGAAGCGGAAGCCGTCGCCCCAGCGCGTGACATGGCCGGTGGAGGGGGAGGGGAAATGCGCCGTGCAGACCAGCCGCCCGGTGTCGCACTGGCATTCGAGGAAGCGACGCCGCGTCTCGGCCGATTGCGTCCGGTCGGTATCGGCGCGCATCGAGAGCTCCGGGTAGCGCATCTGCAGGGGTGAATGGATGAGGTCGCCGGTCAGCACGGCGATCACCTCGTCCTTGCCGAGCTCGACGGCGACGTGGCCTGGCGTATGGCCGGGCGTCGGCGTCAGCCGCAGGTGGTCGCCGACGCCGTGGTCCTCGGCGACCAGCTCCGCCCGCCCGGCCTCCAGGACCGGCAGCACGCTGTCGGCGAAGACCGGGTTCGCCGCCTTGGCGTGCTCCGCCTGCCAATGCGCCACCTCCCGCTCGGCGAAGAGGTAGCGCGCCCTAGGGAAGGTCGGCACCCAGCGCCCGTTCTCGAGCCGCGTGTTCCAGCCGACATGGTCGACATGCAGGTGGGTGCACATCACGTAGTCGATGTCGGCGAGGGCGATGCCGGTCGCGGCCAGGTTGCGCTCCCAGGTGTCGTCGGACTTGTTGTTCCAGAAGGGCTGCGCCCGTTGCTTGTGGTTGCCGACGCAGCTGTCGACCAGGATAGTGTGGTGCGGCGTGCGGATCACGTAGCTCTGGATGCAGAGCCGCAGCTGGCCCGTCGCCGGGTCGATCGCCTGCGGCTCCAGCCAGGCGCGGTTCTCCTCCAGCAGCTCCGGCGCCAGCCCCGGGAAGAAGGTGAGGGGGTCGAAGATCGGCCCTTCCTGCTCGATCACCCGGTGGATGGTGAGGTCGCCCAGTTGGAAGCTCGTCGCCATGGCCCGTCTCCGCCTTGCCCCGCAGCAGTCTAGCCTGAAGCGGCCGGCCTCATACCCCTTGCATGGGCCCGGACCCGGCGCGAAGCTCCGTGCCGCGAGCGGAGGAGGCTGTGATGGACGGGATGCGGAAGGTCGAATGCCCCTTCGACCGGACCGGAGAGAGCCTCGGCAATTCGGTGGAGCTCCAGCACGTCAATCTCCGCGTGCCCGACCAGGCGCTGGCGACGGCCTTCTACATCACCGGCCTCGGCCTGACGCGCGACCCCTACCTGATGACCGGCCTCGACAACATGTGGGCCAATGCCGGGGTCAGCCAGTTCCACCTCCCGACCGGCCCGGCGCAGGTGCTGCGCGGCGTGGTCGGTCTGGTGACGCCGGGGCGGGAGCTGCTGCTGCACCAGCTCCACCGCGCCCGCCGTTGGCTGGAGGGCACGCGCTATACCTTCGCCGAGGCGGAGGACCATGTCGCCGTCACCTGCCCCTGGGGCAACCGGATGCGGGTCCATGCGCCGGATGCCGGGCGCTTCGGGCGGATCAACCTCGGCATGCCCTATGTGCAGCTCGACGTGCCGCCCGGCTCGTTGCCGGGCATCGCCCGCTTCTACGAGCAGGTCATCGGCGCGCCGGCGGCCATGCGGGAGGGGGCGCTGCAGGTCCTCGTCGCCGCAGGCCAGCACCTTGTCTTCCGCGAGACGGATGCGCCGCAGCCGCCCTATGACGGCCACCACATCCAGCTCGCCTTCGCCGATTTCGGCGGCGTCCATGCCAGGCTCGCCGCGCGCGGCCTCATCAGCCGGGAGGACAGCCCGCACCAGTACCGCTTCATCGACATCGTCGACCCGGAGGATGGGCGGGTGCTGTTCCAGGTGGAGCACGAGATCCGCAGCATGACGCATCCGCTCTTCCGCCGCCCGTTGGTCAACCGCAACCCTGCGATCAGCAACACCCTCTATGCGCCGGGGCATGAGGCGCTCATGCCTGCGATGCCGCCCGCCTGAAGGACCCGCCATGGCCCATAGCCTCGCCACACCGGCCGCCCCCGCCATCCTCCGCAACTCCGATCTCGACGCCGCCGCGGTGCAGCAGGCGCGCATCGACCTCGCCGCCTGCTTCCGCATGGCGGCGCGGCTTGGCCTGCATGAGGGCATCTGCAACCACCTGAGCGCCATGGTGCCGGGGCGGGAGGACCTCTTCCTCGTCAACCCCTATGGCTGGGCTTTCTCCGAGGTCACGGCCTCGCGGCTGCTGGTCTGCGACTTCCATGGCAATGTCGTGGCCGGGGAGGGCGTGCCGGAAGCGACGGCCTTCTACATCCATGCCCGCGTCCACAAGAACGTGCCGCGCGCCCGGGCCTGCTTCCACACCCATATGCCGAATGCGACGGCGCTCGCCATGCTGGAGGGCCCGCCGCTCGCCTGGGCCGGGCAGACCGCGCTGAAATTTTACGGCCGCACCGTGGTCGACGAAGCATATGCCGGCCTTGCGCTGGACGAGGCGGAGGGCGACCGCATCGCCGCCAGCATCGGCGAGGCCGACATCGTCTTCATGCGGAACCACGGCATCATGGTGGTCGGGCCCAGCATCGCGGAGGCCTGGGACGACCTCTACTATCTCGAGCGCGCCTGCGAGGCGCAGCGCCTGGCCATGGCCACCGGCCGCGCGCTCAAGCCGGTGCCGCATGAGCTGGCGCAGAAGACCTATGAGCAGATGCGCGAGGGCGACCGCGAAAGCGCGCGGCTGCACCTCGAGAGCGTCAAGCGCATCCTCGCCGTGGAGGCGCCGGACTTCGCGCAATAGGGGAACGCCCATGCCGATCAGCCACCGGAGCGTCGTCGCGAACGGCATCACGCTTCATGTCGCGGAGGCGGGGGAGGGACCGCCGGTGCTGCTCTGCCACGGCTTCCCCGAATCCTGGCGGTCCTGGCGGCACCAGATGGAGGCGCTGGCGGCGGCGGGCTTCCGCGCCATCGCGCCCGACATGCGCGGCTATGGCGAGAGCGAGGCGCCAGCCGCCATCGAGGACTACACGATCCTCCACCTCGCCGGCGACATGGTCGGGCTGCTGGACGCGCTCGGCCTGCCGCAGGCGGCGATCGTCGGGCATGACTGGGGCGCGCCCGTCGCCTGGAACGCGGCGCTGCTGCGGCCGGACCGCTTCCCCGCCGTGGCCGGGCTCAGCGTGCCCTTCACCCCGCGCGGGCCCATCAGCCCGGTCGAGGCGCTGCGGCGGGCGGGGCGGCACCGCTTCTACCAGTTGCATTTCCAGGAGCCGGGCGTCGCCGAGGCGGAACTCGAGCGCGATGCGGAGGTGACGCTGCGCCGCACCCTCTGGTCCCTTTCCGGCGACCCGCCCGAGGCGGAGCGCTGGCGGCCGGACCTGCCGGAGGGCGGCTTCCTCGCCAGCCTCGCCGAGCCGCCGGGCCTGCCCGCCTGGCTCCCGCCAGAGGAGCTGGCGGCGCTCACCGCCATCTACCGCCGCACCGGCTTCCGCGGCGGGCTGAACTGGTACCGCAACATCCATCGCAACTGGCAGCTCATGGCGCCCTTCCAGGGGCGGCTGGTGGAGCAGCCGAGCCTCTTCATCACCGGCACGCTCGACCCGGTCTTCGGCTGGACGAAGGCGGCGGTGGAGGCGCTGCCGCAGCGGGCGCCGGGGCTGCGCGGCTCCGTGCTGCTGGAAGGCATCGGCCATTGGGTGCAGCAGGAGGCGCCGGAGCCGGTGAACGATGCGCTGGTCGACTTCCTGCGCGGTGTCGCCATCGCATCGAGTTGAAGCGGCGGCAGTTTTCCGCCGGTTTCCCGCCATAAGTTTGTCACGATCGGGTCGTGTCATGGCCGCAGACCCAAGGAGGGTTGTGGGATGAAGTTTCGTGTCGCCGTCGCCGCGGCCCTGATCGCCGCGGCCAGCTTCGCCGCCCCCGCCGCGCAGGCGGACGGCTGGCGCCGGGGCGGCCATGGCTGGGGCGGCCCGCACCATCATCGCGGTGGCGGCGGCGCCGTTGTGGCCGGCGTGATCGGTGGCCTGGCGCTCGGGGCGCTGGCGGCCGGTGCGGCCAATGCCTATGCGGCGCCCCCGCCGCCGCCGGTCTACTACGCGCCGCCGCCTCCGGTGGTCTATGCGCCGCCGCCGCGGGTCTACTACGCCCCGCCGCCGGCCTATTACGCGCCGCCCCCGCCGGTGGCCTGGCGCCCCGCCTATGCCTGGTAGGCCAGGTGACTGACGATCTCGGCCGGGTCGCCCCCTTGGGCGTCCCGGCTGGCCTTGCCGGCCACGCGGTCATGCCCCCTGGTCGAGACCTTGTCGCAGCATCCGCCCCTCCTCGCTTGCCGGGTCGATCAGTCCCTCGCGGAGGAAAAGGTCGATCAGCACCAGGTTCACGTTGAACTTGACCTCGTCCGTATCCCGCACCGCCTCCAGCAGCCGGGGCGCGGGCCAGAGCTCGAAGCGCTCCACCTCCCCATCCGCCGGCACGGGGATGAAATCCTCCAGCAGTTCGAGGTCGAAGGCGTGCAGGATGTCCCGCCGCATCCCCTCGCCATGGCGCATGACGTAGGACAGGCGGGCTACCTGCCGCGCCCGGGCGGCCAGTTCGGGCGGGATCGAGGCCTCCTCCGCCGCCTCCTTCACCAGGCATTGCAGCGGGTCGAGCCCGGCCGGGATGCCGCCGGCCACCAGATGGTCAAGCTGCCCGGGCGCCACCGGCTTGCTCTGCGCGCGGATGCCGACCCAGACCTGCAGCCCGTCCGCCCGCCGCACCAGCCCGTTGAGATGCACCCCCGCCGCGCGGACCCCGAAGGCGGGTATGGCGCCGCGGTCGAGCTGTGCCAGCGCCGGCCCCTCCGGCTCCGCCCGCACGTCGAAGGGCTCGTCGCGCAGGGTGAAGAAGCCGCGCCCGGCGAGCGAGCGGGTAACGGCCGCCAGCGCCTCGGTCCGCGCCGCCGGGCCGCGGAGGCGTGAGGCGAGCGACACGCCCCTCGCATCGAAGTGGAAGTCGCGCGGGAAGAAGGTCAGCGCCCGCGCCAGCTCCGGCCCGAGCCAGCCCACCTGCGCGCCGCCGATGCGGAAGGGGATGAAGCCGGCCGGGGAGGGCAGGTCGTTGCACGCCTCGATATGGCGGAGAAAGGGGTTCATCCCCCGGATTTAGACCCCTGCAGCCGGTCCCGGCCATATGGCCCGTTTGCCCCGCCGCGGTTCGGGCCTATGTCCCAGGCGCATGAGCCAATCCGCCGTCCCCGCCGAACGCAGCCATTTCCGGACGCTGCTGACCCTCGCCCCCTGGCTCTGGCCGAAGGGCGAGCCCGAGCTGCGCGCCCGGGTGGTGATCGCCCTGGTGCTGCTGGTGGTGGCGAAGGGGGCCAACGTGCTGGTCCCCATCGTCTATGCCCGCGCCGTCGATGCGCTCGGGCCGCAGGTGGGCGGCATCGCCACCATCCCCATCACCCTGGTGATCGGCTACGGGCTGCTGCGCGCGGCGAGCGCCGGCTTCGCCGAACTGCGCGATGCCGTCTTCGTGAAGGTGCAGGCCCGTGCCTCGCGGCGCATCGCGTTGCAGGTCTTCCAGCACCTGCACGCGCTGTCGATGCGCTTCCACATGGACCGGCAAACCGGCGGCCTCTCCCGGGTGATCGAGCGCGGGTCGCGCGGCATTACCTTCGTGCTCGACTTCATGCTGTTCAGCATCATCCCGACCTTCCTCGAGATCGGGCTGGTGACGGTGATCCTCTGGGGGATGTTCGATTTCTCCTATGCCGCGGTCACCTTCGGCACCATCGCCGTCTACATCGCCTTCACGCTGATGTTCACCGACTGGCGGCTCCGCTTCCGCCGCGAGATGAACGCGACCGACCAGGAGGCGAACACCAAGGCGATCGACAGCCTGCTCAACTACGAGACGGTGAAGTACTTCAACAACGAGGGGCATGAGGAGCGGCGCTACGACGCCTCGCTCGCGCGCTACGAGCGGGCCTATAGCCGCTCCGAGGTGACGCTCAACATGCTGAACGGCGGGCAGGCGGCGATCATCGCCGTCGGCCTGACGCTGGTGATGCTGATGGCGGCCCGCGGCGTCGCCTCCGGCCAGATGTCGGTCGGCGACTTCGTGCTGGTGAACACCTATCTCATCCAGCTCTACCTGCCGCTCAACTTCCTCGGCTTCGTCTACCGCGAGATGAAGCAGTCGCTGACCGACATGGAGGCGATGTTCCGGCTGTTGCGCGAGGAGCGCGAGGTGGCCGATGCGCCCGATGCGCGCCCGCTGGCCGCGGGGCCGGGCGAGCTGGCCTTCGAGGATGTGCGCTTCGGCTACCGGCCGGACCGGGTGATCCTGAAGGGCGTCTCCTTCCATGTGCCGCCGGGGAAGACGTTGGCGATCGTCGGGCCGACGGGTGCGGGCAAGTCGACCATCTCCCGCCTGCTCTTCCGCTTCTACGACGCGACGGGCGGGCGCATCCTGCTCGACGGCCAGCCGATCGAGAGCGTGACCCAGGCCTCGCTGCGTGCCGCCATCGGCGTGGTGCCGCAGGACACGGTGCTGTTCAACGACACCATCCGCTACAACATCGCCTATGGACGGCCCGATGCGAGCGAGGAGGAGGTCGTCCGCGCGGCGAAGCTCGCCCAGGTGCACGACTTCGTCGAGCGGCTGCCGGAGGGCTACCGGACCATGGTCGGCGAGCGCGGCCTCAAGCTCTCGGGCGGCGAGAAGCAGCGCGTCGCCATCGCGCGGACCATCCTGAAGGACCCGCGCATCCTCGTCCTCGACGAGGCGACGAGCGCGCTCGACACCCGCACCGAGCAGGAGATCCAGGCGGCGCTGCGGGAGATCTCGGCCGACCGCACCACCCTCGTCATCGCCCACCGCCTCTCGACGGTGGTGGAGGCGGACGAGATCATCGTGCTGCAGGACGGGCAGATCGCCGAGCGCGGCACCCATGCCGGGCTCACCGCCCTCGACGGGCTCTATGCGGAGATGTGGCGGCGCCAGTCGGAGGCGGTCGCCATGGCCGAGGCGGCGGCGGCGGCCCAGCGCGCGGCCGATCTCGATCAGCCTCGCATCCGCCTCGGCGAGGCGGCGGCGGACTAGCCGGCGATCGCCCGGAGCGGAAACGCCGAGGGCGTGAACTCGCCGCCTCCATGATGCCTGGCCTGGATCGGCAGGATGCAGGCCAGGGGTTTTCGACCGGCCTCGGAAACCCCATCTGCCGCCTCGAAAAGGAGCTTACGGCATGCAATTGGACCCCCAGGGCGTGGCCCCCGATGATCTCAGCCACGCCGGCTCGGTGGTGGACAAGGCGATCGAGTACATGCTCGAGCAGAACATCGCGCCGATCTCGGCGGCCTCCGCCCTGCTCGGCGGCGCGCTGGGCCTGCTGGCGCGGACGATGGATGACCGCTCGATCGCCGGCGTGCTGCGCAATGCGCTGGCGAGCGTCGAGAGCGGCGAGCTACGCGAGATGCGCGACCAGCTGCCGGGCGGCGATGCCCATCCCTGATGCTGCGGCGCCGGTACGCTGGATGGAGCCTCGCAATCTTGGTGTTTTTCTAACGAAATAGTTCTACTCCTGGGTGGGGCCGTGGCACGGGTCGCCAAGCTGCCGCCCGTTGCACGGAGAAGGCCATGTTCCGCCGCCTTGCCCTGTCTCTCGCGTTGTTCGGCGCCCTCGCTGCCGGCCAAGCCTCCGCTCAAGGCTGCGATACCTCGATCGAGGTGGTGAACAACTCCGGCGTTCAGGTGGACCAGCTGTATTTCGGCCCGACGAGCGACAGCAATTGGGGCCGCGACCGCCTCGGCGAGAATGTGCTGACACCAGGCCGCAAGGCGAGCTTCCGCCCCGGCCGCGGCGGCAACTACGACTTCCGCGTGGTCTGGAGCGGCGGGCGCGAGGCGGAGATCCGCAGCGTCGATATCTGCCAGGTCGGCCGCATCGTCGTCGGTCGCGGCAGCCTGCTCGCGGAGTAACTCAGCAGGGGATGGAGGCGGCCTCAGCCATAGGTCGTCTCCGAGGCCTCCACGCCGCGGCTCATCTCGCGCGGCACTTCCTGCCCCGTCGCCAGCAGCGCCAGCGCCTCCGCCACGCGGATGCCGTCGACGCCGGCGCTGAGGATGCCGCCTGCATAGCCTGCGCCCTCGCCGGCCGGGAAGAGGCCGGGGGTGTTCAGGCTCTGGAAGTCCCAGCCGCGGCGGATGCGGATGGGGCTGCTGGTCCGCGTCTCGACGCCGGTCATCACCGCATCCGGCCGCGCGAAGCCCGGCATCTGCCGGTCGAAGGCAAGCAGCGCCTCGCGCATCGCGGCGATGGCGAAGTCGGGCAGGCAGCGGGCGAGGTCGGTCGGCGTGACGCCCGGCTTGTAGCTCGGCAGCACATCGCCGAGCGTGGTCGAGGGGCGCCCTGCCAGGAAGTCGCCGACGAGCTGCCCCGGCGCCCGGTAGTCGCCGCCGCCGGCAAGGAAGGCCGCGCTCTCCAGCCGCCGCTGGAAGTCGACGCCCGCCAGCACGTCGCCCGGATAGTCGGCGGGCGAGATGCCGACGACGATGCCGGCATTCGCATTCCGCTCGGCGCGCGAATACTGGCTCATCCCGTTGGTGACAACCCGGCCCGGCTCGCTCGTTGCCGCCACCACCGTGCCGCCCGGGCACATGCAGAAGCTGTAGACGCTGCGGCCATTCCTCGCATGGTGCACCAGCTTGTAGTCGGCCGCGCCGAGCAGCGGGTTGCCGGCATTTGGCCCCCAGCGCAGCCGGTCGATCATCCCCTGCGGATGCTCGATGCGGACGCCGACGCTGAAGGGTTTCTGCTCGAGATGCACGCCGGCATCGCGCAGCATGACGAAGGTGTCGCGCGCGCTGTGGCCGATCGCGAGCACCACGGATTTCGCCGCAATCTCCTCGCCGCCCTCGAGCACCACGCCCTCCACCTGCCGTCCTGCGCCGAGCCGCAGTCCAGCCACCTTGCAGCCGAAGCGGTACTCGCCGCCCAGCCGCTCGATCTCGGCGCGGATGCTCTCGACCATGGAGACGAGGCGGAAGGTGCCGATATGCGGGCGGGAGACGTAAAGGATCTCCTCCGGCGCGCCGGCCTTGACGAATTCGGTCAGCACCTTCCGCCCGTAATGCCGCGGGTCCTTGATCTGGCTGTAGAGCTTGCCGTCGGAGAAGGTGCCGGCGCCGCCCTCGCCGAACTGCACGTTGCTTTCGGGCACCAGCACGCCGCGGCGCCAGAGGCCCCAGGTGTCCTTCGTCCTCTCACGGACCAGCTTGCCGCGCTCGAGGATGATGGGGCGGAAGCCCGTCTGCGCCAGGACCAGCGCCGCCAGCAGGCCGCAGGGCCCGGCGCCGATGACGACTGGCCGCATCGCCCCCTCCGGCGCGCGGGCCACGGGGCGGTAGCGCGTGTCCGGCGCCGGGCGGAGATGGGCGTCGCCCGCATGCCGTGCCAGCACCCCTGGCTCGTCGCGCAGCGTGAGGTCGAGGGTATAGACCCACATGATGGCCCGCGGCTTCCGCGCGTCATGCCCGCGGCGGAAGACCTGGATGTCGAGCAACTCCTCCCCGGCGATGCCGAGCCGGGCGAGGATGGCCGCCCGCAGGAGCTCGGGCTCATGGCCCAGCGGCAGGCGCAGTTCGGTCAGGCGAAGCATGGGTTTCCAGGCGAGGTGCGGCGTCTATTGTCCCCTTAGCGGGGAGAGGGTCATCATGGAACAGCGGGTCCTGGGGCGAACCGGGCTGAGGGTCTCGGTGCTGGGCTACGGCGCCGGCGCCGTCGGCGGGCTGATGGTCCGCGGCAGCCCCCGCGAGCAGGAGCGCTCGCTCGCCCGCGCCTTTGAGGCCGGCATCTCCTATGTCGATACCGCGCCCGCCTATGGCAATGGCGCTTCGGAGGAGAATCTCGGCAGGGCGTTGAAGGCGCTCGGGGCCCGGCCGGTCATCGGCACCAAGTTCCGCCTGCCGAAGGCCAGGCCGCGCGACCTCCCGGCGGCGATCGCGGCGTCGCTGGAGGAGAGCCTGCGGCGCCTCGGGCGTGACAGCGTCGACCTGCTGCAGCTCCACGACCCGGTCGGGGTGGCGGAGGGCTATACCCTCACCGAGATCCTGGGCGAGGCGATGCCGGCCCTGCACCGGCTGCGCGAGCAGGGGAAATGCCGCTTCCTCGGCATCACCGCCCTCGGCTCCGAGCCGGCGCTGCGGCAGTTCCTCGAGGCCGGGCTGGTCGATGCGGCGCAGATTCCCTTCAACGCGCTCAACCCCTCCTGGCTGGGGCCGCTGCCGGCGCGCCTGCCGGGGCAAGACTTCCGCAGCCTCGGCCGGCTCGCGGCGGCGCAGGGCGTCGGGCTGATCGGCATCCGCATCCTCGCCGCCGGCGCCCTCTCCGGCGAGGCGGGCCGCCACCCCATCGCCATGCCGGAGGTCGCGCCGATCGCCTCGGCGGCGGATTACGCGACCGACCTCGCCCATGCCCGGCGCCTGCGGCCGCTGGTGGAGGAGGGGCATGCCGCTTCGCTGGCCGAGCTCGCCATCCGCTTCGCCATCACCCCGCCGGAGATGGGCACGGCGCTGATCGGCACCGCCTCGCTGGAGCAGCTCGACCAGGCGATCGCCGCGGCCGGGCAGGGGCCGCTGCCGCCCACGGTGCTGGAGCGCGTCGCGGCCCTGCTGGCGTGAGCCCCCAGCTCGCCGGCTTCGGCTACCTCGCCGTCACCGCTGCGGCCTGGGGGATGAACTGGCCGGTGATGAAGCTGCTGATGCAGGACTGGCCGCCCTTCACCTTCCGGGTGCTGGCGGCCAGCGGCTCCGTGGCGCTGCTCTCGCTGATCGCACTGCTCCAGCGGGACGCGCTGCTGCCCCGCCCCGACCAATGGGGGCGGCTGGCGGTGGCGGCGCTGCTGAACGTCACCTCCTGGCTCTTCTTCGCCCCGCTGGCGATCCTCTGGCTCGATGCCTCGGAGGCGGCGATCATTGCATATACGATGCCGGTCTGGGCGACGATGCTCGCCTGGCCTTTCCTCGGCGAGCGGCCGGGCTGGCACCGGCTTGCCGGGCTGGCGCTCGGGCTCGCGGGCGTGACGCTGCTGATGGCCGGGCGGCTCGACCTCGGCTCCGGGATGGGGGCGGGGAAGCTGCCGGGCGTGCTCGCCATCCTGACGACGGCGCTGCTCTTCGCCTGCGGCACCATCTGGACCAAGCGCTTCCCGGTGGCGATGGCGCCGGTGCCGCTCGTCGCCTGGCAGCTCGCCATCGGCGCGCTGCCGGTGGTCGTGGTGGCGCTCGCCTTCGAGCAGGCGCATCCGGCCGAGGTGCGCCCGCTCGGCTGGGCCTGCCTCGCCTACGCCTCCATCATCGGCCAGTGCCTGGCCTATCTCGCCTGGTTCCGGGCGCTGAAGCGGCTGCCGGCGGGGACGGCGGCGATCGGCTCGCTGCTGGTGCCGATCATCGGCGTGCTCGGCAGCGCCGGCCTGCTCGGCGAGCCGCTCGGTGCGCGGCAGATCGCCGCGCTGGCGCTGACGCTGGGCGGCGTCGCCCTTGCATCGAGGGGATGAGACGTTACTGCGACGCAGGCAACTTCGCCCCGCCCTGGCCTTTCCCTCTGTACCCACGCCAACACGGAGGAAGACTGATGGAAAACGAGATCCGCGAGATGCTGGTCGCGCAGCTGAAGGATATCTACAGCGCCGAGAAGCAGGGCACCCGCAACATGCAGCGCATCATCCGCAAGGTCTCCGCACCGGAGCTGCGCGAGCTGCTGACCATGCATGTCGAGCAGACGCAGAGCCAGGTCGAGCGCGTCGAGCAGGCGCTCGAGGAGATGGGCGCCCGCCCCGGCCGCAAGGTCTGCGAGGCGATGCGCGGCCTGATCGAGGAGGCGCAGCACGAGGTTGATGAGTACGAGAAGGGCCCCGTGCTCGACATCGTCGTCGTCGCCGCGGTGCAGAAGATCGAGCATTACGAGATCGCCTCCTACGGCACCACCGCGTCGCTGGCGAAGGCGATCGGCGAGCAGAAGGTCGGCCAGATCCTCGGCGAGATCCTCGAGGAGGAGCGGCAGACCGACCTCAAGCTGACCGAGCTCACCCAGTCGGTCCTCATGGGCCAGGTCATGGGCGGCGGGGCAGCCAACGACGCCAAGGGCGGCTCGAAGCGGAAGGCCTCCTAACTGCCCACGACGCCGCTGCGCGGCGCCGCGGGCCCGGTTGTCGCCCGCGCCCCGCGCCTCGGCACCCTTCCACGGCACAGCCGCGGAAGGTCCATGACTGGGGAGGGGTAGCAACCGCTCGGGTGTGATGTTATCTCATAACATCATGCCCTGGCCCGACCCCCTCGACCTGTCGTCCGGAGCCGCCGCCCGCCTCGCGCTGGCGGCGGTTGTCGCGACCGGGCTCTGGCTTGCCGTTGCCTGGGCCATGGCGGCATGAGCCCGGCCGAGATCCGCATTGCCGACCTCACGGTCAGCCATCAGCGGCGGCCGGCCGTGCATCACCTCTCGGGCCGCTTCGTGCCGGGCAGCCTCACCGCCGTGGTCGGGCCCAACGGCGCCGGCAAGACGACCCTGCTGCGCGCCATCGCCGGGCTGCATCGCCCGGATGGCGGGCGGATCGAGGGCGCGGCCGGGCAGGTCGCGCTGCTGCCGCAGCAATCGAGCCTCGACCGCAGCTTCCCGCTCACCTGCCTTGATGCGGTGCTGCTCGGCCTCTGGGCGGAGACGGGCGCCTTCCGGGCCATCCCCCGTGCCGGCCGCGCCCGGGCCGAGGCAGCGCTGGCCGCGGTCGGCCTCGGCGGCTTCGAGCGCCGGCCCATCGGCAGCCTCTCCGCCGGCCAGTTCCAGCGCGTGCTCTTCGCTCGGCTGCTGTTGCAGGACGCGCCGGTGATCCTGCTCGACGAGCCCTTCAACGCGCTCGACGCCCGCACCGCAGCCGAGTTGCTGGGCCTGGTGCGGCGCTGGCATGGCGAGGGCCGCACGGTGATCGCCGTGCTGCACGACCTCGACCTCGTCCGCCGTGAATTCCCGGAGACGCTGCTGCTCGCCCGCGACTGCCTCGGCTGGGGCCCGACCGGCGAGGTGCTGACCGCCGCCAACCGCCTCCGCGCCCGGATGATGGCCGAGGCCTGGGCCGAGCAGGCGGAGGCCTGCGCCGCCTGATCCTGCAGCCTTTCATCGAGTACGGCTTCCTGCGCCGCGCCCTGGTCGGCTGCCTGGCGCTGTCGGTCGCGGCGCCGCCGCTCGGCCTCTTCCTCATGCTGCGGCGGATGAGCCTCACCGCCGATGTGCTGGCGCATGGCATCCTGCCAGGGGTTGCCGCGGGCTTCCTCATCGCCGGGCTGTCCCTGCCGGCGATGGCGGCGGGCGGGCTGCTGGCCGGGCTGGTGGTGGCGATCGGCGCCGGGGCGCTGTCCCGCGCGACGGGGGGGCGGGAGGATGCCTCGCTGGCCGCGCTCTACCTGGTCGCGCTGGCGGCGGGCGTCGCCATGGTTTCGATGCGGGGCGGGGCGGTGGAGCTGACGACCCTGCTCTTCGGCAGCGTGCTCGGCGTCGACGACGGTGCTCTGCTGCTGATGGCGGGTTCTGCGACGCTGACGCTCGCCGCCCTGGCGCTCGCCTGGCGGCCGCTGGTGCTGGAATGCTTCGACCCGGGCTTCGCCCAGGCGGTCGGCGCCCGCGGCGCCCTCTGGCATCTCGGATTCCTCGGCCTCGTGGTGCTGAACCTGCTGGCCGCCTTCCAGGCGCTCGGGACGCTGATGGCGGTCGGGCTGATGATGCTGCCCGCCATCGCCGCCCGGCATTGGTCGCGGCGGCTGGGCGGGATGACCTATGCCTCGGTCGGCATCGCCATGGCCGCGAGCGTTGCCGGCCTGCTGCTGTCCTACCACGCCGATGTGCCGGCCGGGCCGGCGGTCGTGCTGTGTGCCGGCCTCGGCTGGGCGGTGTCGGTGCTGGCCGGCCCGGTCGACGGGCTCGCCGCGCGCCTGCTGCGGCGGCGGCATCTGGCCGGCTAGTCCGAGTTCAGGATCCGCGCGATCAGCCCGCGCTTGCGCAGCCGGCGCAGGCCCTGCTGCGCCGACTGGGCATCCTTCTCGGCCTTCCCCACCCGCTTCACGGCCTCTGCCAGCCCGGCCTCGGCCGCGGCGAGGGATGCCTCGCGCTGCGCCAGGAGGGCACCGGCCTCGGCCATGGAGGCTTCGGCGGCATCGGCGCGGCGCCGCTCGCGCAGCAGCTGCTCCTTCAGCAGGGCGAGGGCTTCGAGGAAAGCGCCGATCGGGCTGGTCTCGGGCGCTGTCGCGGGCCTTGGCGGCACGGTGACCGCATGCAAGCCGCCGGCTCGCTGGACATGCGCCTTCAGCTTCGCTGCCCAGCCCGTCTCGATGACGGCTGGGGTAGGGGCCTCCGGCCGCATCGAGAGCCGCCCCGCCCAGTCGACGAGGGGGGATGCAAGCCGATCCGCCTCAGGCGTCAGCGCCAGCAATTGCTTCCCGCCGTCCATCCGATCCCCCAGTCACGCAACGTTGACAATTTCGTGACCTGTGTCGGGAAAGCAAGGATTTTATCGCGCGGCGAGCGTGATCGGTGCCGGCATCGGCGGTTGCGGGGCCAGCATCCGCCCGATCGCCGCATTCACCTCGGCCAGGCTGAGCGCCCGGCCGGTGGCGCGATCGAAGAAGACGCCCCGATTCGCGGCGATGCTGTCGGCGCCCAGCACTTCGGCTGCCGGCCGCGACGGGGCCCGGTCCAGCTCGGCGATGAAGCGCCGCGCCCCCGCCGGGCCGAGGAGATGGATGAGGTAGAGCTCCGTCGGGCCGGCCGGGCGGCCGGTCAGCGCCTCGACCGCCGCCCGCTCGGCCGCCAGCCGCTCCGCCGCCATGATGGCCGAGAGCCGCGGGTTGAAGCGGAGCGAGAGGATGTAGCGCAGGTCCCGCGGGCGCCGGCTGGTGATGACGCCGGTCCGGGCATCGGTGGAGAGGCTCGCCGCCTCCCGCGCCAGCCCGTGCCGCGCGCCGAAGTCGCGCACCACCTCCAGCCAGGTCGCCTCGGTGAACTGCATCAGCCCGCGGGCCGAGCTCTGCCGGTTGCCGGCGCGATGGCTGAAGCGGCTTTCCTGCCAGGCGATCGCCCGCAGCAGCACCGGGTCGGCGCCGGTGCGGTGCGTCGCGGCGGTGAGCGCGGCGGCGACCATGGGGCTTGGCGTGCCGTCCTTGGCGGGCCGCGGCGCCGCGGCCGGCGGCACCACCGCGACCGTCCTGGCCCGTGCCCGCACCGGGGCGGCGGCCTGGCGCCGCGGGGCTGGCCGCACCACGGGCACGGGCTTCGCCTGGCTGCGTGCCGCGCTCGGCCGGGTGGAGCGAGCCTCGGCGGGCACCGGCGTGGCGAGGCTCGCCGCCAGGGCGCAGGCGAGGGCAGCAATTGCCGGGCGGAGCCGGCGCGCAAGGGGAAGCTGCGTGCCGCGGGGGGCGGCACGAGAGGTAGTCTCGGTCAAGGAAGTCTCCCTCGGGGGGTGGGAGCGACGCGGGTGTCAATGGCCCTTACGCTGCCGGCGGCGTTTCGTTCCAAGCCCTGGCCGGCCGATGCCGGTTGTGGCCCGCAGGACACTCCGGATGGGGGAGTTTCCACCGCGCTGCCCTCGCCCCTATGGTTCCCGCCTCGAGGGCAGGGAGGCGGGCATGGCGATCCGGCGTCTGGCAGAGGAAGGGCGGCTCTCCGGCGCCGTCGTGCATGGCGCGCTGGTCTACCTGGCCGGGCAGGTGGCGGATGACTCCAGCCTCGATGCCGAGGGGCAGACCGCCGATATCCTCCGGCAGATCGATGCGCTGCTCGCCGAGGCCGGCACCGACAAGTCGCAGCTGCTGACCGTCACCATCGTGCTGGCCGATATCCGCGACGCGCCGGCGATGAACCGCGCCTGGGACCGCTGGCTGGACCCGGCGGCGAAGCCCGCGCGCATGACCATCGAGGCCCCGCTGGTCGATCCGGCCTGGCGCGTCGAGATCACCGGCATCGCAGCCATCCCGGATGCCTGACCGCCACCGCCCGCCGCGCCCCTTCCTCGGCGCCATCGGCCTCTCGCTCGGGCTGATGCTGCTGGTGGCCGGGGGCGTGGCCGACCGCGGCGGCACCTTCCCGCTGGTCCTGCTGGGCACCTCGGCCCTGGCGATCGGCGCGCTCTACCGGCTCTTCCCGCATGGGCCACAATTCGCCCTCGGCACCACCAACGGGCTGGCGATGTATGCCTGCCTCTATGTGGTGATCGGCCGCGCCGGCTTCCCCGATGCGCCGGACTGGGCCCGCGCCATCGGCTTCGTCCTGCCGATCGCCGCCTTCGTCGCCGCCTGCTGGCTGCGCCGCCGCGCCCTCAGCGCCTGGGTGGAGAAGCAGGAGGCAGCGGACCTTGCCCATCTGCCGCGCTTCGCCCGCTGGCTGGCGATGACCGGCCTGGTCGGGCTGGTCTCGCTCGGCTTCCCGGTGAACCGCCTGCCGGCGACGGGGCAGGGCCTGGCGCTGATCCTCGCCATGGCCGTCATTGCCGCGGTCAGCGTGGTCTCGGTCGGCGATGTGGTGCGGCTGCTGGTGGATGTCGCCGTCATCTTCCGGGCGGTGACGCGGCGGCTCTCGCGCCTCGCGGTGCCGATCGCCGCCTATTCCAGCCTCTGGGCGCTGCTGACGGTGGTCTTCGGCTGCCTCTACCGGATCGCCGATGGGCTGTCCGGTGGGCCGCTCTTCACCGGCACCCATGGGCCGATCCGCATCGATTTCCCCGACGCGCTGCATTTCAGCGTGGTGACGCTCTCCACGGTGGGCTATGGCGACATCATCCCGGCCGATGACGGCATAAGGCTGCTCGCCAGCATCCAGATGCTGCTGGCCCAGCTGCTGCTGCTCTTCGGCTTCATCGAGATCATGCGGGGCAGCCGGGCCAACCTGCCCGAGGCGGCGCCGCGCGAGGGTGGCTCCCGCCGCGCCATCGCCGGGGATTAGGCGCGGTTCCGCCGCAATCGGGGTGGAATTTGCCCGGAGTGGAAAAGGACCAGGGATCGATGACCGAGGCCGAACGGGCCGCCTTCTGGCGCGGCAAGCGCGTGCTGGTGACCGGCGGGGCGGGCTTCCTCGGCAGCGCCCTCTGCCATGCCCTGGCGGCGCTCGGCGCGCGGGTGACGGCGCTCGATGCCATGTTCCCGGATGGCGGGGCCAACATCGCCAATCTCGAGGGCGCCGGCGTGCTGCTGGTCCGCGGCGACATCCGCGACGTGGAGCTGCACACGCTCTGCCAGGACGTGGACGTACTGTTCAACATGGCGGCGCAGACCAGCCACATGGGCGGGCAGAAGGACCCGGTGGCGGACATCGCCATCAACGCCGTCGCCCAGGTGAGGCTGATCCAGGTGATGCGGGAGGCGGCGCCCGCGGCCGCCGTCGTCCATGCCTCGACGCGGCAGTTCTACGGCCGGCCGATGCAGCTTCCGGTCGACGAGCTGCACCCGGTCAACCCGCCGGATGCGAATGGCGTCTCCAAATGGGCAGGCGAGCAGTACTGGCTGCTGGAGCAGCGCGTGCTGCACCGCCCCGTCGTTTCGCTCCGGCTGACCAATTGCTACGGGCCGCGCCTGCGGATCCGGGATGCGCGTCAGACCTTCCTCGGCATCTGGATCCGGCAGGTGCTGAAGGGCGAGGGGTTCGAGGTCTGGGGCGGCGAGCAGCTGCGCGACCTCACCTATGTCGATGACGTGGTCCGCGCCTTCCTGCTCTCGGCCGAGCAGGCGGCGCAACCGGGGGTGGCGGGCCGCGTCTTCAACTTGGGCGGCTCACCGCCGGCCAGCCTGATCGAGCTGGCCGACCGGCTGATCGCGGCGAATGGCGGGAGGGGTCACTACGTCGTGAAATCCTTCCCGGCCGATCGGGCCCCCATCGACATCGGCAGCTACCACGCCGATGACCATGCTTTCCGCGCCGCCACCGGCTGGACGCCCCTGGTCGGGCTGGACGAGGGGCTGGCACGCTCGCTCGACTGGTACCGCAGCCGCATGGCCGATTATAGCTGAGGGATCTGGGACAGAAGCAGATGAGCATGACCGTCATCCCGCAGGCCGACCCTGGCGCGGGCTACCGTGCCCAGCAGGCCGAGATCGATGCCGCGGTGGCGCGGGCCCTCGGCTCCGGCTGGTACATCCTCGGCCGCGAGGGCGAGGCCTTCGAGCAGGAATTCGCCGCCTGGCTCGGCACCACCCGCGCGGTCGGCTGCGCCAACGGGACGGATGCGCTGGCGCTGATCCTGCGCGGCATGGGCATCGGCGAGGGCTCGACCGTCGCCACCGTCTCCCACACCGCGGTCGCCACCGTGGCGGCGATCGAGATGTCGGGCGCGGTGCCGCTGCTGCTCGACATCGACCCCGACACCTACACGATGGACCCGGACGAGCTGACCGCCGTCCTCGAGGATCCGCCGCCCGGGCTGCCGCCGATCCGGGCTGCCATCGCCGTCCACATCTACGGCCAGGCCTGCGAGCTCGACCCCATGCTGGCGGCCTGCCAGGCGGCCGGCGTCGCGCTGATCGAGGATTGCGCGCAGTGCCATGGGGCGACGCTCGGCGGGCGCAAGCTCGGCACGCTCGGCCGGGCCAGCGCCTTCTCGCTCTATCCGACGAAGAATCTCGGTGCGCTCGGCGATGGCGGAGTGCTGGCGACGGATGATTTCGAGTTGGCCGACCGCATCGGCGCCATCCGGCAATATGGCTGGAAGGAGCGCTACGTCTCCTCGATGGTCGGCGTGAACAGCCGGCTGGACGAGGTGCAGGCGGCAATTCTCCGGGTGAAGCTGACCGCGCTCGACTGGGGCAACGAGCGCCGTCGCTGGATCGCCGACGCCTATGACGCGGCCCTGGCCGGCGGGCCTTTCGCCCCGCCCGCGCGCCGGGCGGATGCGGAGCATGTGTTTCACCAGTATGTCATCCGCACCGGCGCCTGGGGCATGACGCGGGCTGACGTGCAGGCGCGGCTGCGCCAGGACGGCGTCGGCACGGGCATCCACTACCCGGTGCCGGTGCATCTGCAATCGGCCTATGCCGGGCGCGTCCCCCTTGGCCCGGCCGGCTGCGCCGAGACCGCCCGCGCCGCGCTGGAGGTGCTGAGCCTGCCGATGTACCCGGAGCTGACCGACGAGCAGGTCGGGCAGATCTGCTGGGCGCTGCGCAACCTGGCGGGGTAGCCGGGCGGCGCTGTCCCGGGCGGGACTGATCTCGATCAAGGACGGGGCCTGTCCGGCCGGGCAGTCTGCGCCCATGCTCGAGTCCTGCCTTCACGCCCTCGACGCCCTCGGCCCCGAGGGGCTGCCGGCCTTGTCGGGTGCCCTGTTCCTGGCCGGCTTGGCCGGTGGTGCCAGCCATTGCGCGACGATGTGCGGGCCCTTCGTGCTGGCCCAGATCGCCGCCGGCGGCAGCCTCGGCGGCGGGCGGCTGGCGCGGCTCTCGGGGGCGCTGCTGCTGCCCTATCACCTCGGGCGCGGCCTCGGCTATGCGGGGTTGGGCGCGGCGGCGGGCGGGCTTTCGGCAGCCGTCGCGCATGTGCCGGGCCTTGCCCTGGTGCCGGCGGGGCTGCTCGGACTCGCCTCGCTGGCGATGCTGGCCCAGGCGCTGCCGGCGCTCGGCCGCTGGCTGCCGCGCGGCGGCTTCGGCGCGCTGCCGGCGCCGCGCCTCGGGCGGCTGCTCGAGGCGCCGGGGGGCGGGCGCTCCTTCCTGCTGGGGCTGATGCTCTCCGCCCTGCCCTGCGGCCTGCTCTATGCGGCGCTCGCCGGCGCCGCGGCGAGCGGCAGCGCGCTGGCCGGGGCGGTCGCCATGCTGGCTTTCGTGCTCGGCACCGTGCCGGCGCTGGTGGCGCTCGCCCTGCTTGGCCGCCTCTTCCGCCGCCGGGCGGAGCCGCTGCTGCGGCGGGCGGCGCCGGCGCTCTACGGCCTCAACGCCATCGTGCTGATGGCGCTGGCCGTGCGGCTGGTCGTCTAGCGGACGACGAGGTCGCGGTAGGCATGCCAGGTGGCGTGCCCGATCAGCGGCAGGACGACGACGAGGCCGAGGAAGAAGGGCACCAGCGCCAGGCCGGTGAAGAGCACGATCAGCCCGGCCCAGAGCGCCATCGCCTGCCGGTTCTCCATCACCGCCTGAATGCTGACCGTCACCGCCTCCAGCCAGGACATGTCGCGGTCGACCAGCATCGGCAGGGAGACGGCGGCGATGGCGAAGCTCGCCGCCGCCAGCAGGAAGCCGAAGCCCGTGCCGGTGACGAGGAAAGGCTCCAGCATCTCCGAGCGCAGCATCGCCATCGGCAGCGCCGAGAGCGAGGGCAGCGCCACGCCGCCGAAGAAGAGCGCGAAGAGCAGGCCGGCGACGCGCACCCAGAAGAGGTGGATGAGCAGCAGCATGGCCCCCATCATGGCGATCTGCGGACGGAAGCCGCCCAGCGCCTCGTGCAGCGTCGTCGCCTGGCCGAGCTCGGCCCGGCGGGAGACCTCGTAGAGCGGCGCCGCTAGCAGCGGGGCGAGGATGAAGAAGCCCGCCGTCGCCGGCAGGATCGCCCATGTCGTCCCCGTCTCGAACAGCAGCAGCGACAAGGCCCAGCCGAACAGCGTGAGCACCGCGCCGATGCTGAGGCTGATGGCGCGGTTCGCCATCATGTCGCGCCAGCCGAGGGTGAGCCACACCCAGGGCCGGTCGCTCGCCACGCGGCGGACGCGGCTCCGCACCGCCGATTCTTCCAACATGCGCAATGATCCCTGACGCAACCTCCCCGAGCCTAGGCGCGGATCCGATTGCGGCGCCTTGATCGGGATCAAGGACTGCAGAGGCTGATCGCGCGAGGTTGCGCCGATGCCGGGGAAGCTTCGACCGCCCCGGCCCGGAGATCTGTCGCATGGCATCCTATGCCGAACCGGGGCTCGCCGAGCCCGATGTGGAGGCGCCGGTCCGCGCCTTCGCCATCGCCACGGTGTTCTGGGGCATAGCGGGCTTCCTCGCCGGCGTGGTGATCGCCGCGCAGCTCGCCTTCCCGCTGCTCAACCTCGACCTCGAATGGACCACCTTCGGCCGGCTCCGCCCGCTGCACACCAGCGCGGTGATCTTCGCCTTCGGCGGCAATGCGCTGATCGGGACGAGCCTCTACATCGTCCAGCGCACCTGTCGCGCGCGCCTGTTCGGCGGCGAGGAGATGGGCTGGTTCCTGTTCTGGGGCTACCAGTTCTTCATCGTCACGGCAGCCATCGGCTACCTGTTCGGCGTCACGCAGGGCAAGGAATATGCGGAGCCGGAGTGGTATGTCGACCTCTGGCTGACGCTCGTCTGGGTCGCCTATCTGGTCGCCTTCGCCGGCACGATCCTGAAGCGGCGCGAGCCCCACATCTACGTGGCGAACTGGTTCCTGCTCGCCTTCATCATCACCGTCACCATGCTGCACATCGTCAACAACCTGGCGTTGCCGGTGGGCGATGGCATCGGCAAGTCCTACGGCCTGGCGTCGGGCGTGCAGGACGCGATGATCCAGTGGTGGTATGGCCACAACGCCGTCGGCTTCTTCCTGACCGCCGGCTTCCTCGGGATGATGTACTACTTCATCCCGAAGCAGGCGGGGCGGCCGGTCTATTCCTACCGGCTCTCCATCGTGCATTTCTGGTCGCTGATCTTCCTCTACATCTGGGCCGGCCCGCACCACCTGCACTACACCGCCATGCCGGACTGGGCGCAGACGCTCGGGATGGTGTTCTCGATCATGCTGTGGATGCCCTCCTGGGGCGGCATGATCAACGGGCTGATGACGCTCTCGGGCGCCTGGGACAAGCTGCGGACGGATCCTGGCCTGCGCTTCTCCGTCACCGCCGTCGGCTTCTACGCCATGGCCACCTTCGAGGGGCCGGTAATGTCGATCCGCGCGGTCAACAGCCTCTCGCACTACACCGACTGGACCATCGGCCACGTCCACAGCGGCGCGCTCGGCTGGAACGGCTTCATCATCTTCGGCGCGCTCTATTGGCTGATCCCCGTATTGTGGAACAAGAAGCTCTACTCGGAGCGGCTGGTCGCCTGGCACTTCTGGGTCGCGACCCTCGGCATCGTCCTCTACATCACCGCCATGTGGGTCAGCGGCATCATGCAGGGGCTGATGTGGCGCGCCTATGACGAGCACGGCTTCCTGCAATACGCCTTCGTCGAGACCGTGGCGGCGATGCACCCCTACTACGTCATCCGCATGCTGGGCGGCCTGCTCTACCTGAGCGGCGCACTCATCATGGCCTGGAACGTCTACCGCACCGTCACGGCGAAGGAGAAGGAAGTGCCGGCCACGCTCCCCGTCGCCCTGCCGATGGCCGCCGAATAAGGAGGGGCCGCGCCATGAAACGCTTCACCCATGCGCTCATCGAGAAGAACCTCATCCTGCTCGGCGTGCTCACCCTGCTGACGGTCGCCATCGGCGGCCTTGTGCAGATCGTCCCGCTCTTCCTCGTCGAGACCACGATCGAGCGCGTGCAGGGAATCCGCCCCTACACCCCGCTCGAGCTGATGGGCCGCAACATCTACGTCCGCGAGGGCTGCTACCTCTGCCACAGCCAGATGGTCCGTCCCTTCCGCGACGAGGCGGAGCGCTACGGCCATTACAGCCTGGCGGCCGAGAGCATGTACGACCATCCCTTCCAATGGGGCAGCAAGCGCACCGGGCCGGACCTCGCCCGCGTCGGCGGCCGCTACTCGGATGACTGGCATGCGGCGCATCTCCGCAGCCCGCGGGAGCTGGTGCCGGCCTCGGTGATGCCGCCCTACGCCTTCCTCGACCGGCCGCTCGATGCCGAGGCGATCCGCGCCCATCTCCGCGCCCAGCGCGGCGTCAGCGTGCCCTACAGCGACGAGATGATCGCCGAGGCCCCGCGCGACCTCGCTGCCCAGGCGACGCCCGAGGCCGATGCCACCGGCTTCAGCCGCCGCTACCCGAATGCCCGCCAGGCAGCCTTCGACGCCGACCCGAAGGTGGTGACGGAGATGGATGCGCTGGTCGCCTACCTGCAGATGCTCGGCACCCTCGTCCGCTTCTCGGACGTGACGCCCGACCAGCTGCGCCAGCCCTGAGGAGCGCATGATGGACATCCAGCGCTTGCACGAGATCCTCTCGACCATCTGGGTGGTCTGGTTCGTGCTGCTCTTCGGCGGGATCCTCGCCTGGGTGATGCGCCCCGGCAGCCGCGAGACCGCCCGGCAGCACGCCTCCATCCCGCTCCGCGACAGCCAGCCCTGAAGGCCATGACCATGGCGCGCAAGATCGAGACCGATGCCGTCAGCGGCGTCGCCACCACCGGCCACGAATGGGACGGCATCCGGGAACTCGACAACCCGATGCCTTCCTGGTGGCTCTACACCTTCTATGCCTGCATCGCCTTCGCGCTGGTCTGGGTGCTGTTCTACCCGTCGCTGCCCTTCGTGCGCGGCCTGCTCGGCAACACCGCCCGCGGCGACCTCGCCACGGTGATGGCAGCCGAGCAGGCCAAGGCGGCGCCGATGCTGGCGCGGCTCCGCACCGCGACGCCGGAGGCGATCGCCGCTGAGCCGGAGCTGCGCGCCTTCGCGCTCGCCGGCGGCCGCATCGCCTTCGCCAATAGCTGCGCCGGCTGCCATGGCGCCGGCGGGCAGGGCGCGCCGGGCGGCTTCCCGAGTCTCGCCGATGACGACTGGCTCTATGGCGGCAGCCTCGAGGAGATCCGCACCACCATCCGCCATGGCGTCCGCAACGGCGAGGCTGCCGAGGCGCGCGGCACCGCCATGCCGGCCTTCCTGCAGGCCGGGCTCACCATGGGACAGATCGGGGAGCTGGCCGACCATGTCCTGTCCCTCCCGGGGACGGGCCCGGCCAATGCGGTGGGTGCCGCGCTCTTCGCCGAGAATTGCGCCGCCTGCCATGGCGCTCGGGGCGAGGGCAACCGGCAGGTCGGCGCGCCGCGGCTGGATGACCGCATCTGGCTCTATGGCGGTGACAAGGCTTCGGTCATGCGCAGCATCGCCTATTCCCGCGCCGGCGTGATGCCGGCCTGGGAGGGGAGGCTCGACCCGGCGATGATCAACATGCTGACCGTCTACGTCCACGCGCTCGGCGGCGGGGAGCAGTAGGGACCCGCCATGCCCGATATCGGACCGCCCCCGGCCTCGCTCTACGCCGCGCATCGGAAGATCTATCCGCGCGCGGTGCAGGGCCGGGTGCGCCGCGCGAAATGGGCGGTGCTCGCGGTGCTGCTGGGGCTCTACTACGTCGTGCCCTGGCTGCGCTGGAACCGCGGTCCGGGCGTGCCGGACCAGGCGGTGCTGGTCAACCTGCAGCATGCCAGGCTGTTCTTCTTCTGGATCGAGCTCTGGCCGCAGGAGGTCTATTTCCTCACCGGCCTGCTGATCCTGGGCGCGGTCGGCCTCTTTGCCGCGACCTCGCTCTTCGGCCGCGTCTGGTGCGGCTTCGCCTGCCCGCAGACGGTCTGGACCGACCTCTTCATGTGGGTGGAGCGGCGCATCGAGGGCGACCGCAATGCGCGCATCAAGCGCGATGCCGGCCCGCCGTCCCGCGACCGCACGCTGCGGCGCCTCGCCAAGCATGCCGCCTGGCTCGGCATCGCCGCGGCGACGGGTGGCGCCTGGGTGATGTACTTCCAGGATGCGCCAAGCCTCGTGCTGCGTCCGGGCAGCGTCTCGATGGAGACCTGGTTCTTCTTCGCCCTCTTTACCATGACGACCTATGTGCTGGCCGGCTTCGCCCGCGAGCAGGTCTGCACCTACATGTGCCCCTGGCCGCGCTTCCAGGGCGCCATGCTCGATGCCGACAGCTTGGTCGTCACCTACCGCGACTGGCGGGGCGAGCCTCGCGGCACGCCGAAGGACCTGGGCAATGGCGACTGCGTCGATTGCAGCGCCTGCGTGCAGGTCTGCCCGACCGGCATCGACATCCGCGAGGGCCAGCAGCTCGGCTGCATCGGCTGCGGCCTCTGCATCGATGCCTGCGACGACGTCATGCGCAAGCTGCATCGGCCGGAGGGGCTGATCGGCTTCGAGACCCTCGCCAACTTCGCCGCCAGCACCGCCGCGACGGCGGAGATGGAGCCCGGCCCCGCCCGCCTCGCCGCCGGCCTCGCCGCGCGCCGGTCGCCCCGCCTGCTGCGGCCGCGCGTGCTGATGTATGCCGGCGTGCTGGCCGTCGTCGCCGTCGCCATGCTCGGCGCGCTGCTGCTGCGCGAGACGCTCTCCCTCACCGTGCTGCCGGAGCGCGCGCCGCCCTTCGTCCGCCTCTCCGATGGCGGCATCCGTAATGCCTACCTGCTCAAGCTGGCCGACAAGAGCCGCGAGGGCGGCCGCTACGCGCTGGTGCTCGAGGGAGCGCCGGGCCTGCGGCTGCTGGTGCAGGATGCGGCGACGGATGCCGCCGCCCGCCCGCTGCTGCCGGTGCCAGGCGGTGGCGTCGCAGGCTTCCGCGCCCTGGTCACCGCCCCGCCGGTGCCGCCTGCGGCCGAGCGCATGCCCATCCGCTTCCGCCTGCTCGATGCCGCCGGCCGACCCGTGGCCGAGGCGGAGAGCGTCTTCCTGGGACCGCAACAATGACCGCTCGCAGCTTCGACCCCACCCGTGGCCGCTGGATTCCCTGGGTCTTCGTCGGGATGATGCTGCTGGTGGCCGGCGTGAACGCCGTGCTGATCACCTCGGCCGTGCGCAGCTTCACCGGCACCACCACCGGCCGTGCCTATGACCGCGGGCGCGCCTACAACCACATCCTCGCCGAGGCGGAGCGCCAGGCGGCGCTCGGCTGGCAGGCGCGCGTGGCGCTGGCGGAGGGCGCGCTCTCGGTCGCCGTGGCGGACCGGGAGGGCGCACCGGTCGGGGGGCTGCTGACCGGGCTGCTGCTCCGCCCGCTCGATGGCCGGACCGTGCCGCTCGAATTTGCCGAGGCGGGGCCCGGCCAGTGGGTCGCGGCCGCGCTGCCGCCGGCGGCCGGCCAGTGGGAGGCGCGGCTCAGTCTGCGGGATGCGGGCGGGCGGCATCTCGACATCCGCCAGCGGGTGATCGCGCCATGAGCGTCATCGGCCGCATCGCCATCCCCGACGCCGCCTGCGCGCATTGCGGCGCGCCGGCCGCCGGCTCTGCCCGGTATTGCTGCACCGGCTGCGAGGCGGCGCATGGGTTGGTGGAGGGGCTCGGCCTCGACGCCTTCTACCGCCGGCGCAGCGCGGCCGATGGCGCGCTGCGGCCCGATGCCGCGCCGCCGGTGCCGTTGGCGGCCGCCGCCGTCGTCGAGGGGCCGGGGTTGTGGCGGCTCGACCTCATGGTCTCCGGCCTCCGCTGCGGCGCCTGCGTCTGGCTGGTGGAGCAGGCGCTGGCCGCGGAGCCGGACATCCTCGCCGCCCGCGCCGCGCTGACGACGCGCCGCCTCACCCTGCGCTGGCGGGGCGGGCAGGGAAGGGCGGAGGAGTTCGCCGCGTTGCTCGGCCGGCTCGGCTTCCGTGCCGTGCCCTTCACCCCCGCCTGCCTGCGCGCCGCCGACGATGCGGAGACGCGGAGCCTGACGCGCGCCCTCGGCATCGCCGCCTTCGGGGCGATGAACGTGATGCTCGTCTCCGTCGCCGTCTGGGTCGGCGAGGACATGGGCGCCGAGACGCGCGGCTTCATGCACTGGCTCGCCGCGCTGATCGGCCTGCCGACCATCGCGCTGGCCGGCCTGCCCTTCTACCGGTCGGCACTCGCGGCGCTCAGGGCGCGGCGGACCAACATGGATGTGGCGATCAGCCTCGGCGTGCTGGCCACCGCGGCTATGTCGCTTTCCGAGGCCTGTAGGGGCGGGCCCTTCACTTGGTTCGACGGGGCGACGACGCTGCTCGCGCTGCTGCTGGCCGGGCGGCTGCTCGACCGCACCGCCCGCGGCCGGGCCGGCCGGGCGGTGGCCGAGCTGCTGGCGCTGCAGGACGGGCTGGTGCGCCGCCTCGCCGCCGATGGCAGCGCGGCGGATGTTCCGGCTGCCGCGGTCCGCGCCGGCGAGCGTATCCTGCTGGCCACCGGCGAGCGGCTGCGGCTGGATGCGGCGCTCGAGGGCGGGCCCGGCCTCCTCGACCTCGCCGCCACGACCGGCGAGAGCCTGCCGCGCGGCATCGCCGCCGGCGAGGCCGTGATGGCCGGCGCCGTCAACATGGGCGGCCCGGCGGTGCTGCGGGTGACGGCGGCCGCGGCCGACGGGTCGCTCGCCGCCACCGCGCGGCTGCTGGAGGCGGCGGCGCAGGCCCGCGGCCGCTTCGTCACCCAGGCCGACAAGGCGGCGCGGCTCTACGTGCCGACCGTGCTGGTCGTGGCAACGGGCACCTTCCTCGGCTGGTGGCTCTGGGCCGGGCTCCCCTGGCAGGCGGCGCTGGTGCCCGCGGTCGCGGCGCTGATCGTCACCTGCCCCTGCGGCCTCGCCATCGCCGTGCCGGCGGTGCAGGTGGTGACGGTGGGGGCGCTGTTCCGCCGCGGCGTGCTGGTGACCTCGCCGACCGCGCTGGAGCGGCTGGCCGGCGTCGACCATGTTGTCCTCGACAAGACCGGCACGCTGACGGTCGGTGCGCCGCGCCTGCTGCCGGGCGACTGGACGGCGGAGCAGCTCTGCGCCGCCGCCGGCCTCGCCCGCGGCAGCCGGCACCCGCTGGCCCGCGCCCTGCTGGCCGCCTGCCCGGAGGCGCCGCTGCGCCCGGGCTTGGTCGAGCATCCCGGCCAGGGCATGGCCGCCGGCGCCGCCCGGCTCGGCAGCGCCCGCTTCTGCGGCGTCGCGGCGGGGAGCGACACGCCGGTGCTCTGGTTCACCGAGGCCGGCTCGGCGCCCGTCGCCTTCCGCTTCGCCGATGTGCTGCGGCCGGATGCGCGGGCCGCGGTCGAGGCGTTGCGCGAGCTGGGCCTCGAGGTCGAGATCCTTTCGGGCGATGCGCCCGGCGCCGTCGCCCGCATCGCCGGCGAGCTCGGCATCGGCGACTGGCGAGGCGGCGCGATCCCCGAGGCGAAGCATGCCCGCATCGCGGAGCTGCGCGCCAGCGGCCGCCACCCGCTGATGGTCGGCGACGGCGTCAACGATGCCGGGGCGCTGGCCCTCGCCCATGCCGCCATCGCGGCGCCTGGGGCGCAGGACCTGGCCCAGGGGGCGGCCGACCTGGCGCTGCGCGGCGAGGCGCTGCTCGCCCTGCCGGAGGCGATCCGCGCTGCCCGCCGCGCCCAGGCGCTGGCCGGGCAGAACATCGCCTTCAGCCTGGCCTACAACCTGGTGGCGGTGCCGGCGGCCGTCGCCGGGCTGGTGACCCCGCTCGGCGCGGCGGCGGTGATGGCCAGCTCCTCCCTCGCCGTGATCCTCAATGCGCTGCGTGCGGAAAGGTCCGGCCGATGGACGCGCTGATCTACCTGGTTCCCGTGGCCCTGGCGCTCGGGCTGATCGGGCTGCTCGGCTTCCTCTGGGCGCTGCGCACCGGCCAGTACGAGGATCTCGACGGCGCCGGCGCCCGCATCCTCTTCGACGACACCAGGACCAATGAAAGGCACCCCCGATGATCGCTAGCCGCGTCTTCTTCCTCGTCCTCGCCGTGCTGATCGCCCTGACCGGGCTCTTCGCCGCGGCGGCGGCGCATGACTACCTGCAGGCCTTCGGCCTCGGGCTGTTCGGCTTCGGCACCCTCTTCGCGCTCGGCTGCATCAAGCGGCATTTCGACGAGAGCGAGGCGGCGCGCTGAGGCGTTAGTGCGCGCCCCCGCCATGGGCCAGCGCCTCGAGGCCCGGCACCCCGAGCAGCCGGACCTCGCCGCGCGAGGGCTCGCGCAGCAGCCCGCCCCGGCGGAAGGCGGCGAAGACCCGGCTGACGCTCTCGATCGTCAGGCCGAGATAGTCGCCGATATCCGCCCGGGTCATCGGCAGGGCGAGGTCGAGGCCGGAGGCGCCGTTGCGCCGGGCGGCATCGCGCAGCAGCAGCAGGAAGGCGGCGACGCGGCCCTCCGCGCTGCGCTGGGCCATGGCGGCGAGCTGCTCCTGCGCCGCCGCCAGGTCCTCGGCGCAGAGCTCGAGCAGGCGGTGGCTGATGCCGGAGCAGCCGCGGCTCATCGCCTCCAGCTTGCGGCGGTCGACCCGGCAGACGGTCGCCTCGCAGACCAGCTCGGCATCGCAGGGGTAGCGGCCGCGGGCGGTGTAGCCGATGAGGTCGCCGGGGAAGCGGAAGCCGATGATCTGCTGCCGGCCGTCCGACAGGGTGCGGAGCAGCTTCGCCGCGCCGTCCGCCAGGGTGAAGACCGCGTTCGCCTCGTCGCCTTCGCGGAACACCGCGCTCCGCGCCGGCAGCTTCACGAGGGATGAGGCCTCGGAGAGGGCCCGCTGGTCCTCCCCCTCCAGGCCATGGCAGAGGCCGCGCAGCGAGCCAGCGCAGTGGCCACAGAAGGCGGCCTGGGTCTGCCGCGCGGCGAGGGGCGCAGGACTGGCCAAGAAGGAGCTCCTGAATACGGACTCCGACTTTGGCGCCTTGCCTTGCCGGTTTCAAGCACGGTTTCGTGAGCGCAGCAACCCCGATGCCTTTCCGACCGGAGGCGCTTGACGGGATCGGCCAGGCCGCCTCAGTCGTCGTCGAGCAGGGCGGCGAGCTTCATCGCCACGCCCTTCGAGCCCTCGACCCGCAGCCGCCCGGTGGCGAAGGCGAGCATCGGGCTGAGCCGCCCCTCGATCAGCTTGAGCAGGTCGGCCGCGGAGAGTTGCAGCGCCGAGTCCGCCTCCTCGTCCGGCTCCACGGCGCGCAGCTCGGCGGCGGTGCCGCGGCCGTCGAGGAGGATCGAGCCCTCCCCATCCTCGAGGTCGAAGCGCACGCGGTAGCCCAGCCCGCGCAGCGCTGCGCCGCGCGCCTGCATCGCCGCCATCAGCTCGCCCCTGTCCGGCATGCTCCGATCCTTCCGCATGAGTGACGTTAAGAGAAGGTAGTTGACGCTTACGTCACGCAAGAGGCAAGGTCTGGATGACCGGAAAAATCCGGCAACTCTGGAGGAAACGGGAACGGTGCCTACAACCCGATACCGGATGGGAATGGCGGGCGGTGCGGCGATTGCGGCACTGCTCGGGGCGCAGGCGGCCGAGGCCGCTGGCTATGCGGTGCGCGAGCAGAGCGCCGTGGCGCAGGGCAACTCGCAGGCCGGCGCCGCGGCGCGCGGCGACGACCCCTCGATGATGCACTTCAACCCGGCCGCGCTCGGCTGGCTGGACGGCACGCAGGTCGTGGCGATCGGCAGCGGGATATTCCCGAGCCCCGAGGCGCGCTCCGGCTCGGCCAACCGGGCCGCGGTGCTGGGCGGCAGCGTGATCGGCGGCTCGCTCGGCGGGGATGCGGGGGTCGATGCCTTCGTGCCGGCCTTCTATGCCAGCACGGCGCTCAGCGACCAGTGGCGGCTCGGCCTCGCGGTCACCTCGCCCTGGGGCCTCGTGACCAAGTATCCGGAGGACTATATCGGCCGCTACCACGCGCTGACCTCCTCGCTGCGCACGATCAACATCGCCCCGACGCTGGCCTGGCGGCCGCTGCCCAATCTCAGCATCGGCGTCGGGCTGCAGATCCAGTACGCGACGGCGCGGCTCTCCAACGCGGTCGATTTCGGCTCGGTCGGGGCGCTGAACCCGGCGCTCTTCGCGGCCGGCTTCCGGCCGGGCCGCTTCGACGGCCGGGCCACCATTTCTGGCGACTCGGCCGATATCGGCTGGCAGGTCGGCGCGCAGTGGGAGCCGGTGTCCGGCACGCGGCTCGGCCTGTCCTTCCGCTCGGCCATCTTCCAGCGGCTCGAGGGCGATGCCAGCTTCGAGGGCGTGCCGGAGCCGCTGGCGCGCTCGCCGAACTTCCAGAACACCGGCGCCACGGCCAAGCTGACGACGCCGGAGGTGCTGAACCTCGGCGTGACGCAGCGGATCGACGCGCGCTGGACGGTGATGGCGGGTGCCGAGTGGACGAACTGGTCGCGCTTCCGCGACCTCACCATCGACTTCGCCAATGGCCGCGCGCCCTCCGTCACCGAGGAGCGGTGGCGCGACAGCGTCTTCCTCTCCGCCGGCGCCGAGTACCGGGCGACGGAGACGGTGACGCTGCGCACCGGCTTCGCCTGGGACCAGTCGCCGGTGCCGAACAGCACGCGCACGCCGCGCATCCCGGATTCGGACCGCTACTGGCTCTCGGTCGGCGCGACCTGGCAGGCGCTGCCCAACCTCGCGCTCACCGCGGCCTACACCCATGTCTTCGTGAACGATACCACGGTGGACCTGCGCGACCGCGGCCCCTCCGACAGCAACTTCCTGCGCGGCGACCTGCGGGCGAACTATCGCGCCTCGGTCGACATCGTCGCCCTGCAGGCCCGGTTGACCTTCTGACGAGGCGGGAGGCGCAAGCATGGCCACCCATCCCTGGACGGCGGCCTATCCGGCGGGCATCGCCTGGGACCGGGAGATCCCGCCGGAGACCCTGCCAGCGATCCTGGATCAGGCCGTGCGCCGCTTCGGCAACCGCCCGGCGCTGGAATTCCTCGGCCGGCGCTGGAGCTATGCCGAGCTCGGCCGCATGGTCGACCGGGCGGCGGAGGGGCTGCGGCGCCTCGGCGCCGGGCCGGGGCGGCGGGTCGGGCTGCACCTGCCCAACTCGCCCTTCTTCGTCGTCGCCTATTTCGCGGCGCTGAAGGCGGGGGCCACCGTCACCAGCTTCAGCCCGCTGCATGTCGAGGCGGAGATGGCGGCGCAGGCGGTCGATGCCGATTGTCGCCTGCTTGTCACCCTCGACCTCGACCCGCTGCTGCCGCGCGCCATGGCGCTGCTGGAGCGGGCCGATGTGCCGGTGGAGCGCCTGGTCGTCGCGCGTTTCGCCGATGCGCTGCCCTGGGCCAAGGGTGTCGCCTTCCGCCTGGTGAAGGCGCGGCGCGGCGTCAAGGCCCCGGCCGAGGATGTGCGCATCACTCCTTATGAGGACCTGCTCGCCTCGCCGCCGATCGCGCGGGCGCCGGAGCTGCAGCCGGAGGACCTGGCCGTGCTGCAATATACCGGCGGGACCACGGGCGTGCCGAAAGGCGCGATGCTCACCCACCGCAACCTCTGCGCCAACCTTCGCCAGGTGAATGCCTGGTTCATCGGCTGCCGCGAGGGCGAGGAGCGGACGCTCGCCGTCATCCCCTTCTTCCATATCTTCGCCATGACGGTGGCGATGAACGCTGCTCTGGCCCGCGGCTCCGAGATCGTGATGCTGCCGCGCTTCGAGTGGACGCTGCTGCGCCGGACGCTCCGCCGCACGCGCCCGACCGTCTTCCCCGGCGTGCCGACGCTGTTCAAGGCGGTGCTCGACCAGGGCGGCACGGCGGAGGAGCTTGGCTCGGTGAAGGCCTGCATCTCCGGCGGCGCGCCGCTGCCGGCACAGGTGAAGGCGGAGTTCGAGCGGCTGGCCGGCTGCACCCTGGTCGAGGGCTACGGGCTGACCGAGGCGGCCCCGGTCTGCTTCTGCAACCCGCTGGTCGGCGAGAACCGGACCGGCACGATCGGCCTGCCCCTGCCGGGCGTGGAGGCGGAGATCCGTGCCCTCGACGAGCCCGGCCGGACGCTGCCGCCCGGCGAGCGGGGCGAGCTCTGCCTGCGAGGGCCGAATGTCATGGCCGGCTACTGGCGGCGGCCGGAGGACACGGCGGCGGTGCTGGGCGCGGACGGCTTCCTCCGCACCGGCGATGTCGGGATCATGGACGGGGACGGCTATGTCACCCTGGTCGACCGCATCAAGGACCTGATCCTGGTCTCCGGCTTCAACGTCTATCCCCGGGTGATCGAGGAGGCGATCTACCACCACCCGGACGTGGCGGCGGCGACGGTCCTCGGCATGCCCGACCCCTATCGCGGCGAGAGCCCGGCCGCCTTCGTCCAGCCCAGGCCGGGCAGCAGGCTGACCGCGGAGGCGCTGCGCGACTTCCTGAAGGACCGCCTCTCGCCGGTCGAGATGCCGCGGCTGATCGAGCTGCGCGAGGAGTTGCCGCGGACCGTGGTAGGGAAGCTCTCGCGGAAGGAGCTGCGCGCGGAGCTGCTCCAGAAGACCGGCGAGGGATGAATGGACGACGAGGCGCTGCTGACGGTGAACGAGCTGGCCGAGGCGCTGGAGGTCACGCCGCGCACCATCCGCTTCTACGAGCAGAAGGGGCTGATCCAGCCGCGCCGCGCCGGGACCGTGCGCGTCTTCACCCGGCGCGACCGCGCGCGGCTGCTGCTGATCCTGCGCGGCAAGCGCCTCGGCTTCTCGCTGCGCGACATCCGCGAGTATCTCGACCTCTACGACGCCGATCCGATGCAGCGCGAGCAGGTGCGGCTGCTGCTCGGCAAGGTGCGGGCGCGCCTCTCAGCGCTCGAGCGGCAGCGCCGCGACCTGGAGCAGGCGACGGCGGAGCTGCGGGACATCGAAAGCCAGGCCGAGGCGGCGCTGGCGCAACACCGGGCCGCGGGCCGGGACAGCAAGGACGGAACCAAGCGATGACCGATATCGTGATCGCGGCCTATCGCCGCTCGCCCTTCCACTTCGCCCACAAGGGCGCGCTGCAGAAGCTCCGCCCGGACGAGATGGCGGCGCAGGTGGTCCGCGCCCTCGTCGAACAGACGGGCGTCGACCCGGAGACGATCGAGGACCTCGTCCTCGGCTGCGCCTTCCCCGAGGGCGAGCAGGGGCTGAACGCCGCACGGCTGGTCGGCTTCCTCGCCGGGTTGCCGGAGGGCGTCGCCGGCGCGACGGTGAACCGCTTCTGCGGCTCCTCCATGCAGTCGGTGCACCAGGCCGCCGGCGCCATCAAGCTCGGCGCGGGCGAGGCCTTCCTCTGCGCCGGCGTCGAGAGCATGAGCCGGGTGCCGATGATGGGCTTCAACCCCATGCCGCATCCGGGCCTCGCCGAGCGCTACCCGCAGGCCTACATGTCGATGGGTGAGACGGCGGAGAATGTCGCGCGCCGCCACCAGGTGACGCGGGCCGACCAGGAGGCCTTCGCCGTCGAGAGCCACAGGCGCGCCGCCGCGGCCCAGGCCGAGGGGCGGCTGCGCGACGAGATCGCGCCGGTCACGGTCGGCAGCACGACGGTCGCCGAGGATGGCTGCATCCGCGCCGATGCCTCGCCCGAGGGGCTCGCCGCGCTGAAGCCGGCCTTCCGCCAGGACGGCACGGTGACGGCCGGCACCTCCTCCCCGCTCACGGATGGCGCCGCGGCGCTGCTGGTCTGCACGGCGGAGTATGCGCAGCGGCACGGGCTGGAGCCGCTGGCGAAGATCCGCGCCGTTGCCGTCGCCGGCTGCGCGCCGGAGGTGATGGGCATGGGCCCGGTCGGCGCCTCGCAGAAGGCGCTGGCCCGGGCCGGCATCGCCGCGCGCGAGCTCGACGTGGTGGAGCTGAACGAGGCCTTCGCCAGCCAGGCGCTCGCCTGCATGCGCGAGCTCGGCCTCGACGAGGCGAAGGTCAATCTCGACGGCGGCGCGATCGCGCTCGGCCACCCGCTCGGCGCGACGGGCGCGCGCATCGTCGGCAAGGCGGCGCAGCTGCTGCGGCGCGAGGGCGGGCGCTATGCGCTGGCGAGCCAGTGCATCGGCGGCGGCCAGGGCATCGCCACGGTCCTGGAGGCGGTGTGATGGGGACGACAACGGGCGCGCCCATGATCGAGACGGAGGCGCGGGCCATCACGGCGCCGGCCGGCAAGGCGGCGCCGGGCGCCGGGCCGATCCGCAAGGTCGGCGTCATCGGCACCGGCGTGATGGGCGCCGGCATCGCCGCGCATTGCGCCAATGCCGGCGTGGCGGTGGTGCTGCTCGACATCGTCCCGGGCGGCGCGGCGCGGGCGGTGCAGGCGATGCTGAAGGCGGAGCCGGCACCCTTCATGCACAAGGGCGCGGCGCGGTTGGTGACGCCCGGCGACCTCGGCAGCCAGGCCGCGCTGCTGGCCGATTGCGACTGGATCGTCGAGGCGATCGTCGAGCGGCTGGATGCCAAGCGCGAGCTCTATGCCAGGCTCGATGCGGTGCGGAAGCCGGGCTCCATCCTCTCCTCCAACACCTCCACCATCCCGCTCGCGGCGCTGACCGAGGGGGCGGGCTTCGCGCGCGACTTCCTCATCACCCATTTCTTCAACCCGCCGCGCTACATGCGGCTGCTGGAGGTGGTGCAGGGGCCGGAGACGCGGCCTGACGCCGTGGCTGCCATCACCGCTTTCGCCGACCATGCACTTGGCAAGACCGTCATCCCCTGCAAGGACAGGCCGGGCTTCATCGCCAACCGCATCGGCGGGCTGTGGATGCAGAGCGCGATGAACCATGCGGTCGACCTGCGCCTGTCCGTCGAGGAGGCGGATGCGGTGATGGGCGCGCCGCTCGGCATCCCGAAGACGGGCGTCTTCGGCCTGCTCGACCTGGTCGGCCTCGACCTGATGCCGCATGTCGCCGCCAGCATGAAGGCGAGCCTGCCGGCCGAGGATGCCTATGTGCTCGGGTTGCGCGAGCATGCGCTGGTCACCCGGCTGATCGCCGAGGGGCGGACCGGCCGCAAGGGCGGCAAGGGCGGCTTCTACACCCGCGCCAAGGACGCCGAGGGCAACAGCCTGAAGCGCGCCATTGACCTCTGGACCGGCGAGGACCGCGCGAGCGAGAAGCCCGCGCTCGAGAGCCTGGAGGCAGGACGGCGCGATCTGCGCAAGCTGGTGGAGCACCCCGACCGTGGCGGGCGCTATGCCCGCGCGGTGCTGCTCGACACGCTGGCCTATGCGATCGGCCTGGTGCCGGAGGTGGCGGACAGCATCGAGAGCGTCGATGCCGCCATGCGCCTCGGCTACAACTGGCGCTGGGGTCCCTTCGAGCTGGCGGACCGGCTCGGCCCGTCCTGGCTCGCCGCGGCGCTGCGCGAGGCGGGCCGGCCGGTGCCGCCGCTGCTGGAGCGGCTGGGTGAGGGCGGCTTCTACCGCACCGAGGCGGGGCGGCTGCAGGCCTTCGGGCTCGACGGCGCCTACCACGATGTCGCGCGGCCGGAGGGCGTGCTGCTGCTGGCCGATGTGAAGCGGCGCTCGCAGCCGCTCGCGCGCAATGGCGGCGCCTCGCTCTGGGATATCGGGGATGGCGTCGCCTGCCTCGAATTCCACACCAAGATGAACGCGCTCGACCCGGACGTGCTGGGGATGATCGGCAAGGCCGTCGCCATGGGGACGAAGGGCGGCTTCCGTGCCCTCGTGATCCACAACGAGGGCGAGAATTTCTCGGTCGGCGCCAATATCGGCCTCGCCCTCTTCGCCGCCAACATCGCCGCCTGGGGCGAGATCGAGGGCATGGTCGAGCAGGGGCAGAAGGCCATGCGGGCGCTGCGCAACGCGCCCTTCCCCGTGGTCGGCGCGCCCTCCGGCATGGCGCTCGGCGGCGGCTGCGAGGTGCTGCTGCACTGCGATGCCATCGAGGCCCATGCCGAGACCTATATGGGCCTGGTCGAAGCCGGGGTCGGCCTGGTGCCGGCCTGGGGCGGCTGCACCGCCATGCTGCGCCGCTGGAGCGAGGCGCCGAAGCTGCCACGCGGCCCCATGCCGCCCGTCGCCAAGGCCTTCGAGATGATCTCGACCGCGCAGGTGGCGAAATCCGCCTTCGAGGCGCGGGAGCTGATGCTGCTCCGCCCGACGGACGGCATCACCATGAACCGCGACCGGCTGCTGGCCGGGGCCAAGGCGCGGGCCCTTGCCCTCGCCGAGGGCTACAGGCCGCCCGAGGCCAGGCCGCTGCGCCTGCCCGGCGCCTCCGGCCGCGCCGCGCTGGCCATGGCAGTGGAGCAGCAGGCGGCGCTCGGCCGCGCCACGCCGCATGACATCGTCGTCTGCGGGGAGCTCGCCAAGGCGCTCACCGGCGGCCGGCGCGACCCGACCGAGGAGACGGCGGAGGAGGAGGTGCTGAAGCTCGAGCGGCAATCCTTCATGGCCCTGCTCCGGACGCCCGCCACCCTCGCCCGGGTCGAGCACATGCTCGAGACCGGGCGCCCGCTGCGCAACTGAGGGGACACGACCCATGCCCGCCTACCACGCGCCGCTGCGCGACATGCGCTTCCTGCTGAACGAGTTCGCCGACCCGGCCCGGCTCCGCGCCCTGCCGGGCTGCGAGGAGATGACGCCCGACCTCGTCGACCCGATCCTGGAGGAGGCGGCGAAGCTCTGCCAGGAGGTGCTCTTCCCGCTCAACCGGCCGGGCGACGAGGAGGGTTGCGCCCTCGAGAACGGCGTGGTCCGCACCCCCCGCGGCTTCCCCGAGGCCTATGCCGCCTTCCGCGACGGCGGCTGGGCGGCGCTGGCCTGCGACCCGGACTATGGCGGCCAGGGCCTGCCGAAATCCGTCTCGCTGCTGTTCGAGGAGATGATGTGCTCCGCGAATCTTTCCTTCGGCATGTATCCGGGCCTGTCGCACGGCGCCTATTCCGCGCTGAGCAAGCACGGCTCGGATGAGCTGAAGGCGCGCTACCTGCCGAAGCTCGTCTCCGGCGAGTGGACGGGGACGATGTGCCTGACCGAGCCGCAATGCGGCACCGATCTCGGCCTGATCCGCACCCGGGCGGTGCCGCAGGAGGACGGCTCCTACGCCGTCACCGGCAACAAGATCTTCATCTCGGCCGGCGAGCATGACCTGGCGGAGAACATCCTCCACCTGGTGCTGGCCAAGCTGCCGGACGCGCCGGCGGGGACGCGCGGCATCAGCCTCTTCCTCGTGCCGAAATACCTCCCCGGCGAGGATGGGCGGCCGGGGCCGCGCAACGCGGTCACCTGCACCTCCATCGAGCACAAAATGGGCATCAAAGCCTCGGCGACCTGCGCCATGGCCTTCGATGGCGCCGTGGGCTGGCTGGTCGGGCGGCCGCACAAGGGCCTGTCGGCCATGTTCACCATGATGAACGCGGCGCGGCTCTCGGTCGGCGTGCAGGGCCTCGGCCTCGCCGAGGTCAGCTACCAGAACGCCGTCGCCTACGCGAAGGATCGGCTGCAGGGCCGCGCCCTCGGCGGCGCGGCGGAGCCCGAGAAGCCGGCCGACCCCATCCTCGTCCATCCCGATGTGCGGCGGATGCTGCTGACCATGCGGGCGCAGATCGAGGGCTGCCGCGCGCTGGCGATGCTGACCGCGGTCGAGCAGGACGTCGCCACGCGCCACCCCGACGCGGCCGAGCGCCAGGCCGCGGACGACTTCGTCCAGCTCATGACGCCGGTGATCAAGGCCTACCTCACCGACATGGGCTGGGAGACGACGGCGACCGGCATGCAGGTGCTGGGCGGCCACGGCTACATCCGCGAATGGGGGATGGAGCAGTATGTGCGCGATGCCCGCATCGCGCAGATCTACGAGGGCACCAACGGCATCCAGGCGCTCGACCTGGTCGGGCGGAAGATGGGCGCGCATGCCGGGCGCTATCTCCGCCGCTTCTTCCATCCCGTCCTCGCCTTCATCGAGGCGAAGTCCGAGGACCCGGCGATGGGCGAGTTCGTCCTGCCGCTCTCCAAGGCCTTCGGCCGGTTGCAGCAGGCGACGGCGGAGCTGGCGCGGCGTGGCCTCTCCGACCCCTTCGAGGCGGGGGCAGGGGCCTCGGACTATCTTCGCCTCTTCGGCCTCACGGCGCTCGCCTATGTCTGGACGCGCATGGCGGAGGTGGCGCTGGCGAAGCAAGAGGATGACCCGACCGGCTTCTACCGCGCCAAGCTGACCACGGCGCGCTTCTTCATGCAGCGGCTGCTGCCGCAGGCCGGGCCGCATCTGCAGGCGGTGCTGGCCGGCGGGGCGGTGCTGAAGGAGATGGAGGACGCGGCCTTCTGACCGCACCCCCGGTCATCGCGTCTTGGCGACGGTGCCGCCGACATCGCCGACGATCAGCAGGGCGCCGGCCGGTCGGCCACGGACCTGGCCTTCCCCGTTCAGGAGGCCGGTGACGACCTTGTGGCCGGCGAGGTCGCCCGGTTCCAGCCGCCGTGCCCGCCGATGAAGACGCCGGCGGCATGGCGCGCCTCCCTGGCCGCAGCGGCGGCGGCGAGGCGGAAAGCATCCGATCGCGCCGGGCGCATGCAACGGAGCCGGACCTCCCCTGTTTGACCAGGGCGCCGCGGCGCCATCGCCATGAGGTCGGGAACCATGCAGGCATCGAGTGACGGAGACATCGTGGCGGATCGCGCCGCTCTTTTCGCGGACCTGCAGGACCTGCTCCAGCTCGAACAGGATGCCCTGCCGGCCTATGCCGCCGCCATCGCGGCGCTGCGCAGCCGGGAGCTGCGCGAACAGCTCCAGGTCTACCGCAAGGAGCATGAGCGGCATGTCGAGGTTCTCTCGGCGGAGATCGAGGCGCTGGGCGGCATCCCGCTGCCGGTGCCGCACCTGCCGACCGGGCTGTTCAAGCTCGCGGTCCAGCTGCTCGGCCTGCCCGGGGGGGACCGCGCCATCCTGCTGGCCTTCGTCTCGAACGAATGGCAGTCGCGCGAGAAATATGCCCGCTACGCCGCCCGGCCCTATCCGCCGCGGCTGTCCGCGCTGCTGAACCGGCATGCCGAGGACGAGGCGCGGCACTACGACTGGGCCCTTGATGCGCTCGAGGGGCTGGGCTGCGGCGCGGGGACGGCGGTCGGCCAGGCGACGCGGCTCTTCGCCCGCTTCCACGGCACCACCGCCGATGTGGTGGAGGCGATCGGGCGGAGCGGGCTGGAGGCGGGCGCCCGGCTGCTGCGGCCCCGCTGAGGCCGGCCATGGCGCTATACCGCGAGACGACCTATCGCAACCCGCTGATCGAGGAGGTCTGGGCGGACCCGGCGGTGGCGGGGCCGGATGCGGAGGGCTTCTACTGGTCCTACGCCACCGATGACGACCATGAGCCCCTGCCGCGCCGCCTGTTCAAGGTCGCGCGGTCCCGCGACCTGGTGCGGTGGGAGACCCATCCGCCCGGTGCGGAGGGCGGCGCCTTCGCCGGGACCATCCCGAATTACGGCCGCTACCGGGCCGCCTGGGCGCCGGATGTGCGCTGCCTCGGCGCCGATGGCTGGCGCTTCTACGGGACGCTGAAATTCGACGACCATGAGGATGCGGGGCCCAGCGGGCACGGCATCTTCGTTGCCCGCTCATCGGGGCCGGCCGGCTTCGCCGATGCGGTCGTCCTGCAGCGCGGGCCCGGCTTCACCGTCATCGACCCGTGCTTCTTTCGCTCGACCGGGCTCGGCCGGAATTTCCTCTACTGGGGCTCCGGCCATGCGCCGATTTTCGGGCAGGAGCTGGGGGAGGGTGGCCTGGGCTTCGCGCCGGGCTCGGCGCCGCGGGCGGTGCTCGCCCCGACGCCGGGCGACTGGTCGGACCGGCTCTGGGAGGGCGTGCATGTGATCGAGAACCCGGTAACCGGGGAGCCGGTCATGCTCGCCTCCAAGGTCGATACCTGGACCGGCCCGTACCAGGCCTTCGCCTTCCGCGGCGGCGCGCATCCGCTCGATCCCTTCACGCCGGCGCCCGGCCCGGCGCCGCTGCTGGCCGAGAACGCGGAGTGGAACCGCTGTGGCCAGGTCTTCGTCCAAACGGATGCGATCGGCCAGAGCTGGCTCTTCTACCATGCGGTGCGCGGCGACCAGGTCATCCCTGGCACCGAGGCGCTGGAGGCGAATGGGCGGCGCGGCATCCCGCTGCGGCAGATGTGCATGGAGCGGCTGCTCTTCGACAGTGCCGGCTTTCCGTATGTGGAGGGCGGCGGCCCGTCCTCCACGCTGCAGACCGGGCCGGTGGTGCTGCGCGAGGCCTGATCAGGCGAGCGGCGGCGCCATCAGCGCCTGCTGCCGGGCGAGCTCGGCGGCGAGCGGGCCGTCGACGCGGCGCTTGCCGTCCATCTCCTCCAGCTCGAACAACCCGTTGGGGCAGTAGCGGTCATCGTCCCAGCCGGCATGGCTGAGGATGGGGTAGAGGCAGATCCCCTCGACCGGCACGCCAGCCTCGATCGCCGCGCGCACCTCCTCGCAGACATGGCGGAACCAGCCGGGGCGGGCGGTGCCCTCGATGCTGGTCTCGGCGAGGAAGACGGGGCAGCGGTAGCGCTGGTGGACCTCGGCCAGCATCTCGCGCAGCGGGCGCCAGCGCGGGTCGTAGATGGAGAGCGCGTCGCGCGAGGGGCGCCAGTCCGGCCCGGCATCGGCCGGCTTCGCGGCGTCCGGGAAGAGCCACTGGTTGTTCCAGTAGAAATTCACCCCGATCGCGTCGACCGCCTCCGGGCTGCCGCCGAGCTCCGGCTCGCGCCGGCCCGTCAGCATGTCCCAGCCGTGGTACTGCGCAGCGGTGTAGGCGCGGGCGATCTCCGGGTCCGCATGCGGGCGCGGCGCGAGATGGATGATCGGGTCGATGGCGAAGACCAGGCTGCCCGGCACGGCGGCCCGCACCGCCGCCGCGCCAGCGAGCGCGGCGCGCACGAGCTGTCGCTTCAGCGCGTCGCCGCGGCCGGTGGCGCCCGGGTTCATGATCGCCACATCGCCGCCGGCCCAGGCGAAGAAGGCGATCTCGTTGACCGGGCAGAGCAGCGGCGGGCGGCCGGTCTCCTCGACATGCAGCCGGGCGAAGGCGGCGGCATAGGCGGCGAAGCCCTCGACGAAGCCGGGCGACCAGATGTCGATGTGGTCCGGCCAGCCGTAATGGCAGAGATCCCAGATGACCTGGCTTCCCGCCTCCTCCGCCGCGTGCAGCAGGGGCAGGAGGGAGGACCAGTCGTAGCGGCCGGGCTCTGCCTCGACCAGGTGCCAGCGCACGCCGTCGCGGATGCTGCGGATGCCGTGCTCCGCGGCCTGGCGGTAGTCCCGCAGCGCGAGCGTGTCGTGCCGGGTGCCGGCGATCAGGTCCAGCCGCCGCCCATCGCTGCGCCGATGGGTGGAGCATTCGAAGCCCCCCATGAAGAAGCTGTCGAACAGCCGGGAGCGGAACGGCATGGCGGGCGGGTTCTCCGGGAAGGTGGGTGGTCTGCCGGAGAGGAAGGCGGTGGGGCCTGCGGTGGTTGCATCGGCGGGATGCGGTCGCTTCGCTGCCCGTCCGGCGGCAGGGGCTCCGGAGGGCCGAACCCGATATCCTGCCTTGGGCATCCCGCGGGTGGGCCGCAGTGACCGCATCATCTCCACGGCGCGATCGCCCTCGCGCCGGATGCGCCGCATCGAGACCGGGCGCGTGGCGGGCAGCGATGCGGGATCCGTGACGGCGCAGGCGGTGGCGGCCACGGTGGCGCGGGCCGACCGCATCCAGGCCGCACGAGGGGTCAGCCTCGGCGGCGCGAAAGATACGGTGGCCGCCTTTGCCGCCTCAGGCCAGGCGCAGCCTCGGGGCGAAGCGGTTCAGCCAGCCCGCCAGCTCGTCGCGGTGCAGCCAGGTCAGCAGCCCGGCGGTGGCGAAGGTGAAGCAGGCTTCCTTGAACAGTCCGCCGCCATCGCCGTAGGGGTCAATGCCGATCGGGCCCAGGGTGTGGAAGAAGATGGCGCCGCCCATCAGCCCGAGCGCCATCAGCGCCCCCCAGAGGCGGAGGGCCGGGATCAGCACCAGCACCGAGGCGACGATCTCCATGGCGGCGACGCCGAGCCGGAGCGGCTTCTCATGCGCGGGGATGCCGAACCAGTTGGCGAGCGGCTGGAACACGCCGTCGATCGAGCCGATATTCCCGGTCAGCTTGAACTGTTCGTAGTACAGCAGCTCCCAGGCGATCCAGGCGGCACAGGCCCAGGCGATCAGCCGCAGGGTGCGGCTCTGGTCGAGATGGGTCATCTTTGGCTCCTTCCGGATGTGCGGCGGGATCGCCGCCGGTGGCAGCACCTTGCAGGCCCGCCGCCTTCGCGCGCCAATGCCGCCCGCTGATGGAATGCATGCGCGAGTGGCCTTGGACGCGGCGCGCGGGCGGGCGCATCCCCGCAGCGAAGGAGACCGTCCAGATGACGCTCGAAGCCAGGCTGGCCGCTGAACGTGCGAAGCGCGCCGGGAACCTCCGGATGCAGGCGGCGCTCGGCGAGGTGCTCGCCACCCTGGCCCGGGGCGGCGCGCTGGACGGCGCGCTGGCGACGGAGGAGCCTTTCCCGGACTTCCTGCTGCCCGATGCCGAAGGGCGGCTGGTGTCGCGCGATGCGCTGCTGGCCCGGGGGCCCTTCTCGGTCACCTTCCTGCGGGGCGGCTGGTGCCCCTACTGCATCGCCATGCTGGAGGCCTTGGACGGCATCGCCGGGCAGGCTGGCGCCGCCGGCGCGGCGCTGCTGGCGGTGACGCCGGAGACCGGCGGCCTGCCGCTCGACATGAAGCACGCCCATGCGCCCGGCGTGACGATGCTGGTCGATGTGGACAGTGGCCTCGCGGCCAGCTGCGGGGTGCTGTACCGCGTCCCGGGCGCCTACCGGGACCTCCTGGCCGGCCATGGCATCGACCTCGCCACGCGGCAGGGCACGCCCGACTGGATCCTGCCGGTGCCGGCGACCTTCGTCGTCGCGCGCGACGGGGTGGTAACCTGGCGGCACCTCGATGCGAACTTCACTCGGCGTGCCGAGCCGGAGGATATCCTTCGCGCCCTGGCATGACGGGAGCGGCATGGACCTCACGCAGATCCGTTATTTCCTGGCGCTGGCGGAGACGCTGAATTTCACGCGCGCGGCGGACCGCTGCAACGTGACGCAGCCGGCGCTGACGCGCGCGGTGCAGCGGCTGGAGGAGGAGCTGGGCGGCGCGCTGATCCTGCGCGAACGCGCGCTCACCCAGCTGACCGAGTTCGGCCGCACCATGCTGCCGCTGCTGCGCCAGACGGCGGAGGCGGCGGAGGCGGTGCGCTCCGGCGCGACCGGCTTCGCGCGCCGCGACGGGCCGGTGCCGCTGCGGATCGGCCTCGAGCGCTGCCTGCCGGTGCGCACCCTCCTGCCCCTGTTGCGGGAGGTGGCGGCGCATATCCATCAACTGGAACTCATCCTGGCGGAGGACACGCCGGATGCGCTGGCCGAGGCGCTGCTGGCGGGCGCGCTCGACGTTGCCCTGCTGCCGGGAATGGCCCCCTTGCCCGACCGGCTCTCGCGCTGGCCGCTCTGGACCCAGGGCCTCGCGGTGCTGCTGCCCGAGGGCCATCCGCTGGCGGAGCGGGCCGAGGTGCCGGCCGAGGCGCTGCGCGGCGAGGCGCTGCTGCCCTCCGTCTCCGCCGCCGCTGCGGCGGCCTGCGCGCGGATCGGCGAGGCGGTGCCGCTGCGGCGGGCCGCCCATGCCGCCGGCAGCTCGATGGGGGCGCTGGACGCGCTGGTGGCGCTCGGCCTCGGGATCGCCCTCGTGCCGGCGGGTGCGCCGCATGGCCCTGGCTGCGTCGAGCGGCCGCTGGCCGGCGAGGGCATGGCGCTGCCCGTGCTGCTGACGGTGCCGGCCGGGCGGCCGATGAACCCGGCCGTCGCCGCCTTCGTGAAGCTGGCGCGCGCGCGCCGCTGGGACGCGCCGTCCGAGGCGTCCTGAGCCCGGCCCAGCCGCGGCCTGCAGCGCCGGGCTGCCGGTGCAGTGGACGGGGCTCGGCAGCCCGATGACCCTGCATGTCCAGCCCGGCCCGATCCCGGCGCCGCAGGCGCTCCGCCCCGCCAAGGCGCGGCGGGAGCTGCCCTGCCCCGCCATGGTGGAGGCGGGCTTCCACCTCGCGCGCCGCAGCATGGTCGCGCTTCGCCTCGGGATCGGCGAGGCGGAGATGCGGGGCTTCCTCGACGCGGTCGGGCGCTTCGCCGAGGCGCGGCCCCTGCCGGACGGCTGAGGCGGGACCGGGAGCGCGGCGCCGCGAAGCATCCTCCTCGCCACCGGGGAAGGGGCGGGCGACGTGCTCGTCAGCCCTCCGGCATGGCCAGGGCGGCGGTCAGCCAGGCCCGCAGCCGCCGCACCGCCGGGCGCTGCGCGACCTCGGGGCGCGTGACGAACCAGTAGCTCCAGCCGTTGCGCCGGCCGAAGCGGCGCGGATGGATGGTGACCAGCGTGCCTGCCGCGAGGCGGTCGGCCACCACGATCTCCGGCGCATAGGCATAACCATGCCCGGCCTCGGCCGCATGCAGCGCTGCATCGAAGGAATCGAGCCGCGCTTCCCTCAGCGTGCGGGGCCCGGCGCCCAGCAGCTTCAGCGCATCCGTCCAGAAGTCCGGGCCGAGGGTGAGCGACAGCAGCGGGCCCGCGGCGATCTCGTCGGGGGTCAGGGCGGCGCGGCCGGCGACCCGCCCGGGCGCCGCCACGAGCACGGCGGGCGAGGTGACGAGCCGCTCCGCCGTCAGGCGCCCCGGCGGGCGCGGCCCCAGGCGGATCGCCACGTCGCAGACGCCGCCCTCGACATCGGCCCGGGCGAAGGTCCCCTCGATGTCGAGCTCGATCCCCTCGGCGCGCAGCGGGACGATGGCCGGCATCAGCCAGCGCGTGGCGAAGCTCGGCGTGGCGGACACCACCAGCCGGCCGCGCGGCGCCTGCGCCGCGGCATAGGCGGCCGCCATGATGTGGAGGCCCTCGCCCAGGGAGGCCGCCAGGTCCTTCCCGGCCACGGTCAGCGCGACCCGCCGGTGCAGCCGCTCGAACAAGGCGACGCCGAGCGCGGCTTCCAGCTGCCGGACATGGTGGCTGACGGCCGAAGGGGTGAGCCCGACCTCGGCCGCGCCGTCGCGGAAGCTGAGCCGCCGCGCCGCGGCCTCGAAGGCACGCAGCGACAGGAGGGGCAGGGCGCCGAAATTGACATGAGCGCGATTCATCCGACGCCGAGAGTATTCGTTTGCCGGCCGATGTGCCAGCGGGCTTGCTGGCGGCGACCCTGAAGGCGCCCGCCATGACCATCGCCCCTGCCGACGCAGTCGCCGGCCCGCTGCTCGAGCGCCTGGAGCCTGGGCACTGGCGGGCCGGCGGCCTCGCCCGCGGTCCCTTCGCCGGCGTGCAGGGCGGCGTCGTCGCCGCGATGATGGCGGCCGAGATCGAGGCCGTGGCGCCGGCCGGCTTCCGCCCGCTCGCCCTGCGCGCCGACCTGCTCAAGCCGGTGCCGCTCGACACGCCCCTCCGCGTGCGGGTCATGCCGGTACAGGCGGGGCGCCGGGTCGCGGTCTTCGACGCGGTGCTCGATGTCGATGGCCAGCTCAAGGCGCGGTGCACGATGACGCTCGCCAGCGAGGTGGAGGTGCCCGGCCTCATGACGGATTACGCCTCCGACACTCCGCCGCCGGCGGCGAATCCGGAGAGCCTGCCGCCCCGCACCGTCCGTCCGCCGCAGGGCGGCGCCTGGTTGATGGATGTGCTGCAGCCGCGGCTCGCGCCCGATGGCAGCGTGTGGTTCCGCTGGCAGGCCCCGTTGCTGCTCGGCGTCTCGCCCTTCACCGCCGCGCTGGCGCCGGCGGACTTCGCCCATGGCCTGGCGAGGCCGGGCCTGCCCGGCCCGGCGCCCGCCGCCGGCTTCCCCAACCCGGACCTGGCGGTGCATTTCGCGCGGGCGCCGCGCGGGCCCTGGATCGGCGTGCGGCCGGCGGCGCGCTGGCGGCGGAGCGGCCTCGGCCTCGGCTATGGCGACCTCCTCGACCTCGACGGCTCCTTCGGCCGCGTCGCCATGGGCGTGGTCCTCATCCCCTGATGAACCGGGCGCCCCGCTCGCCCCGCGCCGTCATGCTCGCGGCGCTGCTGCTGAACCTGATCGGCTTCGCCAACTACGCCGCGGTGCTGCCGGAGATTCGCGCCTCGACGGGCCTGTCGGAGGTGCAGGCGGGCATCGCGGGCGGCGCCTTCTTCCTCGCCTATGCGCTCGGCTCGCCGGTCTTCGCCGGCCTGACCGACACGCGCGACGCGCGGCGGCTCTGCCTCCTCGGCGCCGGCCTCGGCATCGCGGGCGGGCTGTTGTTCCCGCTGGTGGACGGCAGCTTCGCCGCCCTGGTCGCCAGCCGCACGCTGACGGGCCTCGGCATGGCCGGCACCTACATGCCCGGCCTGCGGCTGCTGATGGAGAGCCTGCCGGCCGAGCAGCAGCAGAAGGCGGCCGGAGACTATGTCTCGACGCTCACGCTGGGGCTGTCGGCCTCCGTTGCCGTCTCGGGCTGCCTGCAATGGGTGTTCGGCTGGCCGGCCGCCTTTCTCGGCGCGGCGGCGACGGCGGCCCTGGCCGGCCTGCTGGTCCAGGGCAGCATGCCGGCATCCCGCCCCTCGCCGCAGCCGAGCAGCCTGTTCGCCCGGCTGCTGCGGGTGGCGAGGGGCAAGGATGCCTGGCTGGTGCTGCTCGCCGCCTTCGGCAACAGCTGGGAGGGCATGGCCTTCCGCACCTGGTGGGTGGCGCTGCTGGGCTTCGCCGTCGCTCTGCCCGGGAACGAGGCCTATGGGGCCATCAGCCTCGCCCTGATCACTGCCGTCGTCGGGCCGCTGGCGATGCCCATCAGCGCCTTCGTCGCCCGCCGTGCCGAGGCGGGGCGGCGCCACCGCGTGATCGCCGGCGCGGCGGCCTCGGCGGTGCTCGTCGGCGCGCTGCTTGCCGCGGCGCTGGCGGCGCCTTGGCCGGTGATCTTCCTGCTCAGCGTGGCCTATGCCTGCGCGATCTTCTCCGATGCGGGCGCGCTCACGCCGGCCATGCTGGTGCGGGTGCCAGTGACCGAGCGCGGCGCCGCGCTGGCCCTGATCTCCGCCGCCTCCAACCTCGCGGCCTTCGCCTCGACCATCATGTTCGGGCTGATCCTGCACGCGGCCGGCGGGGCCGGCTCGATGAACGCCTGGCGGCTTGCCATCCTCGCCATCACGGCCGGCTCGGTCCTCACTGCGGGTACCATGCTGCTGCTCGACCGCCGGATGGGGCGGCCATGACGATGCTGACGGAACAGGAGCCGGGAATGCCCGAGGATGCGCAGGCGGAACTCGCCGATCTGCTCGCCGGCTTGCGGCGCGAGGCACGGCAGGCCGGCGCCCTGCCGGCGGCGCTGGTGCCCGGCACGCCGGAGGATGGCTACCGGGTCAATGCCCTCGTCGCGGCGCGGCTCGGGTGGGAGCCGCTCGGCTGGAAGATCGCTGGCACCACGGCGGCGATGCGGGAGAGGCTGCGGGTCCCGGTGCCGATCTACGGCCGGACCTTCCGGCGCTTCGCCTGCGCCTCGCCTGCCCTCCTGCGGCATGCGGAGTTGCTCGACCCGCTGGTGGAATGCGAGTTCTTCGTCACCCTGGCCCGCGATCTGCCGGCCCGGGAGCGGCCCTGGACGATGCCGGAGGTGGTGGAGGCGGTGGCTGCGGTCCATGCCGGCATCGAAGTCGCCGAATGCCGCTACCCGATGGCGCAGCTGCCGCCGCTCCCGGCGATCCTCGCCGATGGCAGCGCCTCCGGCCGCTATGTCACCGGCGACCCCATCTCGGGCTGGCGCGCCGGCCTGGCCGCCATGGCGGTGACGCTGGAGGTGGACGGCAAGGCGCGCCGCCACGGCAGCGGCGCGGAGGTCATGGGCGACCCGCTCGCGCCGCTGCTCTGGCTCGCCGAGGAGCGCCGCCGCTGGGGCGATGGCCTCCGTGCGGGCGAGACGGTCAGCACCGGCTCGACCACCGGCATGTTCGCCGTCCGCGCCGGGCAGGAGGTCAGGGCGGTGTTCGGCGATGCCGCCGAGGTCCGCATCCGCTTCGACCCCTGACCGTGGCGTGGCGGCCGCCCGCCTCCGGCCGCGGCTGCGGCCGGAGGCGTCGCGCCCGCCCTCAGCCCTGCCCGGGTCCCTCGAGCTGCCGGAGGACGCCGGCGGGCTGGCGCTGCCGCAGCGCGGCGAGGCGGTCCGACAGGTTGGTCGGCGCCGGTGCCTTGCCCGAGGCGGCCGCCATGGCGGAGGCGATGTTCGGGTCCTCCTCCTCCGGCTTCGAGGGGCGCAGCAGCTTCGCCTTGGAGTTGGCGGCCTCCGCCGCGGCCAGGTTCCGCGCCGCATTGTCCTGCATCGCCTTCAGCGCCACGGAGAGGCCGCTGGTCGCGCCGGACAGGCCGGCCGCCTGCCGCGCGGCCTCGGCCCGGCGCTCCGCCGCGTCCCGTTGCTGCTCGGCCCGGCCCATATCGCGCTGGGCGCGGTTCAGCGCATCGCGGGCGGATTTCAGCTTCTGTCCGGCCTGGTTGTAGGTCTCCTCCAGCATCTGGAGGAAGTTGCCGGCGTCCTGCGCATCCTGGGTCTCGCGGTCGATATCCGGGGCCATCTGCTCCAGCATGTTGACCAGCGTGGCGAGGCTGCGCTCAAGCGCGGCCTTCTGGGTCGGGTCCGTCTCCGCCGCCAGGCGCTGCTGCAGCTGCTCGGCCGCTGCCATACGCTGCTGCGAGAGGCCGCGGATGGTGTCGGCCTCGTGCTGCTCGCGGTTGAAGGCCTGGCGTGCCTCGGCGACCTGGCGGCCGAGCCGGTCGAGATGCTCTTCCATCGTGCGCAGCTCGGCCTCGGTGGCGGCCTGGGGGTCCCAGCGTACCAGCGCCTCGACGGCGCCCTGCACGGCCTGGTCCGTCTTAACGCCGACGAGGTTGCGGATGAAGCCCATCATGCGGGTGTTCTCCCTTTCGGTTGGAGGTTCGGTTGCAAGTCAACCGGCCATGCCGCCGGCATTGATCAGCGCGACGGCAAGTTGGATGCCGGCCACGACGCAGGCCATGGCGACGTTGCCGGCCTCGATCATCCCGCGCAGGCCGCGGAACAGGCTGGCGGTGAGCAGGAAGGCCAGGAGCTGGAGCACGACCGCCACCAGCCCCCAGAGCAGCACGTCGAGCGTGAAGGCGCTGGTCGCCAGGGTCACCGCCAGCGGGATGGCGAGCGCGACCAGCGCGCCCATCAGCACGATGCCGGCCGCGACATTGCCCTGCCGCGCCAGATGCACCTCCCGGAACGGGGTGATGGCCATGTAGCAGCCGGCACCGAGACCCAGCAGGGCCAGGGCCACGCCGAACTGGGCCAGCAGGACGGGGAGGCCGGTCGAGAGGGTTTCGAGGATGCTGTTCAAGGCGGGCGTCCTTAGGCTCTAGGCGATGGAGAGGGAGGCTGGGTTGATGTCGATGCCCGCGCGGATCTCGACCCAGGCGCGCCCGCCTGCCTCCTGGGCGGCGACCAGGATGTATTCGGTCTGCGGCCCCGGGGCGGCGATGCCGGTCGGGGCGGCGTAGAGCATGGCGCGGCTCTCCACCTGCCGGGTGCCCTCCAGCGTCTCGATGGTCTCGGTCATCGCCCGGGGCGGGACGGGACGGTCGCCAGGGGCCCAGAGCCGGCCATAGAGCTTGCCGTTCCTGGTCTGGAATTCGGGCCAGCCGATCATGCCCTGCTCCGGATCGAGCCAGACGCCCCATTCGGCCTCGTCGGCGGGAGTCACCTCGTCGAGCAGGCCGAAATGCCGGCATTCCTCGATCTGGCCCGTCGCGTCGACATGCAGCTGGAAGAAGCCGCCGCCATCCGGCAGGTAGAGGCGCACCAGCTCCTGCCGGCCTTCCCGGATGCGGCCCACCGCCTGGATGCTGGACTCCGGCCTGTTGTCGGCAAAGGCGGGGGCGGGCAGCTGGAGCATGCCGGCGCCGAGCAGGAAGGGAGTGGGATCGCAGGTGATCGTCATCCCGACCCGGAAGCGCGGCCCGGCGGCGCGGATATCGGGGACGGGTGCGGAGGAAGCGTTCGGGCCAGTCACCGTCCCGGTCGCCGCCCCGGTCGCCGCCCCGGTCGCCGCAGCCTGGCGCCGCCGCCGCGCCAGCAGGAACAGGACACCGCCACCGCCCAGGACCGCCAGCGGAACCAGCGACGACATGCCGCCGGAGCCTGCCTCGGCCTGGGCAGGGGCAGGGGCAGGGGCAGGGGCAGGGATCGGGGCCGGTGGGGCGGCCGTGCTGGGGGTGCGCTCGTCCGGGCGGGCTGCGCCCGCGATCTCGGGCGGCAGCGCGGGCGGCGGGGCGTTCGGGTCGCGGGGCTGGCCCTGGCGTTCCGCGAGGCGGCGATCGAGCTCGTCCAGCCGGGCCCGGACATCGGCATCCGTGCGGGCGCGCTCCTCCGCCTCCCGCCGCCATTCGCGGTAGGCCGGATTGTCCTGCTGATTGTGGAAGAAGTCGCTCGAGCCGGCGCGGCCGAGGTTGTTCAGCAGGAACCAGAGCATCACGCCGTCCCAGACGCCGAAGCTGCGCTGGCCCAGGCCACCGCCCCAGCCTCCGCCACCGAAGCCGCCGCCGCCCCAGTTCCCGCCCCGGTTCCCGCCCCAGTTCCCGCCACTGGGGACGCCGCGCGGCGCCTGCCAGCTGCCGCCCGCCGAGCCGCCACGCTGCCACCAGCCGGGATCGGCCTGGGCGGAGGGGCCGGTATTGGGGCGATAAGGCGGCGGGGCCGGCCGCGGGGCGGGCTGGTTCTGCCGGCGCAGGCGGTCCAGTGCCTCGGCCGACCGCTCCCGCGAATAGGAGCGGTCCCAGGCGGAGGCGCCGGTGGAGGGCCGGCGATAGCTACCGCTCGGCAGGCTGGGTCGCGCATAGCCGCCGCTTGCCGATGGGGTTCGCGGCGCGGCCCGCGACCCGCCGAAGGAGGGGGTGCGGCCATAGCCTGAGCCGGGGCGGGCATAGCCGCCGCTCGAGCGGGACTGCGCCATCGCCTCGGAACTGGCGAGCAGGGCAGCACCCGGCATCCAGACGAGGCCTGGTTGCAGCAACAGCAGACTTGACAACCAGACGCGCAGGCAGGCCGGCATCGTAACGTCCTGGGAGGGCCGTGGCCGGCGAGACTGCCGAACCCGGCCGCTCAACGGCTCGTCGGCAGCGGCGTTCCGCCTGGAGCCTGCCCGCCGTGCCAATGAGGCGGCGGACGGAGCTGCTGCGCGGCACCGGGACGCTTCCCGCGACAAGAGAAGGGGCGCGGGAGGCGGCGACGATCGGGCGCTGCCCGATCTCGCAGGAACGTCATTCCTCAGCGGCAGGAAGATCGCCTCGAACCACGCCGTGGGCATCGTCATCGCCCTCGACTTCGGCCGCCACAATGACCGCCTCGCGGTCGCGCCGGAGGCCCGGGTCTCAGCCGTCGAGGGCAGGCAGGCGGACCTTGCCCGGTGCGCGGCGGAGGGGCTGAGCGTCGAGGAGGCGGGCGGGCGCCTTGCCGACACGGCCCACGGCTCGCAGGCCTTCGGCGGGGGGCGGGTGCTCCTCTCCGGCCCCGCGCCGGCACGGGGGGCCGCATTCTCGCCGATGCGACGATCGGCACGACGCTTCATGGCGACGTGATCATCGCGCTCGGCGTCAACCCCGGCCAGCTCCTCGCCGCCGTCGGCGGAGAACCGAAGGTCGCGGCGCCGCTGGCCCGGAGCACCCCGGCCTTCCGGCCGGGGTTCGGCCCATGCCCTGCGGCAACAGGGCATGGCGGCGGGAGGGACCTCGCCGCCTCGAACGGCATTGCCCGATGCCGGGAGAGTTGGCCACCGTCCCGCCTCACGGTGGGAATATGGAACGAAATCCCGCGAGGTGGCCGAAGCCGCCGTTGCGACCGGGTTGCTTTAGCGTTAGGAAAGTCACCAAATCTATGGCGCAGGGTCGTTCGCTCCTGTCGCCTCTCGCAGGGAGAAACCATGTCCTTTTTCGAGACATCCGCCGCCGGGCGCCGTGGCCTGCTGAAGGTCGCCGCGGTTGGCGCCGCCGGGACCGCCGTCCTGGCCACGCCGAATGTCAGCCGCGCGCAGACCGTGACCCTGCGCTTCCAGTCCACCTGGCCGCAGCGGGACATCTTCCACGAGTTCGCCCAGGACTATGTGAGCCGCGTCAATGCCATGGCGGGCGGCCGGCTGCGGCTCGAGCTGCTGGCGGCAGGCGCCGTGGTCGGCGCCTTCCAGCTGCTGGATGCGGTCTCGGCCGGGACGCTGGATGGCGGCCATGGCGTCTCCGCCTACTGGTTCGGCAAGAACAAGGCCTTCAGCCTGTTCGGCACCACCCCGCCCTGGTTCGGCGATGCCAACCAGCTGCTCGGCTGGTTCTACCATGGCGGCGGCGAGGCGCTGTACCGCGAGCTGATGGCGGATATCCTGAAGGTCAACGCCGTCGGTTTCCTCTCCGGGCCGATGCCGACCCAGCCGCTCGGCTGGTTCAAGCAGCCGATCGAGCGGGCCGATCAGATTCGCGGCCTGAAGTACCGGACCGTGGGCCTGGCCGCCGACCTCATGAACGAAATGGGCGCGGCCGTCGTCTCGCTGCCCGGCGGCGAGATCGTGCCGGCGCTGGAGCGGGGCGTGATCGACGGGGCGGAGTTCAACAACCCCTCCTCGGACCGCATCCTCGGCTTCCCCGACGTTGCCAAGACCTACATGATCCAGAGCTACCACCAGAAGGTGGAAAGCTTCGAGATCCTGTTCAACAAGGGCCGCTTCGACAGCCTGCCGGATGAGCTGAAGGCTGTGATCCGCCACAGTGCCGAGGCGGCTTCGGCCGAGATGAGCTGGAAGCTGCAGGACCGCTATTCGCGCGACCTGCTGGCCATGTCGCAGCAGCAGGGGGTGAATGTCCGGGCGACGCCGCGGGCGGTGCTCGACGCGCAGCTGCAGGCCTGGGACCGGGTCATCGCCAGGCTGGAGGGCGACAACTCCTCCCCGGCCAACGGTCCCTTCTTCAAGAAGGTCTGCGACAGCCAGCGCGACTGGTGCCGTCGCGTCGGCAACTTCTTCCTGCGCTACGAGGCGAGCCCGGTGGCCGCCTACAACCACTTCTTCTCGCGTCAGGGCTGACCAGAGCAAGGTAAACCCCCCGCCGCCCGGGTCGCCCGGGCGGCGGGGTTTTGTTGTTCGGAGGGGAGTCGCGTATGCAGCGCCTGCTGCTCGGCATCGACCGGCTCAGTACCATCGTTGGGCAGACCTTCGCCTGGTCGATCCTGCTGCTGACCGCCGTCGTGGTCTATGAGGTCTTCGTCCGCTACGTCTTCCGCGCCCCGACGAGCTGGGGCTACGACGTGTCCTACATGCTGTACGGCACGCTGTTCATGATGGCGGGCGCCTATGCGCTGTCGCGCAACGGGCATGTGCGCGGTGACTTTCTGTACCGGAATTTCAGGCCGCGCCTCCAGGCCTGGTTCGACCTAGTGCTGTTCATCCTGTTCTTCTTCCCGGCCATCTTCGCCTTCATGATCTCCGGCTGGCACTTTTTCGCCGAGAGCTTCCGGCAGAACGAGCGCAGCATGTTCTCCCCGACAGGGCCGGTGATCTGGCCCTTCAAGCTGCTGATCCCGGTGGTCGGCGTCCTGTTGCTGCTGCAGGGACTGGTCGAGGTCGTGCGCTGCATCCAGTGCATCCGCAGCGGCACCTGGCCGCAGCGTCTCTCCGATGTCGAGGAGCTGGAGCAGCAGATCCTGACCGCCGCCGCCGAAAAGGACCCCGAGGTGCTGGCACGCGAGATGGCGAAGAGCGGAAAAATCCCCGGCGAACGCGCCGCCGACGAACACACCGGACGATAGCCCCCATGAGCGACGGCGTACTGGGCCTTACCCAGCTTTTCCTGTTCCTGTTCTTCATCATGCTGGGCTTCCCCATCGCGTTCACGCTGATGGCGATGGGGCTGTTCTTCGGCTATCTCGGCATGCAGGAGCGCATCTTCGACCTGCTGGTGCAGCGCACCTACGCCATTATGGCGAATGACGTGCTGATCAGCGTGCCGCTCTTCGTCTTCATGGGCTACATCATCGAGCGGGCGAACATCCTTGACCGGCTGTTCCGCAGCCTGCAGATGGCCTCGGGCAACATCCCCGGCAGCCTGGCGGTGGCGACGCTGGCGACCTGCGCGCTCTTCGCCACGGCGACCGGCATCGTTGGCGCGGTGGTGACCCTGATGGGGCTGCTCGCGCTGCCGCCAATGCTGCGCGCGGGCTATGACGTGAAGCTGGCCACCGGCGTCATCGCGGCCGGCGGCTGCCTCGGCATCCTGATCCCCCCCTCGATCATGCTGATCCTGTTCGGCGCCACCGCGGGCGTCTCGGTCGTGCAGCTCTATGCCGCGGCCTTCATCCCGGGCCTGATGCTGGCCAGCATGTACATCCTCTATGCCATGGGCATCGCTATCGTGAAGCCGAGCGTGGCACCGCGGCTGCCGCCCGAGGAAGTGGCGGTGCCGTTCACCACCATCCTGTGGTCGCTGGCCACCTCCTTCCTCCCGCTGGCGCTGCTGATCGCGGTTGTGCTGGGCTGTATCCTGATGGGCCTCGCCACGCCGTCGGAAGCGGCGGCGATGGGTTCGCTCGGCGCCATCATCCTGGCCGTCATCTATCGCAGCTTCACCTGGAGCAAGCTCAGGGAAAGCGTTTTCCTCACCGCCCGGACCTCGGCGATGGTGTGCTGGCTTTTCGTCGGCTCGGCAATCTTCTCCTCGGTCTTCGGCTATCTCGGCGGCCAGCAGCTGGTCGAGGATTTCTTCAAGTCCCTGCCGCTGAACCAGTTCACCTTCATGGTCCTGGCGCAGCTGCTGATCTTCATCCTCGGCTGGCCGCTCGAGTGGACGGAGATCATCGTCATCTTCGTGCCGATCTTCCTGCCGCTGCTCGACGATTTCGGCGTCGACCCGCTGTTCTTCGGAGTGATGATCGCGCTCAACCTGCAGACCAGCTTCCTCTCGCCGCCGGTCGCCATGGCGGCCTTCTACCTCAAGGGCGTGGCGCCGAAGCATGTGCGGCTGGAGCAGATCTTCGCCGGCTGCATGCCCTTCATCTACATCGTCGTGCTCTGCATGATCCTCGTCTATGTCTTCCCCGGGCTGGTCACCTGGCTGCCGGAGCAGCTGTATGGCGGTGCCGGCGACGCACCGACGGTCAACATGGAAGCGCCGCCGCCGGGAGGCTTCGAGGAGGAAGAGATCGTCCTGCCGCCGGCGCGCTGACCCATGCAGGACGCGGCGCGACAACAGGCCGCGGCCTGTCTGGCTGAGGCCTTCGAGACCGGCAACGCGGTGGCGGCTCTGCCGGACGAGCTGGTGCCGGCAAGCCCTGCGGAGGGCGGTGACGTCGCGGCGCTGGTGCTGGAGCAGCTTGGCCTCGTCGCCTGCGGCATCCGCCTGGCGCACGGGTTGGACGGGAAGGCGCCGCTTGCGGGACCGATGCTGGAGGCGCGGTTGCTGCCCGGCGGGGTTTGCTTGCCCCTGGCGGCGTTGCGGCACGCGCAGGCGACCGCCGCGCTGGTTGCGGTCCTGGCCGAAGCCTTGCCGGAGCACGGAGAGGGACTTCCGGCCCTGGCTGCGGTGCATCCCGCCATCGATGTGGCCGGCAGCCGCTTCCGCGATTCACCGGCCAGCCTGGGCCTGTTCGCGGCCGACCTGTGCGGGTTGGGCCATGTCGTTGCGGGCCGTGGCGGCGATCTGCCGGACGGCGCCGTCGCCGTCACCCTGGCCGAGGCGAGGCGGCGGCCGCGTGGCGAACCGGTAGACCTGCGTGCGGCGCTGGCAGCGGCCATGGATGCGGCTCGGCGCTCCGCAGGCGGATTGCCGGCCGGGGCGGTGGTGGTGGTGACGGGGCTTTCCCGGCCCGTGGTGCCGGAAGCGGGGCTGAGCCTGGCGGCGAGCTTCGCTGGGCTTGGTCGGGTCAAGCTCGATTTCGCCTGAGGCCTCGCCGCGGCGAGGGGCCTTGGCATGCGCGGTCATCGTCGTGGGCGAGGCACGGTGTCCCGGCTGCGAAGGCCAAGCCTGCCGGCAGCGGGCCTCGGCAAGCCAGACCTGCCCTGATCCATGAGCCTGGATGTCGTCTACTACGCCATGCTGGCGGCCTTCGTGACGCATGAACTCGATGCGGTGAAGCGCCACGAGTGGCGGGTCCTGCCGCTCACGAGCTTCCTGCCCGAGAGAATCGGCGAGCAGGTGTTCATCTGGATCCATCTGCCGCTGCTTCTCGCCGTGCTGTGGTTCGGCGAGCGGAGCGCGACGATGGATGGCTTCCGCTTCGGGCTTGCGACCTTTGCGGTCGTCCATATCGGCCTGCACTGGCTGTTCCGGAAGCACCCGGCCTACGAGTTCAACAACCCAGGCTCCTGGGGGCTGATCCTGCTGACCGGCGTGCTGGGGGCGGCCTATGTGGCCGGCGCTGCACTTTAGGTGCCCTGCGTTGCCCGCTGCGTCCGATCCCGCAGTGGTTCCGGCCGAGCGGCCGATGTCGGTGCGCAGTCACGCGGAGGGTGGTGCCGGCCCACCTGCGACGCCGGTGTGCAGGAACCTGTTCTCGAGGAAGCCCATCGCGGCCGCAGCCCCGTCCTCGCCGCGGATGAGGTCGCCGAGATGCCGGGCGCGCTGGCGCATGGGCTCGACCTCCATCGCGGCGATGGCGGCGGCGAGACGGTCCGGCGACAGCGTCTTGCGATCGATCGGGGGCGGGCCGGCGCCAAGCGCCGCGACGCGTCTGGCCCAGAATGGCTGATCCCCGAAGAACGGCAGGATCGCGCATGGCTTGCCTGCGCGGAGCGAGGCCGCCGTCGTGCCCGCGCCGCCGTGATGGATCGTCGCCGATACGAGGGGGAACAGCCGGTCGTGCGGCGCCCCGTCGAGGAGATGGACATGCGGCGGCAGCGCCTCCGCCGCCAGCGCACCGCCGCCACGGGCGAGCAGGCCGCGCCTGCCGGTCCGGGCCAGGGCTTCCACGACCAAGGCGGTCATGCGCCGTGGATCGAGTCCGGGCATGCTGCCGAAGCCGACATAGACCGGCGGCTCGCCGGCGGCGAGGAAGGCGGCAAGCGCCTCGGATGGATGCCAGGCGGGATCGTCCAGGAACCAGTAGCCGCTGACGAGGACATCCCTTCCCCAATCCAGCGGAACCGGGACGACATGCGGGCTGTAGGCGTAGAGCGTGCCGGAGGATGGTGGCGGGCGGCCGCGGGCGCTGAGACCGAGGTCCTCCTCCCGCCATGCGCGGATGCTGCCCGCGAAGAAGGCCTGCGCCCCACGGAGCAGCAGCAGGTGGCTCGCGCGGTTGAGCGGGCCGAGCGAGGCGAAGGGCAGCAGCGGGCTCGGGAAGGCCGAGGTCGGGGTGAGCCCCGGCACCGGCGAGGCCAGCACGCAGGGGCAGGCGAGGGCCTCGGCCAGATGCGGCGCGGCGAGCGACTTCGGATGGTGCAGGATCAGGTCCGGTGCGAAGGCCAGCACGGCCTCGCGCTCGGCGCTCAGCAGCCGGCGCATCATCCGGCGTGCCTGCCGCATGAGCCTCAGCCGGGCGAGGACGACCTGTCCGCCTGCGAGGGCGGTCCTGCCGTCCGGCGTGTCCATCATGGCCAGGAATTCGGCGGGAAGAGGCGCGAAGCGCAGGCCGCGCCCGGTGACCAGCGCCTCGAACTGGGCAGGCGCGGCGAGCTGGACATCGTGGCCGCGGGCGGCAAGGGCGAGCGCCAGGGCGATGTAGGGCTGGACGTCGCCGCGGGTGCCAAGCGTCTGGATCGCGATGCGCATGTCATCTCCCGCGCGGCGTCATGCCCTTCCTTTGCGGTCGTCCGGGCCCTGGAGTCGACGGGTCATCGGCCTGACATCGTCTCGAATCACCGGAAATCCCGCGTCGGCACCTTGATGCCCGAGCCGAGGCGCAGGTCGGGGATGGTGATGTCGCGGGCCGGACGGCCGCCGGCCCGCTCGCGCAGATCGCCGGCGCCTGCATGGGTTGCCTCGTCGCCGCGGCCATGGCGGAGCGGGAAGGCGCCCTCGCGGCCCTCGACGCCGGCGAGCATGGCGGAGAGGTCCTCCAGCCGGTGCACGATGACGTGCAGCACCTCGCCCTCGCGCTGCAGCCGGCCGCGGCAGGCCAGCATCCCGGCCGAGAGCACCAGCCGCCGCTGCGCCTCGAAGACCTTCGGCCAGAGGATCAGGTTGGCGACGCCCGTTTCGTCCTCGATGGTGATGAACATGACGCCCTTGGCCGAGCCTGGCTTCTGCCGCACCAGCACCATGCCGGCGGCCAGCACCCAGGTCCCGTCGCGTCCATCCGCCAGCGCGGCGCAGCTCAGCATCCGCCGTGCCGCAAGCTCCGGCCGGAGGAAGGCGACGGGATGTGCCCGGAGGCTGAGGCCGGTGCTGCGGTAGTCCTCCACCACCTCGTGCCCGGCCGTCATCGGCTGCAGCGCGACCTCCGGCTCGGCGGCCTGCTCCGCCGCGGCGAAGAGCGGCAGCGGCGCCTCGGCCAGGCCGCGCACCGCCCAGAGCGCGGCCCGCCGGTCGAGCCCGAGCGCATGGAAGCCATCCGCCTCCGCCAGCCGCTCCAGCGCGGCCGGGGGCAGGCCGGCGCGGCGCCAGGCCTCCTCCACCGAGGCGTAGGGCCGGTCGGCCCGGTGCGCGACCAGCCGCGCCGCATCCGCATTGCCGAGGCCGAGCACCATCCGCAGCCCGAGCCGGAGGGCTAGGCGCCCGTCCGCCGCGCGCTCCAGCATGCAGTCCCAGCGCGAGGCGTTGACGCAGACGGGGCGGACCTCGACGCCATGCTCGCGCGCGTCGCGCACCACCTGCGCGGGCGCGTAGAAGCCCATCGGCTGGCTGTTCAGCAGCGCGCAGCAGAACACCGCCGGGTGGTGGCACTTCACCCAGGCGCTGGCATAGGCGATCAGCGCGAAGGAGGCGGCGTGGCTCTCCGGGAAGCCGTAGGAGCCGAAGCCCTCGATCTGGCGGAAGGTCCGCTCGGCGAAGTCCTGGTCATAGCCACGCTCGACCATGCCGGTGACGAGCTTCTCGCGGAAATGGCTGACGCCGCCCTGGAACTTGAAGGTCGCCATGCTGCGGCGGAGCTGGTCGGCCTCGCCCGGGCTGAAGCCGGCGCAGTGGATGGCGACCTGCATCGCCTGCTCCTGGAAGAGCGGCACGCCGAGCGTCTTGCCGAGCACCCGCTCCAGCTCGGGCTTCGGGTAGGTGACGTCCTCCTTGCCCTCGCGCCGGCGCAGGTAGGGGTGGACCATGTCGCCCTGGATCGGGCCCGGGCGGACGATCGCCACCTGGATCACCAGGTCGTAGAGGGTGCGGGGCTTCAGCCGCGGCAGCATGGCCATCTGCGCCCGGCTCTCGATCTGGAAGGTGCCGAGCGTGTCGGCCTTCCGGATCATCGCATAGGTCGCCTCGTCCTCCTTCGGGATCGCCGCGATGGAGAGCGCCGGGGCGCCCTGCTCCACCAGCAACTCGAAGGCGCGGCGCAGGCAGCCGAGCATGCCGAGGCCCAGCACATCGACCTTCATGAAGCCGAGCGCCTCGATATCGTCCTTGTCCCACTCCACCACCTGGCGCTTGGTCATGGCGGCCGGGGCGATGGGGACGAGGCTGTCGAGCCGGTCCCGCGTCAGCACGAAGCCGCCCGGATGGGTGCCGAGCTGGCGCGGGAAGCCGATCAGGTCGCGGGCCAGCTCGAGGGTGAGGCGGAGGCGCCGGTCGGCCGGGTCGAGGTTGAGCTCCGCGGCATGCTCGGGCTGCACCCCTTCCTTGGACCAGCCCCAGACCTGGGAGGCGAGCGCGCCAGTGACATCCTCCGGCAGGCCCATGACCTTGCCGACATCGCGCACCGCCCCGCGGGTGCGGAAGCGCATGACGGTGGCGCAGAGCGCGGCGCGGTCGCGGCCGTAGCGGCCGTAGACCCACTGGATCACCTCCTCGCGCCGCGACGCCTCGAAATCGACATCGATGTCGGGCGGCTCGCGCCGCTCGGCGGAGACGAAGCGCTCGAAGAGCAGCCCGGACTGCACCGGGTCGATCGAGGTGATGGCGAGGACGTAGCAGATGGCGGAATTGGCGGCCGAGCCGCGGCCCTGGCAGAGGATGCCGCGGCTGCGGGCATAGCGGACGATGGCGTGGACGGTGAGGAAGTAGGGCGCGTAGTCCAGCTGCTCGACCAGCCGCAGCTCGTGCCGGAGCTGGATCTTCACCGCCTCCGGCACGCCCGCCGGATAGCGCAGCGGCGCGGAGGCCCAGACCAGCCGCTCGAGCGTCTGCTGCGGCGTGAGGGCAGGATCCTCGATCTCGTCGGGATACTGGTAGCGCAGCTCGCCGAGGGAGAAGCGGCAGCGCTCCATGATCTCGAGCGAGCGGGCGACCGCCGCGGGATGCCGGCGGAAGAGCCGCGCCATCTCCTCGGGCGCGCGGAGATGCCGGTCGGCCGAGCGCTCGCGCCGGAAGCCCGCCGCCTCGATGGTGCAGCCGAGGCGGATGCAGGTGACGACATCCTGCAGGATACGCCGCTCCGGCTGGTGGTAGAGCACGTCGCCGGTGGCGACGGCGGGGATGCGGGCGGCAGCGGCTATCGCCTCCAGCGCTCGCAGCCGCACGGCATCGCCCGGGCGGCGCTGCAGGGCGAGCGCGAGATGGGCGCGGCTGCCGAAGGCCTCACGCAGCGGGCCGAGATGGGCGGCAAGCGCGTCATCGGCCGCCTCCGGCACCAGGATGGCGAGCAGGCCTTCCGCCGCCTCGGCGAGGTCGGCCCAGGCGAGGTGGCAGCCGCCCGCCCCGGCGCGCTCCTTGCCGATGGTCAGCAGCCGGCAGAGCCGGCCATAGCCCTCCCGGTCGAGCGGGTAGATGAGGCAGGAGGGCGCATCGGTGAGGTCGAGCCGGCAGCCGACCACGAGCCGCACGCCGCTCTCCTCCGCTGCGCGATGGGCGCGGACGATGCCGGCCAGGGTGTTGCGGTCGGCGATGCCGAGGGCGGGCAGGCCGAGCGCGCGGGCCGCGGCGAAGAGCTCCTCCGGATGGCTGGCGCCGCGGAGGAAGGAGTAGTTCGTCGTGACCTGCAGCTCGGCATAGGGGGCGGCCATGGCGCTCAGAACAGCCCGTGCAGGAACCAGGCGAGGTCGCCGGTGGCGGGATCGGCGCCGTCACCGCGGCGGTAGAGCCAGAAGCGCTGGCCGGCCTCGTCCTCCACCGCCCAGTAGTCGCGCACGGCACGGCGCTCGCCGTCGCGCCGCCACCATTCGCCGGCGATGCGCTCCGGCCCGTCGGCCCGGCGCACGCGGTGGCGCCGGCGCCGCCAGGTGAAGGCCGCGGGCGGGCTGTCCGGCAGGGCGGAGACCGCCTCCACCGGCTGGGGCGGCATCAGCAGCCGCACCGGCCGCGGCAGGTTCGGGGGCCAGCCGGCCATTCCCGGTGATCCGATGGCGGCCGTGCGGCTGACCGAGCGCTCCGGCACGTCGCTCTCGACGGGCAGGAGGCGGAAGACCCGACCCTCGCCTAAGCGCGCCGCCAGCCGGTCGACCAGCGGCGCGAGGTCGGGCGCGGCCGCTGCCCCGCCGAGCGCGGCGGATGACTGCTCTGCCCCGAGCGGCTCGGCCAGGGCGACGATCAGGCGCATCGCCTCGATCCCGAAGCCCGGCTCGACCGTCTCCAGCCGCTCGGCCAGCAGCCGGGTGAGGTGGTGCGCATCACGGCTCGGGCGGGCGGTGCCGATGCGGAGCAGCTGCGCCCGGTCATCCACCCGCTCGAAGACCAGGTCGAGGCGGCGGGCGCCGAGCCCGGCGCGGGCCAAGCCGGCCGCAACCTGCTCGACCAGCCGGTCGAGGGCGATGCGGAGCGCGGGCGCCGTCAGCAGCGGCTCGGGGAAGGCGAGGGCGGCCTGCACCGCCTCGGGCGGCACCACCGGCGTGATCGGCTCCGGCGCCAGGCCGAGCGCCTGGTCGAGCCGGCGCAGCACCACCTGCCCGAAGCGCCGGGCGAGCGGCGCCCGCGGCGCCGCCACCAGCTGCCCGACCAGGTCGAGGCCGAGGCGCCGCAGCCCGCGCACCGCCTCCGGCTCCAGCCGCAGCGCGGCGATGGGCAGCAGGGCGATGGCATCCGCCGCGCCGCCCGGAAGGGCGATGCTGACCGGCGCCGCGGCATGGCGGGCAAGCGCCCAGGCGGCGCCCGGCGTATCGGCGATCGCGGCGCGGGCGGCGATGCCGGCGCGGCCGAGGCGGGCGGCGAGGCCGTTCAGCAGGGCCGCCTCGCCGCCCTGGAGGTGGCTGCTGCCCGCCGCCTCGATCCACACCCCGTCCGGCGGCGCGGGTGCGGTCAGCGGCGCATAGCGCAGGCACCAGGCAGCAAGGTCGGCGAGTGCGGCGGCATCGCCCGCCGGGTCGGCCGGTGCGACCGCCAGCCCCGGCACCATGGCCTGGGCATGGGCGAGCGGCATTCCGGGCCGCAGGCCGAGGCGCAGCGCGGCGGCATTGGCGGCGGCGATGGCGAGGCGCCGCCCGTCATGCGCCCGCGTGACCAGCGGCGCCTCAGCTGGCATGGCGGCGGCGCTCCGGCACAGCCGATCCGTCGGCCAGGTCGGCAACCAGAGCGAGACCACCCGTCGCATCGCATGCCTCCACAATCCAGGATCCAGGCCGCCCGCCCCGGGCGCGCAGCAGCTCGAGTCGCCAGCGCGGCGGGCCGAGGCCGGGCGTGTCCGGTGCCCAGGCCAGCGCGGGCGGGGAGGGCAGGGGCGCGATCCGCCAGCGGGTCACGGCCGCGTTCGGCTCCGCCAGTGCCGGGTCGTCCGGCCGCCGGCTGCGGCGGAGAGCGAAGGCGATGGCGCCGGAGGCCTCGGCCGCCAGCTGCAGCCGGCGGGAGGCGGTGAGGCCGAGTCGGCCGAAGACCTCGCCGACGACGCCGGCGAGGCCGGGCTGGCGCAGCCCCTCCTCCATGGCGAGCAGCACGCTGCGCCCGGCCTCCACATGCAGCACCCGCTCGGGCGCCAGGCCGACGCTGGCCAGCGCCGGGGCGAAAAGGTCGACGCGTTCCGAGACCCAGAGCACGGGCCCGCCGGCACGGGCCAGGATGCCGGCGGCGAAGAGCGCGGCGGCGGCGCCATGGCCGAGGTCGAGGCCGGCGCCGAAGACCTCATGCAGCGCGCCATGGGCGAGACCACCCTCAGCGAGGGTCCCGTCGATCGGGGCGAGGCCGAAGGGCAAGGCAACACGCCCCGGGGCGCCCGTGGCGCGCTCGATGCGGGCGACCCTGGTCCTCAGCTCCTCCAGCAGCGCGATGCGGCCTGCCTGTTCCATGCCCTGCCTCCGGCAATGGAACATAGCGCGAACATCCGGGTTCAGGAAGGAGCCGGAATGGTCACGGCCTGTGGATAATGGGGATGCCTTCGGCGACGGCGAGCCGGCTGGACGCGCCGCCGGCGCTGCTGCCGGTGCGCCGCGGGCCCTGCCGTCGATGGAGCGCTTCAGGGAGCGCCATCAGGTTGACATGGTGCCTGCCAAGGGCGCCCGCACCTTGGCTTGCTTCGGTGGTCGCCCGTCGCGGACAGGGCGACATGGGCGGCGATGCCGGCGCTGCGCTGCATCGGGTCGAAGTCGCTGCCCCGCCATGCGCGCAGGGGAGGCTGTCGAGGCCCGGGCGCCTGCGCAACAGGGCGGGTGACAGGCCGATGGAATGCTGGGCCCGACCACGAACCCAAGGCTCGAGGGAAGCCAAGGGTCCTGTCGCTCGCCGGCCCGGCCTCTGGAACTGGACCGGAGAGAGATTCACCGCGACACGAAGAGGCTCCGAGAGGACGGCGGCCGTGAGGCAGGCCTGCCGGAGGGCCGATTCGCCGATCGGCTCGATGAGGCCCGTCTCCTCCGCGAGCGGGATGAACTCGCTCGGGGAGACGGGCCCATGCCTGGGGTGGCTCCAATGGAGGAGCGCCCCGAAACCCACAAAGCGCTCGGAGGCAAGGTCGACGAGAGGCTGGTGGGCGAGCCTGAACTCGGCATTCCCAGGAGCGTCGTGGAGATCCATCCGGAGAGCCTGACGGGCGCGCACAGCCTCGCCCATCGCCCGGTCGAAGACCCGGTAGCGGCCGCCGCCCTCCGCCTTCGCGGCAGGGGGCGATGACCGCCGCGGTCAGCAGGTCCGTCTCCTCGTGGCCGCTGTCAGGTGCGAGTCGTGGCCGCTGTCAGGTGCGAGCGCGACCCCGATGCTGACGCCGACATAGGTGCGCCCGGGTTCGAGCTCGAAGGGCCGGGCGAGGGCGTCGATCAACCGGCGGGCCGCGCGATCGATCGTCCTGGCGGGCTCGAGCGGCCCGGTCACGACGGCGAACTCATCGCCGCCCAGCCGCACGACGAGGCCCTCCGGTTCGATGAGGCCAGCGGATGCGCGGCGACGTCGATGAGGAGGGCACCGCCCGCATGGCGGCCGTGGGCATCGTTCACCGCCTTGAAACCGTCGAGATCGAGGAAGAGCGCGGCGAAACTTCGGCCTAGTGGTCAATGGCGCCCTCCCGGGCGCAACGATCATCGATCGCCTGCTTCCTGATCAACCAATCCGATTGCAGGGGGCGCCTCTGTCGCGCCGCAGCTTCTGCCGACTCGCTTCGGACAGGGCTGGAACATCATGATGCTTCACTTCGACGCGAAACCGCCGTCAGGGCCAGGTTGAATGCGAGCGGGCGTTGAAATCCTGCTTGCAGGCGCCTGACGTGAGGCGCGAGGATTTTCACGCGAATAAATAATTTTCAAGGCTGCCATGGCCCTGAGCGGAGGAGATGACCCGAAGGAGTCGACAGCCGAGGCAACGCTCGCAGCGCGGGCGGCCTGGCTCTACCACGCCGGGGGCATGACCCAGGCGGAGGTTGCGGCGCGCCTCGGCATCGCTCCGGCAAAAGCCCACCGCCTCATCGCCCGCGCCGCGCGGGACGGCCTGGTGCGCGTCTATGTGGAAGGCCCGCATGCCGGCTGCCTCGACCTCGAGCGCCGGCTTTCCAGCCGCCTCGGCATGACGATGGTGCGGGTCGTGCCCGATCTCGGTGAGGCGGGTCTGCCGCTCGCCGCTCTCGGTCCGGCCGGCGCCTCCTTCCTCCTCGATGTGTTCGAGCGAAGCACGCATGCGCTGATCGGCGTCGGCCATGGACGGACGCTCTCGGCCGTCGTCGAGCGGCTGCCACGCCTGGCGGCGCCGCGGCCGGTGCGCCTGGTTTCGATCCTCGGCGGCGTGCCGCGGTGCAGCGGGATCGGGCCTTTCGACGTCATCCACCGCCTGGTGGAGAAGACGCAGGCGGAGGCCTGGCTCCTGCCGGCGCCCTTCTACGCCGACGACGCTGCGTCCCGCGCCGTCCTTGCGGCGCAGCGGCCGGTTGCCGAAACCCTCGCCGTGGCGCGAGAGGCGACGCTCTTCGTCTTCGGTATCGGCGATGCGCGGAGCGGCGGCTTCCTGCATCGGTCTGGCATCATCTCATCGGCCGATATCGGGACCCTGCGCCGCGCAGGCGCGGTGGCGGAGACGCTCGGGCGCTTCTTCAATGCGCGCGGCCAGCCGGTGGACACGCCGCTGCATGACCGCGTGCTGGCGCTCGATCCCGCCACCCTCGCGGGGCGGGAGGCTGTCGCCATCGCGGGCGGCCCGGGCAAGGCCGAAGCCATTCGGGCCGTGCTGGCCGGGGGGTTCATCACGGGCCTCATCACCGACGAGCTGACGGCGCGCGAGTTGCTCGACACCGTCGCACCGCGTCTTGTCCATGCCGGCTCATCCTGAAGACTGCACCGTAGGCCGAGGGAGGACTCAAGAATGACCGAGAAGGCACGGGAGTTTTGCGAGGCGCTGGTCCAGGGCCGCATCGGCCGGCGCGAATTCGGCCGGCGCATGGCAGCACTTGGCATCGGCGCCGGCGCCGCGGGGGCCATGCTCAATGCCGCCTCGACGCAGGCGCTGGCGCAGGGCTTCGACTGGGGCCGGCACCGGGGCCGCTCGATCAAGCTGCTGCTGAACAAGCATCCCTACACCGACGCGATGGTCGCGAATCTCGACAGCTTCAAGCAGCTGACGGGCATGAACGTCGCCTACGACGTCTTCCCCGAGGACGTGTACTTCGACCGGGTCACCGCCGCGCTCTCCTCCCGCTCGGCCGAGTACGACGCCTTCATGACCGGCGCCTACCAGACGTGGCAGTACGGGCCGGCCGGCTGGCTGGTCGACCTGAACGAGTACCTCCGGGATGCCGGCAAGACCGCGCCGAACTACAACTGGGACGACGTGCTGCCGAATCTCCGCGCCTCCACCGCCTGGTCCGGCCAGCCGGGGGCGGAGCTCGGCGGGCCGGGCTCGAAGCAGTGGGCGATCCCCTGGGGCTTCGAGCTGAACAGCCTCGCCTACAACCGCCGCATCCTGGAGCGCATGGGCGTCGGCGTGCCGAAGAGCCTGCCGGAGCTGGCCGAGGCCTCGGCCAGGATCAGCCGCGACGGCGGCGGGCAACTCTACGGCGTCGGCGTGCGCGGCAGCCGCTCCTGGGCGACGATCCACCCGGGCTTCCTCTCCGGCTACGCGAATTACGGCCAGCGCGACTTCACGGTGGAAGGCGGCAAGCTGCGGCCGGCGATGGCGACGCCGCAGTCGAAGGAGTTCCACCGCCTCTGGGTGAAGATGATCCAGGATGGCGGCCCGAGGAACTGGGCGACCTATACCTGGTACCAGGTCGGCACCGACCTCGGCGCCGGGGCATCGGCCATGATCTTCGACGCCGACATCCTCGGCTACTTCATGAATGGCGGCGACAACCGCGAGCGCGGCAACATCGCCTACGCCGCCTTCAAGCCGAACCCGGCGGCGCAGGCGCCGACGCCGAATGCCTGGATCTGGTCGCTGGCGATGTCCAGCGCCTCCCGCCAGAAGGATGCGGCCTGGGCCTTCATGCAATGGGCCTCCGGCACGGAGCATGGGCTGTTCGGCGCGCGCAAGATGGACTTCGTCAACCCGGTGCGCGCGAGCGTCTGGAAGGACGAGGAGTTCCGGGCGCGCATCGCCAGGTCCTACCCCGGCTATATCGAGCAGTACGATGCCTCGGCGCCCGGCTCGAAGATCTATTTCACCCCGCAGCCGCTCTTCTTCAACCTGACGACCGAATGGGCTGCCTCGCTGCAGCGGATGGTGACGAAGGAGGTGCCGGTGGACGAGGGGCTCGATCGCCTCGCCGAGAGCGTGACCCGCCAGCTCCGCCAGGCCGGCATCGGCTGAGGCGGCGCGGAGCGCGGCATCAGCCGCGCCCCGCCGCGAGGGCAGCATGAGCCAGTCCGCACCCACCCTTCCGCCGGGCCTTCCCCTGCCGGCGGCCGCCAACCGCCGCCGCACCCGGCGCGCGGATGCCTGGCTGCCCTACCTGCTGAGCCTGCCGGCGCTGCTGGTCTGCATCGGCATCCTCGTGCCCTTCGTCACCGCGCTCTGGTACAGCCTGCAGCGCTACAACCTGGCGATGCCCTTCACCCGGGGCTTCATCGGGCTGGAGCACTACCAGGAATTCCTGAGCGACCCGGCCTTCTGGAACACGCTGCGCGTGTCGGCGGTGTTCACCCTGGCGACGGTCGGGGTCGAGCTGCTGCTCGGCCTCGGCATCGCGCTGCTGCTCTGGCGCCGCAGCCGGGTGAACGACGCGGCCGCCGTCGTGCTGCTGCTGCCGCTGATGACGGCGCCGGCGCTGGCCTCGCTCATGTGGAAGCTGATGACCAATCCGGGCTTCGGCGTTCTCGCCTGGGGCGCGGCGCAGATCGGCGCGGGCGACTTCCGCTGGGCCTCCGCCCCGTCGAGCGCGATGTTCACCGTCGTGCTCGTCGATGTCTGGGTCTACACGCCCTTCATGGTGATCCTGCTGCTGGCGGGGCTGCGCTCCCTGCCACCGCAACCCTTCGAGGCGGCGCGGCTGGACGGGGTGCCGGCGCATTTCGTGCTGCTGCGCATCACCCTGCCGATGCTGGCGCCCTTCCTGCTGACGGCGACGCTGTTCCGCACGCTCGATTCCATCCAGCAATTCGACATCGTCTATGCCATGACCCAGGGCGGGCCGGGGGACGCGCTGATGGTCTTCCAGGTGCAGGCCTATCTGGAGTTCTTCCAGTACACCAATGTTGGCCGCTCGGCCGCGCTGCTGGTCGTGCTCTGGGCCGTCACCTACGCGCTCTCGCGCCTCTTCATCCGCCACTGGATGCGGCTGCGGCAGGGGGGGCGGGCGCATGGCTGATCTTGTGCTCCGCGTGCTGCGCGGCCTTGCGCTCGCGCTGGTGCTCGTCTTCTTCCTGTTCCCGATCGTCTGGATCCTGCTGATGTCCTTCCAGACGAACGAGACCATCCTGCGCCTGCCGCCGAGCCTCGCCTTCGACCCGACGCTGGCCAACTACAAGGCGCTGCTGACCGGCACGATGGAGACATCCTCGGGCACATTGCAGGTGACCTTCCTGCGGAACCTCGGCAATTCCGTGCTGCTGGCCAGCCTCTCGGTCGGGCTGTCGCTGCTGCTCGGCGTGCCGGCGGCTTACGCCTTCGCGCGCTTCCGCTTCCGGCTGGGGGAGGACATCGCCTTTACCCTGCTCTCTTTCCGCTTCGCCCCGCCGCTGCTGGTGCTGCTGCCGCTCTCGCTCTACTTCAACCAGCTCGGCCTGGCCGACACCTATGCCGGGCTGATCTGGGTCTATCAGCTCATCTGCCTGCCGCTCGTCCTGTGGATCGTCCGCTCGCATTTCGAGGAGGCGGGGGTGGAGGTGGAGAATGCCTACCGGCTCGACGGGCATTCCTGGTGGGCGGGTTTCCGCAAGGTCGCGATTCCGCTCGCCATGCCGGGCATCGCCGCGGCCGGGCTGCTCGCCTTCATCTTCGCCTGGAACAACTTCGTCTTCGCCCTCATCCTGGCCTCGGCCGACAAGCAGCCGGTGACGGTCGGCGCGCTCGCCTTCGTCACCGCCTCCGGCATCCAATACGGGCAGATCGCGGCGGCGATCGTGCTCTCCATCCTTCCCACCCTGGCACTCGCGCTCTATGCGCAGCGCTGGCTGGTGGAGGGACTGAGCCTCGGGGCGGTGAAGGGATGAGCGCCGCCGAGGGCCTCCTGATCCGCGGCCTCACCGCGGCCTTCGGCAAGCAGGAAGTGCTGCGCGGCGTCGACCTCGCGGTCGCGCCGGGCGAGACGGTGGTGCTCTTCGGTCCCTCGGGCGTGGGCAAGACCGTCCTGCTGCGCGCCGTGGCGGGCCTCGAGAGCGCCGGGGGCGAAGTCTGGGTCGCGGGCCGCGAGGTCTCCGGCCTGCCGCCGGAGGCGCGCGGCCTCGGCATGGCCTTCCAGAATTTCGCGCTCTACCCGCACCTCCCGGCGCGGGAGAACATCGCCAGCCCGCTGCGCGCCCGCCGCCTGCCAGAGGCCGAGATCGACCGCCGGGTCGGCGCCATCGCCGCGCTGCTGCGGATCGGCCATGTGCTGGACCACGCGCCGCGCGAGCTCTCGAACGGGCAGAAGCAGCGCACCGCGCTCGCCCGGGCGCTGGCCGCCGAGCCGCGCGCGCTGCTGCTCGACGACCCGCTCCGCAACGTCGACGCCAAGCTGCGCTACGAGATGCGGCTGGAGCTGCCGCGGCTGCTCGCCCGCTCCGGCGCCGCCGCCATCTACGTCACCCAGGACTATCGGGAGGCGATGGCGCTCGGCCAGCGCGTCGCCGTGCTGCTGGAGGGGCGCATCGTCCAGGATGCACCGCCGGAGGAGGTCTACGATCGCCCGGCCGATGTCGCGGTCGCGCGGCTCTTCGGCGATCCGCCGATCAACCTGCTGGCCTGCCAAGCCGTGTCCGGCCCCACGCCGCGGCTGCGCGCCGCTGGGCTCGAGCTGCCGCTGCCGGAGGGGGCCGCCATGCTGCCGCCGGACGCGCTGCTCGGCCTGCGGCCGGAGCACCTGTCGCTGCTCACCGCCGCCGCGCCGGGCGCCGCGCCGGCGAGTGTCGTCGCCGTGACCCCGCTGCACGAGCGGCTGGTGGTGCTGCTGCGCGCGGCCTCGGGCGAGGAGCTGGTGGCGAGCCTGGCCGGCGCCGCGCCCGCGGTCGGCGCCGCCGTCTGGGCTGCGGCCGACCCGCGCCATGCGCTGCTCTTCGCTGGCGGCCTGCGCATCGACAACGGGGGCGCGCGGCGGGAGGTGGCCGCCGCATGAGCCTCAATCTCCAGACCGTCTCCAAGACCTATCCGGGCCGTCGCGGCAGCGCGCCGGTGCAGGCGGTGCGCGAGCTGAGCCTTGCGGTGGAGCCGGGCGAAATCGTCGCCCTGCTCGGCTCCTCCGGCTGCGGCAAGACCTCGACCCTCCGGATGGTCGCGGGCTTCGAGGCGGTCAGCAGCGGCGGCATCACCCTGGCGGGCCGGCGGATCGAGGCGCTGCCGCCCGCGCGCCGCGGCGTCGCCATGGCTTTCGAGGGCTACGCGCTCTACCCGCCGCTGACGGTGCGGGAGAACATCGCCTTCGGCCTCGGCAACCGGGGCGGGGAGGCGGGGCGGCGCCGGGTTGCCGAGGTGGCGGAGCTGCTCGGCATCGCGCCGCTGATGGACCGCAAGCCCGCCGCCCTCTCGGGCGGCGAGCAGCAGCGCGCCGGCCTCGCCCGCGCGCTCGTGCGCGACGCGCACCTGCACCTGCTGGACGAGCCGATGGGCCAGCTCGAGCCGCAGCTCCGCGCCGTGCTGCGCGGCCGGGTGAAGGCGCTCGTCAAGCAACGCGGCCTCACCGCCGTGCTGGTCACGCATGACCAGGCGGAGGCGCATGCGATGGCCGATCGCATCGCGGTGATGGAGGCGGGCGAGCTGCAGCAATTCGGCCCTGCGGCCGCGCTGCGCGACGCGCCCGCCAACCTCTTCGTCGCCACCTTCTTCGGCGAGCCGCCGATGAACGCCATCCCCGCCATCGCCGAGCCGGGCGGCCTCCGGCTGCGCGGCGCGGATGGCGAGGTCGCGCCGGGCTGGCGCCAGGACCTGCCCGCGGCGGTCCCGGCGCCGGCGGGGGGCGAGGTCGTGCTCGGCGTGCGGCCGGGGCGGCTGAGGCTGGGCGAGGGGCCGTGGCGCGGCATCGTCGTCTCCAACCAGTGGCTGGGCGACCAGGCGCATGTGGCGGTGGAGGTCTGCGGCCAGATGCTCGTCGCCGTCTCCCTCGCCCGCGTGCCGGCGCGGGTCGGGGAGGCGACCGCGCTCGGGCTCGACCCGGCGGATGCGCATCTCTTCGATGCCGGCTCGGGCCGCGCCCTTGCGCATGGGGCGCGGCGCGCATGAGCGGCGCGGTCCTGCTCGCCCTCGATTCCGGCACCTCCGTCTGCAAGGCGGTCGCCTTCGACCGGGAGGGCCGGGTCGTCGCCACGGCCAGCCGGCGCAACGCCTATGAGTGCCTGCCCGGCGGCGGGGCGGAGCAGGACATGGTCCGCACCTGGGAGGATGCGGCGGCGGTGCTGGCCGAGCTCGCCGCGCGGCTGAAGGGACGGGAGGTCCTGGCGCTCGCCGTCACGGGCCAGGGCGACGGGACCTGGCTGGTGGATGCGGCGGGCGAGCCGGTCGGGCCGGCGCTGCTCTGGCTGGACGGCCGCGCCGGGGCGATCGTGGATGCGCTGCGCGGGATGCCGGCGGCGCGTGCGGCCTTCGCCCATACCGGCACGGGCCTCGCCGCCTGCCAGCAATCGGCGCAGCTCCTCTGGCTGGCGCAGCGGCGGCCCGGGATGCTGCAACGCGCCGCGGTGGCAATGCACTGCAAGGACTGGCTCTTCCTGCGGCTGACGGGCGTCGCCGCGACCGATCCCTCCGAGGCCTGCTTCACCTTCGGCGCCTGGCGCGACCGCGCCTACCGCCTGGAGGTGGCGGAGGCGCTTGGCCTCGGCGGCTTTGCACGCCTGCAGCCGCCGATCCTCGACGGCATGCGGGAGGCGCGGCCGCTCACGGCCAAGGCGGCGCGCAGGATCGGGCTGCCGGCCGGGCTGCCGGTGGTGCCGGGCTATGTGGACGTCGTCTGCTCCGCGCTCGGCGGCGGGCTCTACGGCGTGGGGGAGGCGGGTGTCTCGCTGCTCGGCAGTACGGGGATGCATCTGCGGCTGGCGGCAGGACCGGAGGCGGTCCGGCCCTGCGCGGAGGACATGACCGGCTACTGCATGGCCTTCCCCGTCCCCGGGCACACCCTGCAGGCGCAGTCCAACATGGCGGCGACGCTCAACATCGACTGGCTGCTCGGCCTGGCGGCGGAGGCGGCGTCGCTCGGCGGCGGGGCGCCGGACCGGGCGGCGCTGCTCGCCGCGCTCGACCGCGCGGCGGCAGGGGCGCGGCCGGGCGGGACGATGTTCCATCCCTTCATCTCGACGGCTGGCGAGCGCGGGCCCTTCACCGACCCGCATGCGCGCGCCGCCTTCCTCGGCCTCGACACCAGCATCGGCCTCGGCGGGCTGATGCGCGGGGTCTATGAGGGCCTCGGCTTCGCCGCGCGCGACTGCTACCTCGCCGCCGGCGGCGTGCCGGCCGAGGTGCGGGTCGCGGGCGGCGCCGCGCGCTCCGCCACCATGCGCGCGGTGCTCGCCGCCTGCCTCGACCGGCCGGTGCGGGTGGTGGCGCAGCCGGAGGCCGGGGCTGCGGGCGCGGCGATGATTGCCGCGGTCCATCTCGGCCTCTTCGCCGACATGGCGGACTGCGCCCGCGCCTGGGTCGCGCCGTTGCTGGGCGAGGCGGAGCCGCCCGACCCTGCGCTTGCCGCCCGCTACGCCGCGCTCTTCCCGCTCTACCGCGAGAGCTGCGCCGGGCTGCGCGGCTGGTGGCGCGGCCTGCACCAAGCCCGGGAGGAGGCGGATGGCCATGCCGCCTGAGATCGCCATCATCGGCGACAACTTCATGCTGCCGGAGCGCTTCGAGGGGGCGATCCGCGCCGCCTGCGGCGAGGAGGCGGTGCGGCTGCGCAGCCTCCGCCTGCCCTGGCCGGACGAGCCGATGGAGCATGGCTATGCCACGCCCGGCCTCGAGGGGCTGAAGGAGTACCAGGGCAACCCGGAGCGGATCGTCGACTTCATCGGCGGGGCGGAGGTGCTGGTCACCCAGCTCGCCCCCGTCTCGGCCGGCATGCTGGAGCGGCTGCCGGCGCTGCGCCTCATCGCCGTCTCGCGCGGCGGGCCGGTCAACATCGACATGGCGGCGGCGCGGGCGCGCGGGGTGCGGGTGGTGAACACGCCGGGCCGCAATGCCTCAGCGGTTGCCGAGTTCACCATCGGCGCCATCCTCGCCGAGACGCGGCTGATCCGCGTGGGGCACGAGGCGCTGCGGGCGGGCGAGTGGCGCGGCGACCTCTACCGCGCCGACCGCACGGGGCGCGAGCTGTCCGAGATGACAGTCGGCGTCATCGGCTACGGCCAGGTCGGCGCACGGGTGGTGCGGCTGCTGAAGGCCTTCGGCTGCCGCATCCTGGTGGCCGATCCCTATTTCCAGCTCTCGGCCGCGGACCGGGAGGATGGCGTGGAGCAGGCACCGCTCGACCGGCTGCTCGCGCAGTCCGACATCGTGAGCCTGCATACCAGGGTGACGCCCGAGACGACCGGCATGATCGACCGCGAGGCGCTCGCGCGCATGCGCCCCGGCGCGGTGCTGGTGAACACGGCGCGCGGCCCGCTCGTGGATTACGGCGCGCTGTACGATGCGCTCGCCGCCGGCCATCTCGGCGGCGCCATGCTCGAGACCTTCGCGGTGGAGCCGGTGCCGCCCGACTGGCCGCTGCTTCGCCTGCCGAACGTGACGCTGACGCCGCACATTGCCGGCGCCTCCGTCCGGACCGTCACCATCGCGGCCGAGGCCGCCGCCGAGGAGGTGCGCCGCCACCTCCTCGGCCTGCCGCCGCTGAACCCGTGCTGAGGAGGATCACCGCATGAGCATGACCGAGTTGGAGGCGCGCGAGAGCGTGGTGGGGGCCTGCCGGCGCATGAACGCGCTCGGCATCAACCAGGGCACCTCCGGCAATGTCAGCGTGCGCTTCGGCGACCGGATGCTCATCTCGCCCTCCGCCACGCCCTACGAGGCGATGACGCCGGAGATGGTCGCCTCCATCCCGCTCGAGGGCGATGCGGAGGCCTGGGAGGGGCCGCTCAAGCCCTCCACCGAATGGCGTTTCCACCACGGCATCATGCGCGGCCGGCGGGATGCGCATGCGGTGGTGCACGCACACCCGACCTACTGCACGGCGCTCGCCATCACCCGGCGGGGGATCCCTGCCTGCCACTACATGATCGCAGCCTTCGGCGGGAACGATGTCCGTTGCTCGCCCTACGCCACCTTCGGCACGGCCGAGCTCGCGCAGCACGTCCTTGCCGCGCTCGAAGGGCGCAACGCCTGCCTGATGGCGAATCACGGCATCACCGTCTGCGCGCCGGACATGGACAAGGCGATCTGGCTTGCGGTCGAGCTCGAGACGATCGCGCGCCAGTACTGGCTGAGCCTGCAGGTCGGCGGCCCGGTGATGCTGACCGATGCCGAGATCGCCGAGACGCACAGGAGCTTCTCCACCTACGGCCTGCAGGAGCGGCCCCGCAAGGCTGCCGCCGGGTGAGCCCCGCGCCGGCCCGTCGCGCCGAGGGCGAGCCCTACGACCTGTTGGTCGTCGGCGGCGGCGCCAATGGTGCCGGCATCGCCCGCGACGCCGCGGGACGCGGCCTCTCCGTCCTGCTCTGTGAGAAGAACGACCTGGCGCAGGGCACCTCCTCGCGCTCGGGCAAGCTGATCCATGGCGGGCTGCGCTACCTCGAATACTACGAATTCCGCCTGGTGCGGGAGGCGCTGATCGAGCGCGAGGTGCTGCTGCGCGCCGCCCCGCACATCGTCTGGCCGTTGCGCTTCGTGCTGCCGCACAGCCCGGATCAGCGGCCGGCCTGGCTGATCCGCCTCGGCCTCTTCCTCTACGACCACCTCGGCGGGCGGGAGACGCTGCCGGGCACGCGCAAGCTGGACCTGCGGCAGGCGCCCGAAGGCGCGCCAATCCGCTCCGACTATCCGCTCGCCTTCGAGTATTCCGATTGCTGGGTCGAGGACTCGCGCCTCGTCGTGCTGAATGCGCTGGACGCGCAGGCGCGTGGCGCCGAGGTCCTGGTGCGCACCGCCGCCTGCCAGGCCCGCCGCACCGAGGATGGGTTATGGGAGATCACCCTGGCCCCGGACGGGGGCGCTGAGCGTCGGGTGCGTGCGCGCATCCTGGTCAATGCCGCCGGCCCCTGGGTGGAGGCGGTGCTGCGCGGCGTCGTCGGCAGCAACGCCGCAGCGCGGGTGCGGATGGTGAAGGGCAGCCACCTCGTGGTGCGCCGCTTCTGGCACGGGCCGCATGCCTACCTGCTGCAGAACACCGACCGCCGCGTGATCTTCGTGGTGCCCTATGCCGGCGACCTCGCTTTGATCGGCACGACCGACACGCCCTATGAGGGCGATCCGGGCCAGGTCGCGATCGACGAGGCCGAGCGCGACTACCTGCTGGCCGCCGTCAATCGCTACCTGCGCACCGCGCTCGGGCCGGCCGACATCCTGCACAGCTTCTCCGGCGTGCGGCCGCTCTACGACAATGACAGCGGCAAGAACGCCTCCGCCGTTACCCGCGACTATGTCTTCGACATAGAGGCGCCACCGGGTGCCGCGCCGCTGCTCTCGGTCTTCGGCGGCAAGATCACCACCTACCGGAAGCTGGCCGAGCATGCCCTCGCCAAGCTCGCGCCGCACCTGCCGCGGCGGCCGGGACCGGACTGGACGGCGCAGGCGCCGCTGCCGGGTGGAGACCTGCCGGGCGGCGACTTTGATGTCTTCCTCGCCGCGCTCGGGCGCGAGCATCCCTGGTTGCCGCCGGACCTCGCGCGCCACTACGCGCGCAGCTACGGCACCCGCACGGCGGAGTTGCTGGAGGGCGCGCGCGGCCTGGGCGACCTCGGCCGCCATTTCGGCGCGGCGCTCCACGAGCGAGAGGCGGACTTCCTTCGCCGCACCGAATGGGCCCGCACCGGCGAGGACGTGCTGGAGCGCCGCACCCGCCACGGCCTGCACATGAGCGCGGCGGAACGGGCCGCCTTCAGCGACTGGATGGCGGAGGCACCTGCCGCATGAGCGCCGATCCTGCCCTCGCGGACCTCCTCGCCGTCTCCGCCGCCCTCGGGCGCGACCCCGCGCAGGTGCAGGGGCCGGGCGGCAATGTCTCCATGAAGCGGGACGGGCTGCTCTGGGTGAAGGCCTCCGGCGCCTGGCTGGCGGAGGCGGAGCGGCGGCCGATCCTGGTGCCGGTACGCCTCGATGCGCTGCGCGAGGCCATCGCGGCGCCGGGTGACGCCGCCGAGCGCGCCGAGGATTTCGTCGACCAGGGGGCCAATGCCGCCGGCCTCCGGCCCTCCATCGAGACCACCTTCCACGCTGCCCTGCCGCACCCGGTGGTGCTGCATACCCATTGTGTCGAGACCATCGCCTGGGCAGCACGCGCCGATGCCGAGGCTGTGCTGGCCGGGCGCCTCGGCGGCCTGCGCTGGGTCTTCGCACCCTATGTCCGCCCCGGCCTGCCGCTGACCCGGCTGATGCTGGCGCGTGGCGCGCGCGAGGCGGATGTGGTGGTGCTGGGCAATCATGGCCTGGTCGCCGGCGGCGCCACCGCGGCGGAGGCCGCGGCGCGCCTGGCTGAGGTGGCGCGCCGCCTGCGCCGCCCGCCGCGCACTGCCCCGCCGCCTGACCTGCCTGCGCTGGAGCGCCTTGCCGCGGGCAGCGCCTATGCGCCGGCCGAGGAGGCGCATGCGGTGGCGACCGACCCGGAGCGCCTCGCTGTCGCGCGCCGCGGCTCGCTCTACCCGGACCATGTGGTCTTCCTCGGCCCCGGCGTGGCCTGCCTCGCCCCCGGCGAGGGCGCGGCGGGCCGAAGCGAGCCCCTGCTGATCGCGCCCGGGCACGGCGCGCTGCGGCGGCGCGATGCGGCGGCCGCGGTGCCAGCCCTCGCCCGCTGCCTCGTCGACGTCACGGGGCGCCTTGCGCCGGAGGAGCCGATCCTTGCGCTGACCGAGGCGGAGGAGGCGGCGCTGCTCGGCTGGGATGCCGAGAAGCTACGCCAGGCGGCGGCGCGATGAGCGGAATCGCCCTCGGCCTCGATATCGGTACGGGCGGCGTGCGCGCCGCGGTGCTGGACGCGGCGGGGGCAACCCTCGCCTTCGCCGCTGCGCCCTTCCCCGGCGGCAGGGCGCGGGCGCCGGAGGGCTGGTGGGCGGGTGTCGAGGCCGCGCTCGCCGCGCTGCACATGAAGGCAAATCTCGGGACGGTCACGGCGGTGGCGGTGGACGGCACCTCCGGCACCCTTGTTGCTGTCGACGGCACGGGCATGCCGCTCGGCGGGGGCAGCCTCTACAACGACCGCGCGCCGCCGGAGATGGTGGAGGCCGTGCGGAGCGCGGCGCCGCCGGACAGCGCGGCCCTCGGCGGCAGCTCGCCGCTCGCCCGCGCGCTGGCGCTGCGGGCGACGCCGGGCCTCGCGCGGTTGCTGCACCAGGCGGACTGGGTCGCGGGGCGGTTGCGCGGGGCTTTCGACGCAACGGACGAGAACAACGCCTTGAAGACCGGCTACGACCCGCTCGCGCGACGCTGGCCGGACTGGATCGCGCGCGCGGGCCTGGACCCGGCATTGTTGCCGCCGCTCGTCGCGGAGCCGGGGGCGCCGCTCGGGCCGATCGATGCGGCGGTCGCGGCCCGGCTCGGATTGCCGCGCGGCGTAGTGGTAGCGGCTGGCACGACGGATGGCTGTGCCGCCTTCCTTGCCACCAGCGCGGCGGAGCCTGGGGAGGCGGTGACCTCGCTCGGCTCCACCCTCGTCCTCAAGCTCGCATGCGGCCGGCCGGTCTCCGACCCGGCCTCGGGCGTCTACAGCCACCGCCTCGGCGCGGTCTGGCTCGCGGGCGGCGCCTCCAACACCGGCGGCGCGGCGCTGGCGCGGCATTTCGATCCCGCAGCGCTGGCGGCGCTCAGCGCGCGCATCGACCCCTCGCGCGACAGCGGGCTCGACTACTATCCGCTGCCCGCGCCGGGCGAGCGCTTCCCGGTCAGCGACCCTGGCCTGGCGCCGCGCGAAACGCCACGGCCGGAGGACGATGCGCGCTTCCTGCACGGGCTGCTTGAGGGCATCGCGCGGGTGGAGGCGGCGGGCTATGCGCGTCTTGCCGCGCTAGGGGCACCGCGGCCGCGGTCGATCCGCACCGTTGGCGGTGGCGCGCGCAATGCGGCCTGGAGCGGGATCCGCGCGCGGCTCCTCGGCGTGCCGCTGGTGCCCGCGGCGTCGGAAGAGGCGGCGGTCGGCACCGCACGCCTCGCCCTCCGCGCCGCACAGGGGGGCTGAAGGCCATGCGCTTTCTCCCGGATGCGATCGCAGCGGCCGAAGGCTACGATGCTTTGCTGCTCGACCAGTTCGGCACGCTGCATGATGGTCAGCACGCCTATCCCGGCGCGCCGGAAACGCTGGCGGCGCTGCGTGCCAGGGGCAAGCGCGTCGTGCTGCTCTCCAACTCCGGCAAGCGCGTCGCCGGCAACCTTGCGCGCCTGGCAAGGCTAGGCTTTCCCGAGGAACTTTACGACGTCCTGCTCACCTCAGGCGAGGTCGGGTGGCAGATGCTGGCCGCTGGCGCATTGCCGGAGGCGCGGAGCGCGCGGCGCTGCCTGCTGCTCTCGCGCGACGGCGACCGCTCGCCGGTCGAAGGCCTCGGCCTCGAGATTGTGGAGGAAGCGACGCGGGCCGATCTCGTCGTCATCGCGGCGAGCGAGGGCGAGCGCATCTCACTCGACGAATACGCGACCATGCTGAAGCCTGCGGCGCGGGCGGGCGTGGCGGCACTCTGCCTCAATCCCGACCGGACCATGCTGGTGAAGGGTGGCCACGCATTCGGGGCCGGGCGCATCGCCGAGCTCTATGCGGAGCTTGGCGGCACCGTGACCTGGATCGGCAAGCCGCATCCGGCGATTTACGCCGCGGCGCTGCGCGCTCTCGGTGATCCGCTGCCGGCAAGCGTGCTCGGCCTCGGCGACAGCCTGGAGCACGATGTCGCCGGCGCATATTGGGCGGGTTGCGGCGCCGGGCTGGTGCTGACCGGCGTTGCCGCCGGGTTGGGCGGCACGGCGCTCGAGGCGGCATGCGCCGGGTTCGGAGTGCGGCCGGACGTGGTCCTGGACCGCTTCGCGGCGGAGGCGGCCGATGCGCGCCGGTGAGTTCCGCTCAAGCATTGCTCATGGAGACGGTTGTTGCAGCGACTTCGACCGCCATGCGGCCGCCCTCGGCGAGGGTGCGGTCGACCGGCACGCACTCCTCGGCCGGTCGATGCACGATCGGCTGCATGCCGACGGCATCCTTGGCATCACGCCCCGCGCCGCAACCCGCTTCCTGCTTGACACTGCAAGCGGCGCTCCGGCAGCCTCCCGCGCGAAGGCCGCGGCACACCAAGCATCTGCGCGCCCACGAGAGGCGCGGCTTCCGGAGGAAGACTAGGATGCAGCAACGCGCAGACGCTGACGCATCGCCATTGCCGAGGGACGCCGAGCGCCGTGCGACGCCGCTGCGCTTGCCCCGCGCGCTGACGGCCGAGCATCCACTGCCCTGGATTGCGCCGATGGTTGCGGTGCTGCTCGCCTTCGGCATCTATCCCCTGGGCTACAGTGTCTGGCTCAGCCTGCATCGCCAGAATGTCTATACGCGCAGCCTGGAATATGTCGGCTTCGAGGGCTGGGCCGACACGCTCGCCGAGCCCAGGATGTGGGAGGCGATGGGAACGACGCTGGTCTATGTCGGCTGCTCCCTTGCGTTGCAACTCGTGCTTGGTATCGCCCTCGCCCTGCTGCTCGACTGTGACCGGCGTGGCTACGGGGTGCTGCGCGCACTGGTCTCGCTGCCGCTCGTCATCCCGCCTGCGGTTGCCGGGCTGATGTTCCTGCTGATGCTGGACGGCCAGTATGGCGTGCTGGCGATCGGGCTGCAGTCGGTCGGGCTGCTCGACCCGGGCGCGCCCATCCTCGGAACGCCAGGCCTTGCGCTCGTCGGGCTGATCCTGGTCGATGTCTGGCAGTGGGTGCCGTTCATGGTGCTCATGTTCCTTGCCGGCCTGCGTGCCCTGCCGCATGAGCCTTTCGAGGCTGCGGCGATCGATGGCGCCAGCCCCTTCGCCGCCTTCCGCTACCTCACCCTGCCGATGCTGGGCCGCATCATCGCCCTCGCGGTGCTGATCCGAGGCATCGATCTCTTCCGCGTCTACGACTATGTCTACGTCATGACCTCGGGCGGGCCGGGGACCGACACCGAGACCTTGAGCTGGTATGCGGGGCGGCTCTTCGGCCTGGCGAATTTCCCGGGCGCGGCCATCCTCGCCCTGCTGACATTGCTGTTGGTCAACGCCGCTGCGGCGACCTTCATGCGCCTCGCACGGGTGCGGCTATGAGCGGCCGGATGGCCGGCCGCTCGGCTCGGCTCGGCCTGCTGCGGGACGCGGTGGCGGTGGTCATCGTCGGCCTGCTGCTGTTTCCGGTCTTCTGGTGGGTGCTGGCCTCCTTCAAGCCCTATTCGGCGATCTTCGCCAACCCGCCGGTCTTCTTCGACTTCACGCCCACGCTTCGCAACTATGGCGTCACGCTCCTTGGCCAGTCGCGGATGGAGCTTGCGCCCGGCGCGACGGCGGCGGGTACGGCGGGCGGCGCAGGGAGCTACTTCTCGCTGCCCAGCATCGTCCAGAGCATCATCGCCGCCGGCGGCTCGACCCTGCTTGCCCTGGCACTGGCGACGCCGGCTGCCTTCGCGCTGTCGCGCTTCGGTTTCAGGGCACGACGAGGGCTGATGTTCTTCGTCCTCGGCCAGCGCATGCTGCCGCCGGTCGCCGTCGCCATTCCGCTCTTCTTCGTCTTCCGTGACCTGGGCCTGCGGGACACGCTGCTCGGCCTCGTGCTCGCGCACACGCTGATCAACCTCCCAGTCGCGACCTTGCTGATGAAGAGCTTCTTCGACGACATCCCGCTCGAACTGGACAGCGCGGCGATGATCGACGGGGCAGGGCGTCTCGACGTCTTCCGCCATGTTGCGCTGCCGCTGGTCCGCGGCGGCCTCGCGGCGACGGCCGTGCTGTGCTTCGTCTTCTCCTGGACCGAGTTCCTGATCTCGCTCCAGCTCACCAGCGAGATCCGGACGGTGCCGGTGAAGATCTCGACCTTCGTGACCTCGACCGGCACGGAATGGGGCTTCATCACGGCACTCGGCACGGCTGCGCTGGTGCCGGCTTTCGTCTTCATCCTGGCGACGCAGCGCCACCTGGTGCGCGGGCTCTCGCTGGGTTCGATCAAGGAGTGACGGCGCGGCGCTTCCGCGCGGCAGGGAGGGAGAAAGACAATGAGCTTCACCGAGCATGACCGGAAGACGTTCATCGCCGATGCGGCCGGGGACTTCTCGGCACGGCGGATCGGCAAGCGCGAGTTCATCCGCCGCCTCGCGCTTGGGGGCGTCGGCCTCTCCTCCTTCGCCGCGAGCTTTCTCGGCGGTCGCCGGCCCGGCAGCCTGTTGCCGACCCTGACGAACCCTGCGGCGGCGCAGGCGGACCAGGCGATGATCCGCTGGCTGCGCGATGTCGGCGGGAAGTTCCGCGGCCAGAAGATCCGCTACACCTCCGAGGCGACGCCACCCACCATCGTCGCCAGCCAGCTCGCCCGGGACGAGTTCACGGCGAATACCGGCATCGAGGTGGAGATCGAGGTCGTCCCGCTCGAGCAGGTGCTGCAGAAGGCGACGGTGGACAGCCAGGGCAGGCTCGGCACCTACGACCTCTACTATCTCGACCAGTCCTGGACGGCGCTCTTCGCCCCCGACACGCTCGACCCGCGCGAGCTGCTGGCGAGGAAGCCGGACCTCGCCATGCCCGGCTTCGACATCGACGACTTCTCGAAGCCGTTGGTCGAGGGCATCTCGATGTTCCGCGACAAGATGATCGGCCTGCCCTTCGACATCCCGATCTTCGTCATGATGTACCGCCGCGACCTGCTGGAGAAGCACAAGCTCCAGCCGCCGGCCACGATGGACGAGTACCTGAACGCCGCCCGCACCATCGACCAGGCGGAGCGCGGCAACGGCGTCTACGGCACTACGGGCCAGCTCCGCTCCGGCCACTACTCGCTGAACTGCGACTGGACGGCCTGGCTCTGGTCGCAGGGCGGCTCGGTCTTCGGCAAGGACGGCACCTTCTCGGGCGGCGACGCGGAGGGCATCGCCGGGCTCAACTACATGCTCGAGCTGGTCAAGCACATGCCACCCGCCGCCAAGACCTGGACCTGGGACGGCGAGGGCCAGTCCCTGACCCAGGGCAATGCCGCGCTCTGCATCTCCTGGGGCGAGTTCTTCCCCGCCTTCGACGGCCCGGACAGCAAGGTGCGCGGCCTGATGGAGGCGGCGCGGCCGCCGAAGGAGGCGAAGCTGCGGGCGCCATCCGATGCCGGTTTCCTCGAGATCCCGCATATCGGGCACCAGGGCGGCTCTTCCCTCGCCATCTCCCGCTACTCGCGCAGCCAGGACGCGGCCTGGATCTTCATGCAGTGGGTCTGCTCGAAGGACGTGGTCGCGCGCAGCTCGACGCTGGGCGGCGGCGCCTCGCCGGTGCGGAGCTCGGCCTTCAAGGACCCGCGCGTGCTGGAGAATGCGCGCGTCGGACCCGGCACGACGCGGCACTTCCCGGCGATCGAGTGGACGATCAACAACGCGATGGGGTCGGAGCCGAAATTCCCCGCCTGGGCGGAGCTGTCGAACAACACCATCCCGGTGGAGCTCGGCAAGCTGCTGGCCGGCCAGCATCGCAGCCCGGCGGACTGCATGACGGCGATCAAGCGCGTCGCCGATCGCGCCGCCGCGCCCTTCCGCGGCCGCTAGGGGCTGGGCGCGGATGGACCTCGTCATCGGCCTCGACAGCAGCACGACCGCGACCAAGGCGATCGCCTGGGACGCACGCGGGCGGCTGGTGGCGGAGGGGCGCGCGCCGGTGCCAATGTCGAACCCGGCGCCCGCTGCCTTCGAGCAGGCGCCGGAGGACTGGTGGGGCGCGGCAGCGGCCGCGCTCCGCCGCCTGACCGCGGCGGTGGATCCGGGGCGCATCGCCGCGCTCGCCATCTCCAACCAGCGGGAGACGCTCGGCTTCCTCGATGCCGAAGGTCGATCCGTGCGGCCCGCCATCCTCTGGCTCGACGGCCGGGCCCGGCGCGATGTCGCGCTGCTGTCGGAGAGCTTCGGGGCCGAGCGGCTGCATCGCATCACCGGCCGGATGCCGGACCTGACGCCCTCCCTCTACACCCTGCACTGGCTTCGGCGGGTTGAGCCCGAGGCCTTCCGCAGGACGGCGCATTTCGTCGATGTGCACGGCTACCTCGCCTGGCGCCTGACCGGCCTGCGGGCGACCAGCGCGGCCAGCGCCGACCCGCACGCCGTTTTCGCCATGGCGGAGAAGCGCTACTCGACCGAAATCCTCGGGCATATCGGGCTCGATGAGGGGCGCTTCTTCGCGGCCCTGCCGCCCGGCGCGGCGATCGGCATGGTGACGCCGGAAGCGGCCGCCGCGACCGGGCTGCGCCCCGGCACCATCGTCGCGGCAGGCGGCGGGGACGGGCAGGCGGCGGGGCTCGGCTGTGGCGTGCTCGGCGGCGGGCGGGCCTATCTCAACCTCGGCACGGCGACGGTGGCGGGGGTGCATTCCCGCGCTTACCGCACCGATGCCGCCTTCCGCACCGAGCTCGCCCTCGACAACGAGGGCTACATCCTCGAACTCTGCCTGCGCACCGGCGCCTTCCTCACGGAGTGGCTGGTGCGTCGCCTGCTCGGCTTCGACCCGGGTGCCGATCCCGGCTGTTACGACCGGCTGGAGGCGGAAGCGGAGGCCCTGCCGCCGGGCGCGGACGGGCTGCTGCTGCTGCCCTACTGGAGCGGCGTGATGTGCCCGCATTGGGACCCCGACGCGCGCGGCGCGCTGGTCGGCCTGGCGCCGGAGCATGGCCCGGGCCATGCCTATCGTGCGCTGGTCGAGGGCATCGCGCTCGACTGCGCCATGGGCTTCGCCGCCATGGAGGCTTCGACGGGCGAGCCGGTGACGGAGCTCCTGGCCATCGGTGGCGGCGCGCGCAGCCGGCTGTGGCGGCAGGTGATGGCGGATGCGACCAACCGGCCCGTAACTGCGAGCGAGACGGTCGAAGCCTCGGCGCTCGGCGCCGGCATGCTGGCGGCCGTTGCCGCCGGTTGGTACGCCAGCCCCTCGGCAGCGGCACGGGCGATGGAGGGCGCCGAGCGCGAGCGCCATCAACCGGACCCCTCCCGCGCGGCGCTCTATGCCGAGCTGCTTGCCATCTATCGCAGCCTCTACCCCGCTCTGCGCGAGAGCTTCGCGCGGCTCGCGGCCTTCCGCGGAGACAACACGTGACCGATCCGATCGCCGAGGTCCTGGCCGGGCAGTTTCAGGCGCCCGAGCTTGGCGGGCCGCTGAGGACCACGATCCGCCGGATCGCCCTCGAGGACACGACGGAGGGACAGGAGCAGGCGCTGCTCGCCGGGCTCGGGCTGGGTGATCGCCTCGGTGTCGTCGCGGACGAGAACACCGTGGAGGTCCTGGGCCGCCGGGTGCATCGTGCGTTGCCCGGGGCCGAACTGGTCGTCCTCGATCATCCGAAGGCAGACGAGGCGGGTGCCGACGCCCTGCAGGACCGGACGCGGAACCTGGACGGGCTGGTCGCCATCGGGTCGGGCACCGTCAACGACTTGTGCAAATACGTCACGCACCGCAGCGGGCGCCGCTCCGCCGTCTTCGGCACCGCGCCCTCGATGGACGGCTATGTCACCAACACCGTGTCGATCACGCGGAACGGGTTCAAGCTCAGCCTGCCCGCGCATGCGCCTGTCGGCGTCTTCCTCGACCTCGGCGTCATGGCGCGGGCGCCGCGGCGGATGATCTTGGCCGGGCTCGGCGACACGCTTTGCCGGTCGACGGCCCAGGTCGACTGGCTGCTCTCCCACCTGCTGCTCGATGCGCGCTACGCCGAGACGCCCTATGTCCTGATGCAGGACGAGGAGCCGCACCTGCTTGCCGCGGCCGGGCGCCTGGCGGACGGGGACAAGGACGCGGTGAGGCTGTTGACCCGCCTGCTTGTGCTCTCCGGTCTCGGGGTGCTGGTGACGGGGACGAGCCACTGCGGCTCCATGGGGGAGCACCAGATCAGCCATTACATCGACATGCTCGCCTCGCCGCATCCCGGCACGCTGCATGGCGAGCAGGTGGGCGTTGCGACCTGGACCATGGCCCGGCTTCAGACCCGGATGCTGGCCGGAACAACGCCGCCGGTCCTGCACCCCATCGGCCCTGACCGCAGCTTCGCCTCGCGCTTCGGCCGCTTCGCGCCGGCCTGCGAGGAGGCCATGGCAAGGAAGCCATTCGACGCGTCCGGAACCGAGCGGCTGAACGCACGCCTTGCCGAGCGGTGGCGGGCGATCCGTGCCGCCCTGCTGAAGGTGATGCTGCCTTTGGCGGAGATGGAGCGCGTCATTGCCGCGAGCGGGATGCTGGCGACCGGGGAGGGGCTCGGCCTGACCCGGGCCTTCTACTCGGAGGCGGTCGGCCATGCGCATGAGATCCGCGATCGGTACTGCTTTCTTGATCTCGCGGCACAGGCAGGGGTGCTGGCGGAGTTCGCGGCGGCAGAAACCTAAAGCCAGGGACCAGCTCGTCCGCCCTGCATGATGCAGGAGATGGCGCAGACAAGGTTTATTCCTCTGTCCATGGTTTGGATGCCCAGCCAAGGTGGGGTTATTAGTCGAGATCGCGATCGTTGCTTGCGCTCGCCATGCGCGCACAAGCAGTAAGTTTCGGCTCGGATCGCAGACCTCCAGGCACCGAGGCTCCTCGCGCGATGCCGCTGCCCTGCGTCGAGATCGGATCCGGCCATTGGTGGTGCCTACCAACCGACCCCCATGACATGCAGATCTGTGCTGGCGCTATGACGATTGACGTTCTACATCAGCCGTCATGAGCATCAACGAGGCTGATGTCCCGCGGCGTGGTGCGCTGGCCGCCGACACGCGCCGCCGAATCGAGGATACTGCCGAAAGGCTGTTCCGAACGATGGGCTACCAGAAGACGGCCGTGGCCGACATTGCCCGCGAGCTCGGCATGTCTCCCGCGAATGTCTATCGGTTCTTCGCCTCCAAGAGCGCGATCAACGAGGCGATCGCCGCCCGGATGCTGGGCGGCGTGGAGGAGGAGCTCTGGGCCATCGCCCGCAGCCCGGAGCCGCCCTCCGACCGGCTCCGGTCCCTGCTTCGCACGCTGCAGCGCCGGCACCTCGGCCTGTTCTTCACCGAGCGACGGCTGCACGACATGGTCACTGCCGCCATGGCGGAGCATTGGGGCGTCATCGAACGCTTCATCCAGGGTGTCACCGGGGCGGTCCGGCACGTGCTGATGGACGGCATGGCCGCAGGGGAATTCGCCCGCCTCGATCCCGATGCGACGGCCAATCAGGTGAAGCAGGCAGTGATGGTCTTCGTCCACCCCGTGCTGATCGCCGAATGCGTCGGGAAGATGATGTCGGAGGAGGATCTCGCGAGCCAACTGGACGGGATGGTGAGCCTGCTGTTGCGGGCCCTGCGTCCCTGACGCCTATTGACTGACGGTTATTGACAATCATCACTAGATAGCCAGGATAAGGGGGATCCGAGCGGAGTCCCCGTGATGCGCGCCCTTCTCGTGCCTCTCCTCGCCGCCTTGGCGCTGGCTGCCTGCAAGCCGCAGGAGGCCCCCGCCGTCGCCGCCGCGGTGCCGCGCCCGGTGCAGGTGGCAGAGGTCCAGCTCGCCCCGGCCAGGGCGTCCGCCGCCTTCACCGGCACGGTCCGGGCCCGGCGCGAGGTCGAGCTCGGGTTCCGCGCCTCGGGGCGGATCGTGGAGCGGCTGGTCGAGGTCGGGCAGGCGGTGGAGGCCGGCCAGGTGCTCGCACGCCTGGACCCGGCGGATCTGGGCCTTGCGCTCCGGGCCGCCGAAGCCGACCTCGCCGCGGCCGAGGCGCAGTCCCGCCAGGCGACGAATGATGCGGTGCGATCGCGCTCCCTGCTCGCGGCCGGGCATGTCGCCGCCGCTTTCGACGACCAGCGCGTCGCTGCCGCCCGCGCTGCGGCCGAGCGGGTTGCGACAGCGCGCGCCAATCTCGAGCTCGCCCGCAACAGGCTGTCCTACGCGACCCTCGTCGCCCCCGGCGCCGGGGTGGTCACGACGCTGCTGGCCGAGGCAGGACAGGTCCTCGCCGAGGGCCAGCCGCTGCTTCGCCTTGCCTATCCGGCGGAGCGCGAGCTGCTGGTGCGGGTCCCCGAATCGGCGCTGCCGACGCTGCGCGACCCCGGCGCCGCGGTCGCCTTTTGGGTGCGGCCGGAGGAGGCGCTGCCGGCCAGGCTGCGGGAGGTCGCGCCGCAGGCGGATGGGGCGCTCCGGACCTATGCCGCCCGCTTCTCCCTTCCCGACGCGCCGGACTGGGTCGCCCTCGGCATGACCGGGACCGTGCGCCTGACCCGTGACGTCGCGCCGGTCGCCACCCTTCCGCGCTCCGCGCTGCACGACCGCGGCGCCGGGCCGATGGTCTGGCGCGTCGAGGGCAGCCGGCTCGAGGCCGTGCCGGTGACGGTGACGCAGCTCTCCGACTCCACGGTGCAGGTGAGCGGCCCGCTCCGCCCCGGCGAGCGCGTGGTCGCACTCGGGGCCCAGATGCTCGATGCCGGCCAGCAGGTCCGTGTCGTCGAGACCCGCCTCGCCGCGGCGCTGCGCTAGAGCAGGATCCACGATCATCGGATCGTGGGTCCTGCTCCGGCTTGTTGTTGTGTCGCGTGATTCACGCCTCCGGTCGTTCCAGCCCGCGGTGGTCACGCTCTAGGAGAGACGGCAGTGGAGCGCTTCAACCTCTCGGCCTGGGGCGTGCGCAACGGCGCGCTCACCCTCTTCGCCATCCTCCTGCTCGCGGCTGCCGGCGCCGCGGCCTATCTCCGGCTTGGCCGGGCGGAGGACCCGTCCTTCACCCTCAAGGTCATGGTCGTCAGCGCATCCTGGCAGGGCGCGACGGCGGAGGAGATGCAGTCCCAGGTCGCCGACCGCATCGAGAGCCGGCTGCAGGACCTGCCCTGGCTCGACACGCTCCAGACCTATACCCGGCCGGGCCAGGCGGTGGTGACGGTCACCCTCCGCGACACCACGCCGCCGCGCGAGGTTGCCGGCCTCTGGTACCAGGTGCGCAAGAAGGTGGGCGACATCGCCAGCACGCTGCCCGCCGGCGTGCGCGGCCCCTTCTTCAACGACGAGTATTCGGACGTCTACTCCGCTGTCCTCGCGCTGACCGGCGCCGACAATCCAGAGCTGGTGCGCCAGGCCGAGCGCATCCGCCTCCGCCTGCTGCGCCTGCCCGGGGTGGAGAAGGTGGCGCTCGGCGGGGAGATCGAGCAGCGCATCCATGTCGAGGTGAGCCACGCCCGGCTCGCCACCCTCGGCGTCGCGCCCTCCGCGATCCTCGACGCGCTGGCGCGCCAGAATCCGGTCGCACCGGCCGGGGTGGTGGAGGCCGGGGCGACACGCGTCCATCTCCGGGTCACCGGAGCGCTGGACGGGCTCGCGGCCATCCGTGACGTGCCGGTGTCGGGCCCCGATGGCCGCACGATCCGCCTCGGCGACATCGCCGAGGTCTCGCGCGGCGTCGCCGACCCTCCCTCCGCCGCCGTGTTCCACCGGGGCGAAGGCGCGGTGACCATCTCCGTCGCCAAGCAGCGCGGTTACAACGTGCTGACGCTCGGGGAGTCGCTGCGGGCGGAGCTCGCGCGCATCCGCGCAGAGCTGCCGGCCGGCCTCGAGCTCCGGCTCGTCTCGGACCAGCCGCATGTGGTGGCGGAGAGCGTGGGCGAGTTCCTGACGAAATTCGCCGCGGCCCTCGGCGTCGTGCTCGTCGTCTCCTTCCTCTCGCTCGGCGTCCGGGCGGGCGTGATCGTCGCGCTTTCGGTGCCGCTGACCCTCTCGGCGGTCTTCGTCCTCATGCTGATCTGGGGCACGGAGCTCGAGCGGGTGAGCCTCGGCGCCCTGATCCTCGCGCTCGGCCTGCTGGTGGACGATGCGATCATCGCGATCGAGGCGATGGCCGTGAAGCTGGAGGAGGGCTGGGAGCGCACCCGCGCCGCCGCTTTCGCCTGGGGCAGCACGGCGGGGCCGATGCTGTCCGGCACGCTGGTCACGGTCGCGGGCTTCATCCCCGTGGGCTTCGCCGCTTCGACCTCCGGCGAATATGCGGGCGGCATCTTCTGGGTGGTGGGTGCGGCGCTCATCGCCTCCTGGCTCGTCGCGGTGTGGTTCACGCCCTGGCTCGGCGTGAAGCTGCTGCCGGCCCCGAAGCGGGTCGTGCACCATGACTCGCTCTACGACACCCGCGCCTATCGCGCGCTGCGCCGCCTGGTCGGCTGGTGCGTCGACCATCGTGCGATCGTCCTGGCCTTGACGGTCGCGCTGCTCGGCGCGGGCTTTGCCGGCATGGCGGCGACGAAGAAGCAGTTCTTCCCCACCTCCGCGCGGCTGGAGCTGCTGGTGGACGTGAACCTGCGGCAGGGCGCCGGCTATCCCGAGACCCTTGCCGCCATGCGTCGGATCGAGGACGCCATCGCCTCCGACCCCGACGCGGTGATGCGCACCGCCTATATCGGGGCCGGCGCGCCGCGCTTCTTCCTTGCCCTCAACCCGGATCTGCCGAACGAGTCCTTCGGCAAGCTGGTGATCCAGAGCCGCGACGTCCCGGCGCGGGAGCGGCTGCTCGGGAAGCTCAACGCCTTCGTGACGGAGGGCGGGGTGCCGGAGGCGCGGGTGCGCGTCTCCCGGCTGGATTTCGGCCCGCCCGTGGGCTTCCCGGTGCAATTCCGCGTCGAAGGCGGCAGCCTCGACGCGCTGCGCCGGACGGCGGACGAGGTCATGGCCGCGCTGCGGGCCACGCCCGGCACGCGGGACGTCCAGCTCGCCTGGGGCGAGCGCGCGCCCGTGCTCCGCGTCGCGCTCGACCAGGAGAGGGTGGCCCAGCTCGGCCTCTCATCCCAGGTGGTTGCGCAATCCATGCAAGCCCTGCTCTCCGGCACGACGGCGACGCAGCTGCGCGAGGGCCAGCGGCTGGTGGATGTGGTGCTGCGCGCCCCGGCGGCCGAGCGCCTCTCACTCGCCGGCCTTGCAGACCTCACCCTGGTCACCGCTGCCGGTCCCGTGCCGCTGTCGCAGGTCGCGCGGCTGGAGACGGTGATGGAGGAGCCGATCCTCTGGCGCCGCAACCGGGAACCCTTCCTGACGGTGCGGTCCGAGATCGCGCCGGGCCTGCAGGCCCCCGACGTCACGGCCGCCGCACAGCCGCGCATGGACGCGATCCGCGCCACGCTGCCGCCCGGCCAGCGCATCGCGACCGGCGGCGCGACGGAGGAGTCGGCGAAGGCGAACGCCTCGCTCTTCGCCCTCTTCCCCATCATGGTCGGCGTCATGCTGCTGCTGCTCATGGTGCAGCTTCGCCACTTCGGCCGCGTGGCGCTGGTCGTTGCGACGGGGCCGCTCGGGATTCCCGGCGCTGCGGCGGCGCTCCTGCTGGCCGGCATGCCCTTCGGCTTCGTCGCGCTGCTTGGCGTCATCGCCCTGGCGGGCATGGTGATGCGGAACACGCTCATCCTCGTCGACCAGGTCGAACAGGATCTCGCATCCGGAGTGCCGCTGCGGCAGGCCATCATCGAGAGCACGGTGCGGCGGGCCCGGCCCGTGCTGCTGACGGCGCTCGCCGCGATCTTCGCCTTCGTGCCGCTGACGCTGTCGGTCTTCTGGGGGCCGATGGCGGTGGCGATGATCGGCGGACTCACGGTTGCGACCCTGGCCACGCTCCTTGTCGTGCCGACGCTGAACGCGCTGGCCCTGCCGCGACGGCGTGCGCAGGCGGTCGCGCCGGAGCGCACAGGCCTCATGCCAGCGGAGTGATGAGCCGCACCCTCGGCCGCTTGCGGCGGCCGCAGGGGCTGATCCTCGAGCGCCTGCGGGCATTACCAAGCGGCGGGTCGCCCCGCCACAACACGGAAATGCGATAAACCCCGCCGCGGAATGGGCTGGCGGCGCCTGCCGGGTTGACCGTAACATATGTTACTACACTCCCCGGAGCCGGCCATGCCCGCCATCCTTGCCGCTCGTCAGCATCCCGGCGGCCTCTATGCCTACGACATGCTGGCGGCGCCCTGGACGCCGACCGGGCGCCCGGGATTGTCCCAGAAGCCGGTCCGGGCGAGCCGCGAGGCCGGGCAGTATCTCGGCCTCATCGGCTTCGACCCGATGACGAAGAGCGGGCTGCACCAGCATCAGGCGCCTGCCTTCTCCTACTTCCTCGATGGCACGCTGCACGATTACGACGGCGCCGCGCGGAAGGGCGAAATGGGCATCAACCTCGCCGGCACGACGCATGACGCCATTGCCTATGATCGCTGCGTGCTGGCTGCGCGGCTCGAAGGGCCGGTGCTCTACCCGCCCGAGGAGGGCGCCGATGGGCGCGTCCACACCGGCGCGCAGGTCGCCGAGTTCCGCAACCTGGCGCCGGAAGTGCCGCCCGACATCAACATCGCCATCGCCGACCTGAAGCCGCTCGCCACGGGCATCGGCGGGATGACGCGGCGGCTGGTCTTCGATCATCGCATGATCGGCGAGAACCGGCGCCTAGTCGTGCTCAACCTCCTGCCGGGGACGCGCGTGCCGGCCCACCGGACGTCGGCTGGCATCGAGTGGTTCGTGCTCGGTGGGGAGGTTCGCATCGGCGATACGCGGGCGGCTGGAGGATCCTTCGTTATCCTGGAGCCGGGAGCGACGGCGGAGATCACGTCGGACTACGGCGCCCGCCTTATCGCTTGGGCGGATGGGCCGGTGGACTGGCTCGACGGGTTGGGGCGGCCCGACCCTTACGGGTTTTGACCGCCGCGATGGGCGCCACCGGCTGGTCCGGCAAGCTGCGCGCCCGCATCACCAGGCGGTCGAGCAGCCCGTCGAGGGCGGCGCGCTCCGCCTCGTCGAGCACGGCGAGCAGGGCGGCCTCGCGCTCGCGCCCCGACGGCTCGATCCGGGCGACGAGGGCGCGGCCCGCTTCCGTGATGCCGAGGGCCATGCGTCGGCCATCCTCGGGGTCGGGGTGGCGGTGCAGCCGGCCCCGCGCCTCGAGGCCGCGGATCGCACGGCTGATCGCCATCTTGTCCATCCCAAGCAGTTCGCCGAGTGCGCCTGCGGTGATCGGGCCATGCGCCGTGGCGAGGGTACGGAGCACGCGCCATTCCGCCAGCGGCAATTCGTGCAGGCGTTCGTGCAGCCGGGCGAAAGGGCGTGCGACCAGGTTCACCAGAAGAACGAATTTGAAGAAGGTGGAGTCGCCTGGCCCGGGCGGAATGGCCTCGTCGGCCGGTGGGGATGTCGAGGAGTCGTCGGGGTCTGGCGGCACGGCGGCATTGTCGTCCGGACGCGCGGCCGATGCCAGAGGCGCCGGCACGATTCACCGCGGTTGCCGGACGTGACGAGCGCTATCGTCCTGCTCGACAGCCTGTCGGGCCTACGGCCGGACCATGCCGGCGCCGTGGTGGTGACGGGTTCGCATGGCGGCGTGTCGGCCATGCTCCACGCCATGCGCTTCCGTCCGCGGGCGGTGATTTGCCACGATGGCGGCATCGGACGCGACGGGGCAGGGGTCGCGGGGTTGCAGGCAATCGGGATCCCCGCGGCGGCGGTCGATGGGCGGACGGCCCGCGTCGGCGATGCGCAGGACCTGCTTCATCGCGGCTCGCTCTCATGTGTGAATCCTGCGGCGATGGAGCTGGGGCTGCGGCCGGCGATGTCGGCCGCCGCGGCCTTGTCGCTGCTCGGCGGCGCCGGCCCGGTGCGGGGGATGGAGGCGCCGGGGCCACCGAGAGAGCCGCGCCTGGCGCGGCCGGGATGCATCGTCGCCGATTCCATCTCGCTCCTCTCCCCCGCGCATCGCGGACTGGTCGCCGTGGTCGGATCGCATGCGGCGCCGGCGGCCGTGGCGGTCGGCCTTCCGTTCGGCCTGCTTGGCTGCATCCACCACGACGCGGGCGCGGCGGAGGATGGCGGCTGCGATGCGCATGGGATCGCAGGCCTCGCGCTGTGGGCAGGGAAGGGCGTGCCGGCGGCCGCGGCCGCTGGAAGCACTGCCCGCATCGGCGACGGCGAGGATGTGCTGGCTCGCGGCGTGCTGTCGGCGGTGAACGACGTCGCGGCGGCGCTCGGATTGCGGTCAGGGATGACAGTGCGCGACGCGGTCACCCGGATGACCATGGGTCGAGCGATGGCTGGGCTGCAACCGGTCAAGACAGGAGCAGGCGATGAGTGAGGCCATGGGTGGCGTGACCGGCACGGGCCGCAGCATCGACCGCGCGGCATTGCGGGTGGTTTTCCTGTCGTCCCTGGGTGGAGCGCTGGAGTTCTACGACTTCGTCGTCTTCGGGGTCTTCGCGGCCTATATCGGCCGTGCCTTCTTTCCGGCCGGCGACCCCCTGGTCTCGCAGCTGCAGACCCTGGCCGTCTTCGCCGTGGGCTATCTCGCCCGGCCGGTCGGGGGCCTGTTCTTCGGGCGGAAAGGCGACACCGAGGGACGGCGCCACTCCTTCCTGCTGTCGCTCCTGGTCATGTCGGCCTGCACGATCGCCATGGGGCTGATGCCGACCTATGAGCACTGGGGCGTGACGGCGACGATCCTTTTCGTCGCGCTGCGCTTCGTGCAGGGACTTTGCCTCGGCGGCGAGTTGCCGGGCGCCTTGACCTATGCGGTGGAGAGCGTGCCAAGACACCGGGCGACCCTCGCTTGCGGGCTGGTCTTCGGCTGCGTCTCCTCGGGCGTGCTGCTGGCGACGGGCGTGTCGACGATCCTGCATGGGCTTCTGACCGCGGATCAGATGACCTCCTATGGATGGCGCATCGCCTTCGTCCTCGGCGGGGCGCTCGGTTTCCTCTCCTATCTGCTGCGGCGTTCGCTCGCCGAAAGCCCGGACTTCCTCCGCATGCAGTCGCGGCTGGCGGAGCTCCGGGCCTCCGGCGTGAGGACACGCGGGCCGCTGGCCGAGCTCTTCGCCGAGCACCGGCTGCGCATCCTGGTCGGCATCGGGGCGACCGGGGCGGTGGCGGCCTTCAACGGGCTGCTCTTCGCCCATATGGGCGGATACCTCGTGCGTTCCGTCGGCTACCCACCGCCCGAAGTTGCCTCGGCCATCAATATCGCAGTCGCCGTGACCTCGGTCACGCTCGTCGTCATGACCTGGGTCGGGGATTTCGTGCCGCGTCGCTACATCTATCGCCTCGGTACCCTCGTGCTCGCGGCCGGCGCTGTTCCGGCCTACATGGCGATCCTCGGGAAGGAGATGCCCTTGCCCCTGCTGTTCGGGCTGTCGGCCTGCTTCACGCACGGCACCTTCGCGGCGATCCTTGCGGACCTCTTCCCGACATCGGTGCGCTTCTCCGGCGTCGCGTTCTCGATGAATCTCGGTGCGGTACTCTTCTCAGCAATCGGACCGCTCGCTGCAACCTGGCTGATCGGGGCGACGGGAGACCTCACCGCGCCAGCCTGGGTGATGGTCGCGGCGGCGGTGCTGGCCTTCGGCTGTACCTTCCTGCTGAAGGCGCTGGAAGGACAGTTGGCATCCCTGGAGCCGATGTCGGAGCGCGCTCAAGCGAGACCTGTGAAGCCCTGAGCCGGACCTTGACGCCGGCGGCATATCCGCCGCGGCCCAAGCCCGCGATCTTGCATCTGTTGATGGCGCCACCGTCGAGACCGGGCACGGCAGCGGTTTCGAGCGCCGGAAGCCCAACCGCTTCATCGATGTGGTAATCCAAATAACTCCCCTTACGCAATTGATGCGTAAACATCACGGATTTCGCACGCGTGACACCTAGATAATCCTGAAAATTGAAACAGACAAAAAGATATCGCCTTGAAGTACAAAATACAGGTTCTAAGTGTCCGTCCGGGATCATATTGTTCTTCGGCATAGCCTTCGCAGCATGAGGCGGACGGAGGCCCAGCGTAGGAAAGCAAGCGCGGAGCGGTTCAGGCACTCCCAAT